>Ga0080013_1005051_pt1 | contig 12579 bp, 22 predicted proteins | sample ETNvirenome_6_85_FD_69236 | JGI IMG/M metagenome (GOLD analysis project Ga0080013, IMG submission 69236) | Marine viral communities from the Pacific Ocean - ETNP_6_85 (SPADES assembly) (version 2) | ecosystem: Environmental > Aquatic > Marine > Oceanic | place: Pacific Ocean | collected 2013-06-19 | reverse complement strand
TCGGGCGCGTATACGTATTCCTTACGCACTTGACCGGGGCAGCAAGTTGGCCATTGGAACTGCCCCACTTTTTTTGCGGGAGTAACTCAATTGGTAGAGTTTCTGCCTTCCAAGCAGAATGTTGCGAGTTCGAATCTCGTCTCCCGCTCCACCATAGATACAGAAAGAAACATTAATGGAACTTATCTCAACACACATTTGCATGTCCGCCGACGTAGGAGTACATGGGAATCTTTTTGGAGGGGTAATGCTCTCGTGGATTGATGAAGCAGCGGGTGCTTTGGCAGCACAAATATGTGACACCCCCCTGCTGGTGACAGTGAAGATGGATGAAGTACATTTCCGTAAACCCGTACGGACGGGGAATGTAATAAAGATATACGGCGCGCTAGACAAGTTTGGCACAACCTCCATTGCCCTCACAATTCAGGCACGAAAACATAATGTATACGACGGCAGCCAAAAAGTGGTCTGCGACACTACAGTTAAATTTATTAGATTAGATGAGGATTCAGAACCTGCTCCGGTGAGCGAAAGAGCAAAGCGGAAATATTATAGAAAGCGCGGGTTGGAGATTCCTACAGAGTTAAGAGAAGACACCAAGAAAGAAGGTTAAAATGGATACACATACGAAGCAAGTGATGTTTAGTAGCAAAGAATCAAATTGGGAAACCCCACAGGATTTTTTTGATAAACTTGACGATCATTATAAATTTGATCTAGATCCTTGTGCAACCCGCGAGACGGCGAAGTGCGAAGATTATTACACAGAAGAAGATGATGGATTGTCTAAGGAGTGGGGGCGCAACCGACGCGTTTTTGTTAACCCACCTTACGGCAAAGATATTAAGAAGTGGATCCAAAAGGCGTATGACGAGTCACGCAAGGGCAATATAGTTGTAATGCTTATTCCCTCGCGGACAGACACTTCTTACTGGCATGAGTATTGCATGAAGGCGTCTGAGATCTACTTCATCAAAGGCAGATTGAAGTTTGGAGGCGCCACTTCTGGCGCGCCCTTTCCATCGGCAGTGGTCGTGTTTAATGGGTACTATCGAGGACTGACACCAATGATGATGTCGATTAGCAGGTAAAAAAACTAGTTATTGATGTGAGGGAAAGGATACCATCCATATGTTTTGCTGTAATATTATTAACCAATATTGCGCTTGGGTGCCTAACAATCTCGCAGAAGATGCACCTGTGGAACAAACTGGATGGAACTTATGAGTGTGTCACCCCCAGCGACTTAACGCGCATCCCGGGATTTAAATTTACATACCAAAAGCAGGATAGTTGTAAGTTATTTCCCAAGGAATCTGTGTCGATTGGACTGAATATTTTTTATCTCTACTGGTACAGTGTTTTTGGAGACACCGCAGATGCAGTATTAAATAATTTAAATAACCTGATAATAGAGTGGAAAGTGCAACGAATGGATTTTGAGAATGGATACCGCTTAGATGGAACATACGTTCCCGAAGGGAAGGCAGTGGGATTGGCGTTTGGCAAAGGACTCATTCAGATTTTTGTGGAAGAAGATGCACGTATCGAAGAAACATCCTTTGTTCACGAGTTGGTTCATGTCTCAATCAACGCAGCAACAGGACAGAATCACGGAGATCCCGATCACGAGGGTGATAAATATGAGGGATGGACACGTAGACACACTCAGTTAATAATGGAAGTAAACGATGCCCTCAAAGCAATAATGGAAATAAAACATGGTGCGCAAGATCAAGAAGAAACCTACCCTTACTAAGAAGCAAGCAGAAAAAGAGCTGAAAGAGAAGTTGAACATGTTCGACAAACTTCCAGATGAATGTCTTGTCTGCGCTGCCCCTTTTGACAAAAAGAATCGCGATATGGTAAACTCGTGGAATGTAGTTGTTCGCACACGAGAGCAAGTGGTAAGATTATATTGCCCTCCCTGCTGGAACAATGCCGTCTCTCTCCTGGAGTCCCTAACAGTACCGGAACCGGAGAAGAAGTGATAGTTGGATTTAAAAAAGGATAAAAAATATGTCTAGATTAACGGAAAGAAGTGTTTATCTTTTGCGTGCGAAAGATGACAGTGTGTGCAAAGTGGGAATAAGCAATGATCCTGCGAAGCGCATTCGAAAATTAGAAAGAGAATGGGAGCGACTATGGGATCTTGATGCATCGTATTTTTCTACTCCTCTTCCCAAGGTTGATGCACTTTATATTGAACAGCGGATCAAGAACTTGAATGAAGAATTCTTTTTGCTCGACGAAGATGTGGGAAGGGATGGGTATACGGAGACGTTCCCGGTGGAAAAGTATGATGAAGCCCTTCACACGTTACAGAATTTCACCCACTACCAGGACTCCACCATGGCGAAGGACATAAAACTTCATGCACTGAACGAAGTTATGAAGCGAAGTGATGATGAGGAATTGATTCTTCTGGAGAACGGGGTGTTTTCTCACTTACCCGCCTACACGCGTCCATGGGAATTGGAATCTCCTCTCTTTAAGATGTATGAGTTGATAAAAGATTCCAAGACAGAGAATGGATTCTGCGATCTCTCCCAAGCAGAGATATCTGACTTTCTCGACCAATCTTCCAAATCGACGAATAACCAAATTAGGTGCTTGCAAGAAGAAGGGTACCTGGATATTGTGAAAGTGGGAGGGAGAAATTATATGCGTGTAATTTCCAAAGCAGATGATAATAGGATTTGAAGATAAAGATAGCACCTATGCTAAGTTATTAATCAAACTCAAGCATGAGGGAGTCACCAAGCGCGAGTTCTTCCGTGGCGTAGTAGGCGCTTTCTTAGAAGACAATCCCTCTTTTATGGTCTACCTTCTGGACTTCAAGAAGAGAAAAAATTTATATACTAAAACAAAGCAGAAAATACTTGACAAAGAACGAAAAGTATCGTATAATACAGAGAAACAAATGGGACTCTCTAAAGATGAGGTGAACGAGTTGTTTGATATGTTCGATGAGGAGTTGGGTGTGTGAAGTGAAAGAATGTGCCAATGAGTGTGTAAAGAGTAATAAGAAGTGTAAGAACAGAGAGTGTCGATTGTGGATGGATCACAAGAAGGATCTTAATTGCAGTTTGATTGCAATAGAGAGGCACGGCGCCATGACCCTCTACCAAGTAGCAGATAGATTGAACATGAGTTATGTACGTATTAAGCAAATACAGGACGCAGCGATTAAGAAGATAGACAAGGAAGAGATGCGCGATGAACTTTTTGTGCTTCCCGATGGCTTTTTCTAGTTTCTCGGAACTATTTATTAACTGTAAAAGTGCTGTATCTACATTACGCACCAAAGGAGATTCTCTATTATGACCAAAAAGAAAACATTACTTCAAGAAGGAACCGTTCGGCAGTTTATGAAACTAGCGAACATAGAACCTCTCACCCCTGGTTTCGTTGAGAAACTCTACGAGGGTGACAACCCCTACGGTGGCGAAAAAGGCGGTCGCCAACATGATGCCCCCGAAGATGAGCATGAGGATAAGGACACCGAAGAAGAAGAAGATAAGGCGGATTTCGAAAAACCGACTTCTCCGAAGGGCAAAGCGCGCCGCAAGAAAGAAGCGCTCCAAGAAGAAGAAGAGTTTGAAGAGGAAGAGTTTGAAGTAGAAGACGAAATGGAAGTAGAAGAAGAGGGAGGTGATGATGTAGATGTTGCTGCCCTTGTCCGAGCGATTGCCGATGCAGTCGAAGAGCACACTGGAGTTTCTGTTGATGTCGCCGATGAAGAGGGCGGAGAAGAGGAAGAGTTAGGATTTGAAGACGAAGAGGAAGTTGATCTTGGTGGCGGTGAAGAAGAAGTTGAACTTGAAGACGAAGAAGAAGTTGAACTTGAAGAAGTTATTTCTACCATTGCTGAGAACGTCACAAGACGCCTTCAAGAAATGACGCGGCGAAAAAAAAATAAACTAAACGAATTTGATTGGCCATGGGAAAAGGGCGTGAGTGATGAGGAAGGAGATGCCATTGGAGCGGAAGTTGCCACTGATTCTGGCGCTGAAGTAGATGTCACTGACCCAGCAAACTATCCTGTTGATCCGACTAGTGCTTCCGGTGCACGTGAAACGGCACAGGCACGACAGGGACCAACTAGGGATGCAGCGAGAGCGAAAAACCTCGTAAGCAAACGTATGAGTGCTGCCGAGTGGTATGCCGATATTAGTAAAAATGTTAAGCGCTCCTTCCCCGAACTCCATGATTTCGTCGGTGGGCAAAAAGCTGTTGATCAGTTAGCGCGAGAATTGGGATTGAAAGCGGGAAAAGATTTTAAAAACTTCAAGCAAATGAAGCAAGCAATCCTAGATGCTATGACTGCGGGGTTAGCTAAAGCAGACGAGGAGAATCCCAGCAAGTTAATGGGTAGGGCCGGCACGAAATCGAGCACCCAACCTGTGGGAAAGAAGATTTAGTACTTCCCCCATTACAGTAAGAATTAAAAAACCACCTTCGGGTGGTTTTTTTACTTGACAAATAGATAAAATATGTGTATAATGGGATCATCGGAATTGAGTTCCGCAAACTAATTACTTATGGTGAATAAAACTATGGAATATGTTCGGCAATGCTTTTCTTTCTTCGTACACTGGTTTACAGAGTTTACTACGCGGTCATCATCGCAGTTCTCTCCTGTCGCTCTGCGCGTGAATGGAAAAAGGCGCAACACTTTGGGGAAGAGAGGCAATTAAACTCTTTGGCGCGCCATTTTAAACGCGCCTACACCCTCGATGAAAAAATTATTATTTTAAAACTCAAACAAGGTCTATTAAAACGGAGGACTCATGACAACAAAGCACTATCTCAACACCCAAGGGGGGTTGAACCAAAAGATTCTAAAAGGCGTAAATAAATTAGCAGACAATGTTGCTGCTACGATGGGACCGCGAGGAAGAAATGTTATACTTCACGCGCCCGGACACAACCCAGTTATTACAAAGGACGGAGTAACGGTCGCCAAATTCATTGACTTCGAAGATCCGTTTGAGAATGTGGGAGCACAAATAATTAAACAAGCAGCGGAGGAAACCAACAGTAATGCTGGCGATGGCACCACTACTGCTACTGTGTTGGCACGATCCATCTTAGCAGAAGCACAGAGACATTTGGTTGCGGGACACTCCCCCGTAGAACTTAAAAAAGGTATTGACAGGGCGACCGAAGTGATTGTAGAAAATTTAAAAGCAGAAGTTCGCAAGGTCACTAAGCTTGAAGACATTGAGGATATTGCTACTATCTCCGCCAATGGGGATAAGACGATTGGTAAACTGTTATCCACAGCGATTGATATGATTGGGAATGATGGGAGTATTACTATCGAAGAGGCGCGCTCACTGGATACTACTCTCGACGTAATGGAAGGGTTCAGGTTTGATAGCGGGTTCGCTGCGGGTGCCTTTATTAACGATGAGCGTCGTGGATTGATGAAATACGATAACCCTCTGTTTCTAGTTACAGACGAGAAAATTGAATTTGTTGAGGACATCCTTCCTGTCTTAGAGTTGGCGGCGAGAGACGGCAGACCATTGATAGTGGTGTGCGAAGACATCGAAGGTCAGGCGCTTGCTGCTATGATTATGAATGCGGTGCGAGGAACAATGAAGGTGGCAGCAATTAAGGCTCCGCGCTATGGGGAAGAGCGTCGTAACATCTTAGAAGATTTATCTATTAGTGTGGGTGGCACCTTCGTTTCGCGAAGTTCGGGGATGCAACTAAAAGATGTAAAACTCCAGCACTTGGGCAACGCCAAGACTATTGAATGCGGGAAGTCTACTACCACCATTGTAGGAGGAAAGGGGGATACGAAAAAGGTAGATGAAAGAATTGATGCCCTTAAATCTCTCTTTAAGCAGACCGAAGGAATGCACGAATGCGAAAGAGTGCAGGAAAGAATTACTCGACTCGCAAGCGGTATTGCGGTAATAAGTGTTGGTGGTGCAACAGAAATAGAAATGACAGAAAAAAAGCACCGTGTTGAGGATGCACTCGAAGCGGTTAAGTCTGCCCAGCAAGAAGGCATTGTTGTCGGTGGTGGCATGGCGCTTCTTAGAGTGGCAAGCAGATTAGATCCGCTTAAGTTTTATCCCAAGGGTGGCGAAGCAGTGTACGGAATACATATCATTCTTAAAGCAGTCGAGGCGCCCCTCCGACAGATGGTGGAGAACGCAGGGGGCAAACCCGATGTGGTAGTGAACGCAGCAAAAGACCTAAAAGATGGCGAGGGATTTAATTTGAGGTATGATTTTGGAGAATGCAAACCAGTAGACATGTTCGAGGCGGGCATTATAGATCCGCTAAAAGTAGTTAGATCCGCCCTTCAGAATGCTGCATCGGTAGCCGGCACACTTATTACTACTAGTCACGCCGTTATCTCCAAGTAATTACTATTTATTATTACACCAACACTTGTGGCGGGGGAATTAATTAGTGCCTACTGATGATGTAAACACAGCGCTATCGCAGTTAGATGGGAAGATGGACGTACTCGCTATGAAGATTGATGAATTAAAAGAAAAGCAGGAAGATATGGCAGACGATATATCCAAAGTCAAAGACGCGGTGTATCATCCTGATGAGGGATTGTACGCTCGATTAAGAGAGTTGGAAGGTTGGCAAAAAACATCTGTTAAATTTACTTGGATGTTGGTGTCATCGACTCTAGGAATTCTCGCCTTTTTAGTTACCAAAGCATTATCTTAATATTTTACTTGACAAAGGTGATCAGGGGTGGTATAATGATCTATGATCATTTTGACAATCGAAGGAGCATGAAATGACAAGAGAAGTAAATATTTCATTGAGAGGATTTCTTGAAGAACTTCCTATGGAGGTGGCAGAGTTGTTGACGGTTACTCTGAGGAGAATATCTGATGTGGAATCCAAAGTAAACAGTGTAATCGAACGCCTCGAAGAGGGGCAGCAGGTGAGTCATTGTTTGGTGGATTTGGAATCCACGCGGAAACACTTATATAAGGTAGATAATCGCTTAGGTGATTGTATGAGTATTCTGTCGGGATATGTACAACACATCAACAATCCTGAGTTGGCCACGGACCAAAAAGATCCCGCGAACCCAGAAGCCAGTAGTGAAGAATAAAGAATATCATAAAGGTGATCTCATATACATCCCCCAGGGATGCTTGCTTTTTGATCGGAGCGAGTTAGGGTATCGTCGAACTCACAAACCCCAAGTGGGAATGATAGTAGAAGATGGGGCGCCCAACAACGATAGATATATTGTATATTGCATGGGGGGAGTCTACGTCACACATGGAAATCAGGTGCACGAAATGGCACATCGAAAGGATAAATAAAATGTTAGTTAAACTAATAGAAGTGGTGAAAAAAACCGCAGTTAATGGAAAATTTGATTATAAAATGAATGAGGTTTTTTTAAACCCAGAGAATATTGTTAATATCAGAGAAGATATGCAATTTAACTCTCTCTTTCAGGAAGGACGACTTCCGTGGGGCGATCTTAATGAACACACAATTTTCTCTACCATTACAATGAATAGTGGAGGAATGTCCAATACCGTCACGGTAGCGGGATCGCCATCGCAGATCCAAGAGAAGTGTTTTTCTGCCAAAAAGCAACTGCTTAAGGGGTGAGCATGATTGAGTACATCCACGTTTATTGTAAGGTTGAGTGTCCCTATTGCAAAGATGCGATATCTCTCCTAGAAGAAGAAAAGAAAGATTTCGTGGTGACGGTATTAGACCACTGCCAACCCTTCGAAGAGGGCATCAAGAAAGAATTGAATTTTAAAACTGTGCCCATCATATTGAGGTGCCTTTCCGACGGGAAGGTAGAGATGATCGGGGGATATACGGAGTTGAGATCGTTTATCCAGAAAGAAAAGGAGGGGGAATGATTGAGTGTAGACTTAGAGATATATCTGGCGTAGGATCTGAGACAAAAAAAGGACGCTATCACGGATCTAATTTCTGGGATTTAAATGGGTTTGCCAAGAATCGGTGGGTAGTTGCTGCTTACATTGATTTTGACAGTACCGACCAACTCTCCCAATTGGCGCCGTGGATGAGCGAAGAAGAAATTGTGAAAGAATGTATTGAATATTTAAATCAACCTCCTAAGCGGGAGCAATATGAAAAGAAAAAGACTAGTCCACTTTATGGAAATTTGGGTGTATATCAATATACATTCCGAAAGGACGCAAGGGAGCGCGACTACATCGAAGTCCTTCTGACCACGGATCAAAAGAAAAACACGTACTTTTGGGGAAAGGGTAAAAGCGATAAGTTCTAGCCGAAACTAGTTATTTATATGGTTATGAAGAAGATAATGGAAAATTTTAGTAGTTTTGTTAATGAGGAAACCCAACTCCCCGATTTTAGATTTCAGGCGATGATGGTAAATATTAGCAGAAAAGAGAGAGGGAAACAAGATGTACTGAATGACATTCGTTCTCTTCCGGGGGTAACAGTGGTATACGTGCGTGAAGCAGATAAACCACGCGCTGGAGAGGATTACTCTCTTTTGTCCATAAAAGTAGACAGGTATATCTTGGGGCATTTTTCAGTAAGAACTATTATGAATAATTTAGTAAAAAGGATTAACAGAATTGATGGCGTTCTTTCGTTCGCTATCAAGGGCATACCGGAACAAATATGAAATGGATAATCCGAAAGAAGACGACGAAGGGAGCGTTTTATATGTGAAAAGTATTTGCCTAGTGTGCTTGGATAAGACGTACAGCTGCCCCTACTGCAATGGAGAAGGAAGAACTTACATAGAGGCAGCAGACAAAACAATAGCAACCTGGATAAATAATTTAAGCACAGAAAGAAAGAGTGATATAATGAAATATGTTTCACAAGGTTTAACAAATGCAAAAAAATAAAAAAGAAGATAGACAATTAAAGAGAGAAATTAAAGAACAGGTATACACCAAGTATACCGACATAACCGATTCTTTAATGAAAAAGGATTACTACAGGGGGTTTAAGTCCACTTTGAGCACTTTCCTTGCTCTCAATATGTGTGCCGAGGCAACAAAGAAGAATTTAATAAAAATGGGGGCGGATCGCAAAGAGATCGAGTCAGTCCGTAGAACTACCATTGAAGAGATTTGGCAACTCATGGATTTATATGAGAAGGGCATCTTTCAGCAATTAGTTCAACAACACGAACTGGAGCAGGAACAGGCGAAGAAAAAATAACCTCCGAGACGACATATGGCACGAAATATTCCCCTAGCATTTACTTTATTATCTTTATTGCATGGGTGTTCGTGCGACGAAGAGTTATATAGAACTTGCCCCGCACCCCGTCCTTGTAGTGTATTGGCCGATGGCGGTTTAATAATTTACGAGGATGACGGGGATATTCCCGCCGGAAAAACTTTGGGCGAGTGTGAATTAGGATATACTGAATGCGACGAAGATTTTGTGGATATATGTGTGGGAAGCGTCATTGACCAACCAGAAGAATGTGATGGGCGCGACAACAACTGCAATGGAATACTGGATGATGGGTTGTCGTTTGACTTTGACGGGGATGGTCATAACTCGGCAGACTCCTGCTTAAATAATACAGACTGTGACGACACTAACGATTTAGTATTCCCCGGCAACCAAGAAGTGTGCGACGGATTAGATAATGATTGTGATGGCGAAGTAGATAACGTGGGCCCCGTTCATTGCTGGACAGGTCGCATGGATGCAGTCATAGATGAATCCACCCCTTGTGAGTTTGGTTTGCGCAGGTGTGATAATGGAGTGTGGAGTGAGTGCGAGGATGAAGTCCTACCTGAGATCGAGATATGTGATATGGTAGATAACGATTGTAATGGTATAACTGATGACTCAACAGTGGAAGAGTTTATGTCCTGTGGCCCAGCAACCGATACGGGTCAGTGTCAGTATGGAAACAATAAATGTATTGATGGGGAACTCTACTGCATCAATGCGGTCTACCCCGAAAATGAAATTTGTGACAACATTGATAATGATTGCGATAGTGTGATTGATGACGGACTAGAAAGGGGATGCGAAACCATTTGTGGACAGGGCATTGAGATGTGCTATCAGGGAGGGTGGATTAATTGTACTGCTCCGCTCCCGCAGATAGAACTGTGTGATATGATAGATAACGATTGTGATGGGGAAGTTGATGAGGGATGCTTGTGCGTGATGGGTGACTCACGCTCGTGCCAAGAGCCAGACATGTACGACGCAGCAACAGGCGAGTGGAAGAGTTGCGGACTCGGCGTTCAATATTGTGATATGTTCGGAGCATGGGGCGAATGTATGTGGACTGGAATTTCCCCAGAGGTATGTAACAATTGGGATGACGACTGTGATGACGTGGTGGATATGATAGAATCTAGTTGTGGCGTTCAAGAGCAGGAGACAGTAGGAATCGGAGAGTGCCGCTTAGGTACTACTCTCTGTGAAGAAGGTGAGTGGGGTCCGTGTGTAGGGGAAGTCGCACCAACCGAAGAAGTGTGTGATCAGTTAGACAATGATTGCGACGGAGAGATAGACGAAGATTTAAATGCCCATGAGAAGGTGGATATGGTATTTGCCATCGACATCTCTGGATCAATGTGTCCTTACATAACAGCGCTGGCACAGGGAATTTCTATGTATATAAATGAATTCCAAGATACCGAACATAAATTTAGTTTGGTAGTGTTCCCCCCTGAATATGGGTACAGTGGAGATCGGTATTTGGTAATAACGAACCCTAGTTTGGTAGATGTGGGAACCTTTCTTGGGACTTTAAATGCCCTCGCATGTAATGGAGGAGGTAACGAACCGAGTTATGATGTGATGTATGACATATTACATCCGAGCGATCCTGCTCAGATTGGATGGAGAAGCGATGCCTATCCTTATGTTATTATGATCACCGATGAAAACGCTCAGACTTGGGGCGGATACGCTACTGAAAGTGATATTGCTCCCTTGAGCGCCAACTGTCAACTAGGAGAGTGTGCGGGAGGAGATCGGGTAGAGGTGTTTGTTATAACTGAAGGATACTATGTGAGCGAGTGGGATAGTATCCTTTTCGGCGAAACAGATCGTCTATATGAAATCGATCCTCCAGATGGATCTCGTTATACACAAATCTTAAAAGACATCTTCGAAAATGTATGTTTACCTGAAGGAGACTGATATTACCAACTAATTACTAGTATGATGGCAATAGTAAATTTTAACCACGATATAGTTAAAAAAAAGCTTGACATTGGGTATGGTGATCTGGTATACTTAAGGGGCGACGTAGGGTTGCGAGCAGGAGTTGGGGTTGTTGTATCTACAAAGCGACAAAGTTTTGACATTTATGACACCCCCCTTATACAAAAAGGATGTTTTTTTATAGATAATTTTAAGATGGCCACACCAGTTGATGGTGTATTGGTTTATTGGTTTAATATAGAGAAAGAAATGTGGATGGAAGATTACGATCTCTCCGTTGCGTGAGAAGGAAGAGAAAATGGAAGAGAAAATGGAAGAAAAAGTAACCAACACACGCCAATATTATTACTTATCAGTTATTTTATTTGCGGCTTTAGTTATTTTTGTACTAACCCAGAATATACTGGCAGTTAAGCTGGTGCTTATGGGTACGATATGCTTAAAGGCATATGGTTTTCTTATTAAGGAAGTCAAATATGAATTTTATTCATGTTTACTGTACATGGGATTGCTCGTATATTTTTTATTGAGCTATTCGTAAAGAGAAAGGAATGAAAGAGAAGGTAAAAAGGGATGTTTTATATCTCATTTACAAAATGATGAAAATAGAAATTGATTTTAAAAACAAATGTGAATATTGTTTTAACAGGTGGACTTGGCAAACAAAAGAAGGAAAATTTGTCTGCCCCAGCCACCTATACAAAAAGGAGTAAAAAATGAGTGTTCAAAAAACAATTGTAGATGGAGTGAACCAAGCGTTCGCCAAACAAGACCGAGAAACTACCCTTCCAACATTGGAGTTAAAGAGGATGTTTGAAGAAGGGGAAAGACAATTAGAAGGATTGTTTGATCGCATCAAGGCCGCGGAGCGTCAGGTGATCGTCTTGGAAGATCGAGTGGAGGCCCAGCGTGATACTATTAAACGATTAGAATCCCAACTTTTAAGAGAGTCACCTAAAAGGGGATAAAGTGAAAGAAAAAGATTTAATTCAGACACTTAGAGATATTTTGAAGAAGAACTTGACAAGTGAGGCTGGATCTGCTATACTAGAGCAAATGGGCAGATCAGAAACTGACTTGGAGGAAAAAATGGTTACTGTTTCAATATATAATAAGACAGATGATGAGTCGTGGGTACCTTTTGCAAAGCCTTTGCATGAGTTTGAATTTGCACCTCATGAATATGAGTTGGCGGTGGAAACTATGCAGGCGTATGATGCAGACGAATTCGACGTTTCTATTATGTTTGGTAACATTTCTAAAGATGCAATGAATGCGGTGCAAATGGCACCGTACTTTGAGTTTATCTCAACTCAAGCACCGATTGATAATGTTCTAAGTGGTACTAAATCCGAATATGTGGGGGAAGCGTGATCAATAAAGGTGATCTCGTTCTCCACA
>Ga0080013_1005049_pt1 | contig 12585 bp, 14 predicted proteins | sample ETNvirenome_6_85_FD_69236 | JGI IMG/M metagenome (GOLD analysis project Ga0080013, IMG submission 69236) | Marine viral communities from the Pacific Ocean - ETNP_6_85 (SPADES assembly) (version 2) | ecosystem: Environmental > Aquatic > Marine > Oceanic | place: Pacific Ocean | collected 2013-06-19 | reverse complement strand
GTCTATGTTTTTAATCATCAGATAGTCGCAATTGCTAGCCTTCAAATCCCAAAAGAAATCACACTCAAATCTTCCCCCATCTCCGGGTGTTGTTTCGTATCCTTCAATGATTGTCATATTCGTTGAATCACCGCTTGAATAGATATTAATACTGGACTCGTTGTGTCTTGAAGATGTTTTCTTGATATACAGAATGCTACCGGGATCTGCATTATCCAACCCGCCGCCGCTTCCATCGTCTAGTGCCTTTGCTACAGTTTGATAAGCATTTGCTTCAGAAGTACCGTCATCGCTTCCCGTTCCAAGATCAGGATTGCAGTATATTGTTATTGCTGCCATTACGGTCTAGCCTCCAAAGTCACTAACATTGTAAAGTTGGTATGATTTCCTGCGTTACTCACTACATCCGCTACCAAGTAACTACCATTATTGCTGGAACCAACGCCAGGAGTATCTACATTCGCTTCAGCAACAGAATGATGATATTCCCCACCTAGCGGGATTGCGATTGTTTCTACTGTTCCCTGTATTGCTGGAGATGCTGCTTCTAATCCAGAGGCTCTCCGTATGAATTTGAGTGCAATAGAAAGCGAATCACCAGATCCAGCAGGCGAAACATCGTGTGAACGAAGTTGAATATCGACCACATCCATTTTAGCCATCGGAACAGCATATAATCCCTTATAACGAATACCCGTTGCAAGAGGAATATCTGAATCTACTATAAATGTTGCAGTCTGTCTGAGTGATTCAAATTCAAGATCACCGTCATTATTGACCATTAGAACATCACCAGTTGCACCACCCGCAACGGTCAATGAACCACTGACATCAACACTACCACTAACACCCACAACTCCACTTGAGGGTTGCAGAGAAATGTCACCTGCACCTGTCACAATGTTAGCATCGGTCGCATCATGTTCAATTCTGATATAATCGTCTGCATCTGTGCTAGCAGCATACACATAAAAATTTGGATTGCCATGAGTAACGCCAGGCGATCTATAGGACTGACCCATATGATTGGCATTTATTAGTGCGAAAGCACCAGCACAATCGTCAGTTGCATCACCACACTGCACTCCTGCTTGAAGGGTGTTATACCCTGTGGTAGAATGTCTGAATCTGGAATGTGCAGAACTTCCCATGTTGAGGTCTACATCGTTGGCTGCACCGAAAGCAGTATCAAACCTAATATTTCCACCATTAGACAAATCGGAGGCTTTTCTGCTAGTAATGACAGACCCATAACCCCAATCGGAAAATTCAAATTCAAGCCCGTAATCAGTGGCACTTGTTCCCTCTGGCATCATCCTGACAGTATAGGCACTTGGGTTACTAATGTAATCATTATTTTGTAACACGATGTTGCCACTAAAGGTTGCTCCACCACCTCCAAGTGTCACTCCACCCACACAGGTTGTGACACCGCAAGTGGTAACATCACCAGTTAAGCCGTTCCAACCAGAAACACCTTGCACAGCACCAGACAAACCATTAAATGATGAGACATAATCGTTAAAGACCACCATCCCACTTTGGCCATTCCATGCCGACACACCTACTCGCTCACCCACTTCTAAAAGATCTATTACCGACCCACCATGACCAAGCGTATATAGTTTATTATCTGCATAATTTATAGCAAGTTCACCATGAACCAAATCATCGGTCCCTGGAGCCGAACCCGATTCACCCGATCTTTTTAACTTAATAGTAGACATATCAATTCCTCACAAACTTGGTAACGTAGGTGGTATCCTTTTTGATAACCAACGATATAACATTTCGAGAGTCACTTGTGGTTTCTGACTTTTGATCGGTTATCTTAAATCGTTCTTCAGATATCTTTACTTTCATCGAGTAACCTCTCGATTACAGTCTATTCTTCCCTTGAGGATTTTGTCTACAGTTGCGCCCTTGACAAGTTCTATATCATAAAAATTTTGTCCCGAAGGAACGAAGGAAGTGGTGACAGCATCAAGGGAAATATAAACACCACCCGTCTGTGAGCCACCAGTTGCCGACCTGTTCATCAAGAAACCACCGGTTCCGGCAGTGGTTCCATAAGTAACACCAGCATTTAAAACTTCCACAACTTTACTACTAGTCAGGGGCGATCTACGAATCTGCATTTGGCCCGTATAACCACTCACATCAATACCAGTACTTCCCCTTCCAAGGTACTGGAAATGAAAGAAGAAAGTTTCGCCTTGTTCTATTTCGATGTTGTAATTAGCAGCCATAGTGATTCCTTTTAAACTATTTATCTATTTTTTTTGTTTCCTCTTTTTATAACTCTTTGATTTAACTGTCTTAGGCTTAACTGGCGTGTCCTTCTTTTCTGCTTGCTTCCGTCGCATCTGTTCTAAATTATTCTGTTGCTGAAGTTCAGTCATTTTTTCTTTATAACTATTAAAATTAGACTGTATGCGAGATCTTTCGCTTTCTGGTATATTCTTTTTATTCATAAGAATTTTAGAGGCTTCAAAACCCTCATTGAATCTATGGCAATAAAACGCTGTCGAAGCAACCTCATCCATTGCTTTCCAATCATACACATCGGAACCTATGAATAAAATATCTTGCTCGGGATATGGCATTTCTACTGCCATTCTAGCATAAAGATACGCCAATCTAGGCTTACCAGCAGCACGATATAATCTTGACAACTCATAAAGAGGCTCTGCCCTGATTGGTCTATATTCCCACGCTGCCAAAAATGCTGCATGAACCTCCCACCAAGGCTTTTCTTGTATTACACACAGCACACCGATTCTATACAGAGAATAAAATACCTCTTCTTCCCAACCACCCTTCTCAACTCTCTTTATATACGCCTCTTCTGACTTTGCCCATTGTTGAGAATCGAAATATGATTGTGCAAGATAAAACTGATATCTAGAATTATTTGGATCATAATTAATATCTTCAGGATCGGTTAATGCTGCAAGCAAAAGATTTGCATCTTTGGTATACTTTTCCTCCTGTGTAACATTTAAGTTTCTAGCACCTTTAGTTCTTGCTTCGATAAAATAATTACCCTCAAGTCTTCCTTGCTTTACATGCTCACACTTATCACACTCAGCATATTCGTGTAGAACTCCGACATACTTCCAAGGCTTTGACAACTTAAAAATCTGATTTCTGTACCATGTAAATTCTGGTCTACCAATTTTTAGAGAATACGCATCCTGATCCATTATCGCTGGGTATGAAAAATCCCCGGTAACTCTATCGTCAGCATCAATCACCCATGCATATTCTGCATCAGATTTTCTAGCATTCTCAAACGATTCCGTTCTAGATTTACCAAACCCTTTCCAGTCAGAAAGATGCACTGTACCAGGAATGCCGTGCTTATCCATGAGTTCTTTAATCTTTTCCGGTGTCCCATCCGTTGATCCCGTATCAGTAATATCATACCTATCAACATAAGGAGCCATTGATTCCAAACACTCATGAACGATGTGTGTTTCGTCCTTGACAATCATACACAATGTAACTTTTGGTCTATCACCCATGATAAGAATTTTCCCTTGTAAGTCTTTCGAAAAAGATTTTTAAATCATTATAAACATCATCAACAGAAGGATCCCACGTTCCTTTTAGGCACTTAATTGGGATAGAAAACGGATTAGTTTCATAAACCATCCTATTATATAGTCTATCTGAGTCACCCCAAGTAACTAATGGGCAGCCAGATAAAAGAGCAAGATGCGATGTGCCTGTGTTCGAACCAAAATGCATTATTGAATTGTGCAGCAATGCTATATGATCCTTAACAGTCTTGGTCTTAATAAGTTTAACACCGTCTGGAAGATAATTATCTTCTGGTAAGCCTACCAAATAAATTGGCAAATCATATTCATCTCGTATTCTCCCAACCAATTCGTCGTATTTTGCGGGTGCCCAATTCTTACTTGCCCCTCTGGGGGAAATAGATCGGCAAGATATTGTCATATATTTTTCTTCCTCTACAATAGAATCAGCAGAGAAGTTTCTCTCAGTTTTATCACCATCAAGATCATCAAATCTATTTTCGTATTCGAGTTTCATATAAACATCTGGCTTCACACTTTCCACTACAGTTTTGTGTACCGTGTCATAAAACTCTTTCGTGTTAAAGGGACCATCCTCTGCCCCTCTTCCGCATGGAGTAAAACCATCAGGCATAGTTATTGATAACACATCATCTGCTAATTCAAACAATTCTTCCATAGAAGGATGGCAAATAACAATCTTACGATGTTCTGGATAGGCTTCAAAAAATGCACGAACCCTTTGCTGCAAATCAAAAACTATCCAACCAAATTCTCCTATCATTGGAGATGTCAAAGCAATCGGTTTATCTAAAGCCATTTTTCATTCTCCATATACCACTTCACCAGTTCACATAACAAATCATCTAGCGATTCCTCAGACTTCCACCCAAGATCTCTTAGTTTATTTCCACTAAGGCCATAACGAATATCATAACCCAGACCACTTCCCCGATCAACAACCTTTTCGTAAATCAATTCTTTTCCAACAACATCTGCAATTTTCTGCGCCATTTCTAAATTGTCAATCTCTCTATTCTTTCCGTCTGAAACAATATTATATTTCTCCCCAACCTCGCCCTGCTCAACAATATACATTAATGCTTCGCACACTTCTTTTGCGTGCATGTATACCCTACTACCTATTTCCTCTACCCTGTTGTCGCAATGAATTTGAATTGTTTCGTCGTTCATTACTTTTCTCACAGTAGACGGTATAAACTTTTCGCTATGCTGCCTCTCCCCATACACATTCATACAATGAGTTATAATAACAGGTAATGCGTATGTGTTATGAAATGCTACTGCCAATTCCTCTCCCCCGGCCTTCGATGCTGAATACGGGTTGCCTGAATTATAACGATCCCATTCATCAAACCACTGTCCCTCATCTGCTGAACCAAACACTTCGTCTGTTGAAAAATAAACTATCCTATCAAGATCGGGCAAGGTTCTTGCGTAATTAAGAATATTACATGTTCCAACAACATTGTCCATAACAAAGGAAAGAGGATCATCTATACTTCTGTCAACATGAGAGCCTGCTGCTAAATGTAATATAATACTTGGTTCGTTTAGCATTTTTGCTACGCCACTGTTTATCTCTGCCTTAAGATCGTGCCAGACAAATGTAACTCTATCTCTATTAATCTGATAGGAGAGCAAATCATATATTCTATTTTGATTAGACGAAACATCAATGCGATCTAAAATTGTAACGTGGTGGTCTGTATTAATTAAAAGATAGTCCACCAAATGATGACCTATAAAACCAACACCGCCAGTTACTAGAACATTTTTCATACCATCTCCCCCATTTCGATTAACTTATCCCTGTCTCTACGAACTTGTTCAATACGATTCGGCGCATCAAAAATACCTCCACCAGCATAATGAATGATATAAGAATCAAATCTGTTAGCGGTGCCACCTTGGCCATCACTAAACATAGACATGTGATTATATTGAAATGGTAACTCATGTACCTCAAATTTATGTTTGTGTATCATGTAAGAAAGATGAAGGTCGGCACTGCCCCACGGAAGATAATATTCGCCGTTGTGGGGCAGAAATATATCTCTATGTTGTTTAGAAACCACCGTAGTTCCAGCATTGGTATAACCTGTTTCCCATCCAACATCGCCCCATTCTTGTTGAATTTTTCTAATTCTCATTCTTCTGTCGTGCTGCTTATTCCCAACATCTTCATAGATAGTTCCAATTTTATCTTCGGGAACCACATCGAACAAATTTGGACAACTTTTTTTAACTAACATATCTGTATCTAAAAGAATAGCCCTATCATAGTCTTTCAAAACATTATACACATATGCAATTCTATAATGGGGATTGTTATCCTCGGTCATCACCGGAGGCTCTCCGTCTAGAATTATAAAATCAGCATTGCACTTTTTAGCATAGGATATGATGGATGGGTGTGTTAAATTTGACATACTCTTTACACCATTATCAGATCTAGTTACAACCGCATATTTATTCATTCGAACCTACTCCTCAAATATTTAAAATCGACACGTTCCCCGTCGAGATTTTTTGTATTTGTAATTTCCAACATGCCGTCAGAACATATAACCAACGGGCAATTATCAACAATTTTCCAAATTTTACCCAGATGGCTGTCCCTGTTCATGATATTTAAGTTGGATTTGATACTAGCACTTTCGATATAAATCAGTTCACCCCTATACAAAGAAATCGCTCCGTCATACGGATAACCCGTGGCGCATATCCTTTGGTGTATTTTAGAAACTGGCAAAGACCAGTCTATTCTTAAATCTTGTTCATCTCTCCACACACTAAAGGAACTGTTATCATAGTCTACCTCAATTTCTTTAGGAACTCCACTAAAAAATTCATTAAACATCTCTATATACAAGTCACAGACAGATTGAAATGCTTCCTTAAGGGTTATTGGATATCTTATCATTTTCTTTTTTCTAAAGTAAACTACACCATAATCTGGTTCATTAGTCATAGTGTGTTTAGGTGAAAAGCACGACGCTCCAACATATTCAACAGAATCCAACAACGCAGAAATGGTCGGAGAAAATCCTCGTCTTTCGGGAAGATAAGAATCATGAAACACTATAAACTTATTCAAATTATTCTTTATAAGGTACTGCCAACCAATTACAAAAATTATATCGACAGAATCAACAACAGAATCAATCGAGTCTTTTTTATTAAAACACTTTACATTATTTTCTACGCACCACTCTATTATTTGTTTGTGGTGTTTAGAATCTATTCGCTCTTTGTTGTCATAAGTAACTACAAAGTCAGGAAGTCTTTGTAGGTTCTCAAGAAACAAAAGTCCTTTGTATCCTGTTAAAAATAATCCAAAATTATTCATCATCTTTATTCACAAAGCATCTTCCATCGAATCTATCAGAGAAAAATCCCAGTCTGGGTGTGTTTTTTGCTCAATGGCAGTCAAATTTTGTTTCTTACATAAAACCTTTTTGCCGCACATTGCTCCAAAATATGAAACAAACCCTTCTGGGCTAATTACAACTTCAGAAGAAGCAATAATATTAACCATTTCTTTCGTCGTTGTCCTATTATACAAAGAATTATTAAACGACTCCAATTCCTTGTTTTTTCCTTTGCCTATTATAATTGATTCGGGATACTTTTCAATAAAATTCTTGATTTCGGCGTTAGAAAACTCCTTCCTACACCTATCGGTTCCACCAGAAGACGGATTTATTATTATCCCAACACCATCGCATTTTTCGTAATTTATTTTCGGAAAAGGATTTATTTTCCAACAATCCTCATCTCTATCTTTTATGTCAGACCAATTAGTTCCAAGTGAATATAAAAACCAATCTCTATTATTTACTTTCCACTCTACCATTTTAGATATTCTTTCTCCATGAGAAAGGTTTTCATCTATGTACAGTTTAATGACATTATTTTTTATTCCCTGCGAAGAATAAAATTCAGAAATGGCTTTATATAAAAAATCATCTCGCATTCTTACATGCGTAACTTCTATATCACCAATATTATTAACCAGTTCTGGTTTAGCATGAATCTTTGCAAAAGACATTGCTGCATCACCAAAACCACCAGCAGTTAATAACTTTAGCATCAGATTCTCTCAAATTCAAATAATAATATGTCATTAGGTCTTTTATCAAACCCACTATGAATTGTGAAAGATGTTTCAATATTTCTTTCCTTAAAGAATTCTACAACTAGATCAATAATACCTTGAAGACGATATTTCATATCTTTAGACCAAAAATTATCTCCCCTTAACATAGTGTCTATATCATCAACTATTATTTTATTATCAGGGTTCGAATTGTTATTCAAAAATTCTCGTATGTGTTCATAAGCAAAAGACTCTTCTGGAGGAACATCATCTGTCTCTTTTTTTAAATCGTCATAGTGTTTATCATCAAAATGAGCATCTACAAAAAATGTAATTGGTTGTTTAATATCAGAAACCATTTGAATATGATCTGCTGCATCACCATGTATTAAAGTAACCTTTCCTGACTTTATCTCTTCAGAAAATCTATTCTTACAATCTTCATAATAATCTTTAACAATTTCTACCGATATTATCCTATCATACCCGTGATTTAAAGCATCACGTATACCATTTCCCTCCAAGGTTCCTATTTCAAAAAAAACTCTATTTTCAGGATCCTTTTCGGTTTGTTTTAAAAATCTATCACTAATAGGCATTTTTTACTCCTTCTTTTAAAACATTACACACATGTTCGACATCTTCTCTACTCATAAATGGATGCATGGGTAAACTCATTGTCTGCTCTGCATAGAGTCTTGTCATTGGGTTGTGCCATTCTTTCTCTTCATAAATTTTAGTTTGCTCAATAGGAATGGGATAATGAATCCCAGATTGAATTCCATTAGCATTCAACTGAGACATAATTTCGTCCCTGTCCAAACCCCAAAGCCTTATACAATATATGTGATACGTGTGTCTCCCGCAATAGGGGGCTTTCTTTGGTTTTATAATAGTTTCATTTTGAATTAGTTCATCATACCAATATGCTACTTGTTCTCTTTTCTCGTTCCATTCGTTGAGATGCTTCAACTTCTCATCTACTATGACTGCTTGTATTGTGTCTAGACGATTGTTGTATCCCTTTCTTTCATAATAATACTTCTTCACTGCACCCCAATTCTGTAAAAGTTTTAGAGTGTCATAAAATTTTTCGTTGTCTGTTGTAATTACACCTGCATCTCCAGCAGCACCTAGATTCTTACCGGGATACATGGAGAATGCTGCCATGTGACCAAATGTACCAACAGGTCTTCCTTTTGAAGTAGTTGTTCCGTGTGCTTGGGAACAATCTTCAATTACCCAACAACTATTTTCTTTTGCAATGTGCATTATTTTTTCTATATCACTAGCACAACCATAAAGATGAACTGGAATAATTACACACTCGTCCCAGTCTTTTCTTCTTTTCATTATGGTATGTTCGAGAATCTCCGTGTCCATTTGATAATATTCATCACAATCTATCAGCACAAATTCTGCGTCCGAAAGTGCCATCTCTGCACCTAATAAAGTTGCAATAAAAGTATTTGCAGGAATTACAATTCCAACCTTACCCCGTAAATTTAATGCTTCCACACACAACTTCAATGCATCTGTTCCATTAGAAACACCAACGGCATAATCTGTACCGATATACTTTGCAAAGTTCTCTTCAAAAGTATTTACATCTGGTCCATTGATAAATGCAGAGGTAGAAAACAAATTATCAATTCTTGGTAAGGCAGCATCTTTGATAACTTCCCATTGCTTTCCTAAATCATTAAATAATACTTTACTCACCATATTCTAAAATTCCTGTCACATCTAATGTTAAATCTTGTTGATTATAATCACCACTCACAAAAGTATTTATTGAATTTTCCAAGGGCGAATCTGTCTTGGGATAGTTTATTTTCTTTCCGTTAAAAGTTAAAGTCCCTGTAGTATCATCCCATACTAAAAATCCTGCGTCAAATTCAAATATACACTTTCTGTCTTTTCTCCCGTATTCCCAACTAGAGTAAAGAATGGCATCAAATTTTTTATAGTTAAGAATACCAACACATGTGTCACTTACAAAACTATTTTCGTTTCTTTTGTATAGATTCCAATTTATCTTGTCGGGAATCTCTTCGCAAATATATTGCAAAATGGAAATATCATGGGATGCTAAATCCCATTTTGCAGATACATCCTTTCTCTCTGGTCCTGAATTTAACCTGTTCATCGTTACATTTCTTAGACCACCGTACTCTCTATTTTCATATTGTTTTTTAATGAAATTTACTGCGTCGTTAAAAGTAAAAATCCAATCAACAAACAAATTGCACTTATTTTTCTTTGCGATGTCGTATAAGACTTCACACTCTTTTTTGTGTGGTGTTAGAGGCTTTTCACAAAAAACATCAATACCTCTAGAGAGTAAATCTTTAACTATTTCAAAGTGAGTTATTGTAGGAGTAACCACAAATAATTTATCGCAGGAATGCAATTCATCTTTAATTCCTATTCCTTGTATGGGATCATATACGATAATATCACCCACAAGTTTTTGTAGATTTGAATGGAGTATCTTTCCCCAATAACCAAAACCAATTAATCCTGTTTTTGACATGATTGTTCCTTTGTGAAATTCATTCTTTCACCCAACAAATGATTCTCAGAGGAATCGTGATATATTACTTCAGATTCATCCTGTTCTTTTGGTTCTATACTATACAACATAGGAAAAGTATTTTCAAACAAAATCTTTCCATATTCTAATGACCTATTGTATACATCTATAACTTCATCAAACTCTGGGTATATGCTGTATTTTAATTGTGATATGATAGGTCCATCATCAACACCGGGAGTTATATCATGAATAGTAATTCCATGTTCCTCTCTATTGTCTTTCAATGCCCAGTTAATAGGGGACATTCCTCTATAATGAGGAAGAGGACCATTGTGGACATTTATTAATTTATCACAAGAGTCTATGAAATTCTTTTTGAATATCTTATCATAAAAAATTGATATTCCTAATTCTACCTTAAAGTCCAAATCTCTGTAATCGCCGCTATCTGTATAAGGAATAGAATTATTCACACACCACAATTTTAAAGAGTCCGTCCATGTTGGTTCGGGTATCACAGGAACTACATGAAGTTCACATTTAACCTTTCTTAAAAACTCACAAACATCTATTGCGAGTTTACCTTTACCAAATACCACTGTTTTCATTATACTGTTTTCATTATTCGGAACTCTCTAATATATCTTTCAGTTTTTTCTCTACACTATCAAACCCATATCTGTCCATTAGTTTTTGATAATAATGTTTGTCATCATAACCATCTTCCATTAAAGACACAAATACATTTTCCAATATATCAGTATTATTGTTGGACCATTCTGGCATCATACACAAAGCGGTATCAGAAAACCCACCTATATGGGGCGTTCCCAGAATAATAGACTCCATAGTAACTTGCCCCAATCGTCGCTCAGTGTCCATGTTAATAACACAATCAACCTTATTAATTATACTAAGCCATTCATGCCAAGGTCTACCAGATGGATTCTCTACTACAGAATAACCATACTTGTCTCCAAGGTAATTAGAAAACTCCAGACACTTATCGTATCCTCTAGAACTTGGTGTTGGCCAACTAGCACAACCAACTAATATTTTTTTACTGGGTGTGTCACTTTTTGTAAACTTGTTTCTGATGTCTTCTATTTTATAGTTGATAGGCAAGCAATGAACCTTCTTACCTATATCCTTTGCGATTCTCTCGCAGTCATCTTCCTTAAAATGTAACGCCACTTTGTCACACATCTTAAAAAATTTCTCAAGACGAACAACTCCCTGTGCCATAGGAATATCTTCCTTTGTTGTTCCTATTATTATAGCGTTCTTATATACTCCTCTTACTGCATTAACAAAATCGCTGGGATCTGGTTGTGATTCGTTAACCAAAAACACAACATCAAGATCAACATCTACAATACCCTGAGCGGGGTTAATAAAATACCCCTCATTCCCCAAGAAAACTCTATTCCAGATGTTTCTAAAAATATGATTGTCCATGCCATCTACAGGACCAGGTCCATTATAGGGTTCGCCCGTACTTAATAAGTAAGGTCTAGATTCTTTGACATAATACGATTGCCACTCACCACATTCATTCGGAGGTATTATTAAACCTACTTTCATTTTATTCTCCTATTCCATAAGTGGGAAAAGTTTTTCAACTCCCCGTAATCTTCTACAGGCAAATCTTTTTTGTGTTCGGGATATAGGGAGAGAAGATGCAAGCCACGGGCTGCTTGTTCTGGGGTCATGTAACAATTCCACCCCAACATATCATAGTTACAATCTTTTAAGGGAACACCTTCTTCCCTGCCGTCATGTCTTGCTTTCTTGAACCACTCAACCGCATCTTCATCATCCGTTAATATCATCCCGCCTCTACCAATGGGTAAATGTTTTTTAATATGAAAAGATAGACACATATAAGTATCAGGAACATACATCCTGCTCGTAAATCTTTTTGCAGCATCAAATATGGGATAGGGCTTGAGTTGATAAACTCCTTGCCATTTTATATCATCAAAATCCACACTTCCTCCGGCATGTACTATTGAATTGGGAACAGAAACATAAGTGTTAGAAGGTATCGTGACAACACCAACTTCATGATACGCACAACACATCGTCAAAGCACTGGTACAACTTTCAGTTGCCACAGCATAAGGCGCGCCGGTATAATTTGCAACGGCTTCCTCAAACATATCAACAACGACAAATGATTCTCTCAATTACACTCTCCGCACTTGTTGACAAGATTAATGCCCGTTTCTATCCATCCCTTATGACAGTTATGGCTTACTTGCCGTGTAAACGGATCAAAAACAGAACCCACATCTATAAATGTAACTTTTGGAAATTCATTAAACCATTCTGCCGCTAAAACTCTGCTAAGAGGACCGATGCTCATACAAACAACA
>Ga0080013_1005048_pt1 | contig 12586 bp, 22 predicted proteins | sample ETNvirenome_6_85_FD_69236 | JGI IMG/M metagenome (GOLD analysis project Ga0080013, IMG submission 69236) | Marine viral communities from the Pacific Ocean - ETNP_6_85 (SPADES assembly) (version 2) | ecosystem: Environmental > Aquatic > Marine > Oceanic | place: Pacific Ocean | collected 2013-06-19 | reverse complement strand
TTCTATTATAACAACAGAATATTCTTGGATGGAAAAACAACAAGCAAAACTACAAGCTGACTACGATAAGGGTATTCAAATTGTAAGGGGTGGGTAATGGCTAAGACTTTAGTAACATTAAATACCTCACCTTCTTTTACAATAGTAGCTTTAAATACATCTCCTAGTTGGACTGGAGTAACCTTAAACACATCCCCGACTTGGACTGGGGTAGGTTTAAATACCTCTCCATCTTTTACTGGGGTATCTTTACCAACTACACCAACTTGGAAACTACCCGGCAGTTGGCCTGATATGACAGTTAATAACTGGGAAGATGAAACTAGAACATGGCAACAAATTGGATTGCTAGGAAAGGATTCTGATTAATGGCGGTACATAGCCTGACTGTAAAAAAAATTATATCTAGGGTAAGGCAAGCTTTTCCAAATGCACCCGAAGCTTACATTATGAACCTTATAAATGAAGCTATTGTTGAACTTGGAAAGTATGCTACAAAAGTAGAATACGCAAAAACAAATATGGTAGCAGACCAGCAGTGGTACACATTAAGCGATGCCAATGCAGGCGTAGAAATAAATAAAGTATTTAGAGTAGACTTTATGGATGCAGATGGTACTTATGTTAAGATACCTAGATTAGTAGATAATGAAATACCAACTATGGACATAGACTAATGGCAAGCACATACAAATACCCAGAGAATTATATATCTTGGTTTATCAAAGGAAATCATTTAGCAGTTGTTACATTAAAAGGAAACGATGCAAATACAACACATTCAAAATATGGTCAATATAAACCGATAGATGAAGCAGTAACTAATGGAGTATTAATTCATTATTATGCAGAACCAAATGCGGTGTCTGCAATAACCGATACACCTGATGTAGATAATGTATTTCATACTTGTATTATAGATTATGTGAAAGCGCGATTGTATCAAGATAAGGCAGGTTCAACAGGGGATGGTGGTGTAGCTGGGGTAAGTATAAATTTAGCAACAATGCATGAAGGTAAATGGAACGAAGCAGTTAAACGACATGGAATGCAAAAACGAGATAAGACTGGTGGCGATAGACGTATTTCTATGCCAGACTTTACATAAAAATTAGGAATAGATTATGGCTAACGGAATTAAATATCAAACACACGAAGTATTAAACAAAGTTTTAAACTCAGGTGAGGATGCGTTAAATGTAGATATAGATAACGTAACGCTGACCACTGAAGGTGGCGATGTAGCAATAGATGTTGCTTTAGATAAAGCTAACGATAGTGTTACTATATATGCTAACACAGCAGCAGATGGTAGTGGTGATAGTACCGTTCCATTAGTTGACGCAGCTGGTAACTTACAAATAGATATTGTATCATCTGCTTTACCATCTGGTGGAGCAACGGCAGCAAATCAATCTACAATAATTGGTCACGTAGATGGAGTAGAGACTCTATTGGGAACGATTGATAGTGATACTAATGATATTAAAACTGACATGGCTGCTATTGAAGTATTGTTAACTGCGGCTAACGTAGACCACGCAGCTAACGAAGTTTTGCTAACAGGTATAGATGCAGATACAAATGCGATTAAAGTAGATATGGCAGCTATTGAGGTGTTACTAACGGCTGCGAATGTTGACCATGCGGCTAATGAAGCTTTACTTACTACTATAGATTCTGATACTAATGATATAAAAACTGATATTGCAGCTTTAGAAGTTCTTTCAACAGCAGCTAATGTTGACCTCGCTGAAATAGAAGTTGCAACCGAAGCGTCTCAAGCAGCTTTAGAAAAAATGTTATATGGAAACGCACTAGCTGTTACAGCAGTTGATGGCGGAAGCACTCATGCTTTAGGAGCTACGTATGAAGCCTTATATGTTGGAGTAGGAGGAGATGCTGTAGTAACTATGGTGGGGACAGGTAATTTTACATTTAAGAATCTTGCTAGCGGTCAGTTGTTGCCAATTAGATTTACTCATGTAATAAATACAAATACAACAGCAACAAATATGATAGCGTTGAAAGCTTAATATGCCAATAACATGGTTTAGAACAACAAGCAATTTTTTAAGGTCAATCTATGATGTTATTTGGAATAAAATTCAATTAGATTATGACGAAAGCAATGTAAAATGGGAAGAACATACAGGTTAATATGAAAAATTTTAATATGAATAGGAAAATATAATGGCTACTGGAACGTTAACAGGACAAACAATTGCTAATACCTACAAAGCTTTACTCAAGATAACGGGAACTACTGCTGGTGGTGAAACGCTTCACGCTACTACTCAAAAAGTAATAGAAGATGGAGATGGAAACCCTTTTCCATTCTCAGCAGCTCAAGATGCAATACTGATGACAGGAACTAGTCGCCTTGAATTTAATGATAATGGTGAATATATATCAGGAGATGGAACAGACTTAACTATAACATCTGGTAGACACGTTGTGTTTGCATTAGGTTCTGCTGGTTCTGTTTATCATACAGGAGATGGAGGTTCAAACAATGCTATATATGGTCTTAACGCTGGAGTAGCTCTTGCTAGTGGTGGAAATCAAAATGTATTGCTAGGCGAAGGAGCTGGTTCAGGATTAACTATCGGTGATAATAATGTGGCTATAGGTTACAATGCCTTAGACGCTGCTGTTTCCGATGAAACAAGTAATGTAGCAATCGGAGCAAATTCTATGGGAGCAGCAGACCAAGGTTCTCACGAAACTGCTGATGTTGACCAAAATGTATGTATTGGTGTCAATGCTGGACTTGGAGGTGATTTTGGTTCATCTGATTTAAATTTTACAGATAATGTAGCTATTGGTTATTCAGCTATGGATGGCACTGGTGCTCTAGGTGGTTTTGCTAATATTTTTCTTGGAACTGACTCTGGTGGAGGCTCTTGGGTTACTGCCTCATCTAATTACAATGTTGGTATTGGTTATCAAACTCTTCCCGCAGCTTTAAACGCAGCTGAAGGTAATATTGCAATTGGTTATAGAGCAGCATACAGTATGCAAAGTGGCGATAATAATACAATAATTGGTTATGCCGCAGGTACTACAACTTTAGATGTAGATAAGGTTGTAATTATAGGACAAGGAGCTGGTGCGGGTACTATGACAAGTGATGCTGATGGCTCTGTTGCGATAGGTGCAACAGCATTAAGTTCTCTTACAACTGGAGCACAGAATGTGGCAATTGGACTCAATGCTGCTGACTCTTTAGTGCAAGGTGGATATAATATTGCGATTGGGGCAGATGCTTTAGGTGCTGATACTAGAGGTAGTAGGAATGTAGCTATTGGGCGAAGAACTCTACTAGCTCAAAACTTTACAGATGCCAGTACAGCTTCAAATAATGATTCTTATAATGTCGCTATAGGTTTTGAAGCGGGTAATGATGTTTCTACAGGAAAATATAATACATTAATAGGTGGTGAATCTGGAGATGCCTTAACAACTGGTTATTCTAATACTGTAATGGGATATAATTCATTAGGTTCTTTACAAACAGGCTTTCAGAATACAGTGCTTGGTGTAAGTGCGATGGGAGATACAAGTACGGCTGTAGATAATTGTGTTGCTATTGGATTTGAAGCAGGAAAAGGTGTTAATCACGCTAACTCTGATGGTTTAGTTGCTGTTGGGTATCAAGCAGGATTAGTAGCGGATGCTGCTACAGCTTCTGTGTTCGTTGGCTATCAATCAGGATTAAATACTACATCTGGTGGTCATAATACATGTCTTGGTTTTATGTCAGGTCGTGGAATTACTGATGCAAGTTTCAATACTGCTATAGGAAGAGAGGCTCTTAGTGAAGGTAATTGTACACGAAATGCTGCTGTTGGTTATGAAGCATTAAAGAAATCAACTGGTTCTAATAATACAGCATTAGGTATGCAAACAGGTGCTTTAGTTGAAGGTGGTCAAGAAAATACTTTAATTGGAGCGCAAGCAGGCAATGCACTTGTATCAGGTAATAATTGCACATTAATTGGATATAACGCCGATGTTGATAATAGTGCAAGAAGCGATTCTATTTCAATTGGTAAAGATTTAGAGACTTATAGTGCTAATAGTTATGCAAGAATTGGTAATAACAGTAATTATGTGCAATTAAACTTTAGTACATCTGGACAAAATTGGGTTGCTACTTCTGATGAAAGAATTAAACAAAACATAGAAGATGGAGACTTGGGTTTAGAGTTTGTTAATAAATTAAGACCTATAAAATATGAAGATAAACCATCAGCCGAGTGGGATGATGAATTAAAAAGTAAAATAAAAGATGGAAATTTGAAAACTGAATCTGATGGTGTTAGAAAAGATGGTTTTATAGCTCAAGAAGTTAAAAAAGTAGCAGATGACTTAGGAACTACATTTAGTGGATGGCAAGGACATCCAACTGATACCTCGGAAAAACAAATGTTAGGATATGATATGTTTGTTGTACCATTAGTTAAAGCAGTCCAAGAATTATCAGCAAGAGTAAAAGCGTTAGAGGACGCATAACAAATTAATAAATAGGAATAATATGAAAAATTACAAAGCATTAAAAGTAGCAAGTAAAGCTTCAGTTAGAAAACAGAAAGTAGTTGACCAAGCTAAAGTAGATGAAGTCAAAGATGGCGATGGTGTTATTACAACACGAGCTCAATCAGAAATATCTCACGAAGAACTACAAGTAGTCTGTAAGTGTTACAACTCTCAGACTGGCGAAGCTCAAGATGACTCTGTGAGGTCTTATTCACTTTCAGATGTGAAACGTGAAATAGACGGTTGTAAAGCAGATATTGCAAAAAAACAAGCTGAACAAGCTGAATGGGAAGAATTAGAAAAAGATTTAAAGGCTCTTTAAAATGGGTAAGGCATTTACTTGGTTTGTTGTTGGTATGATGTCTGCATTTGTTCTTGTGGAAATTTTTGATGGCAAACCTGCTAAAAAGGTTAATTATTACAGACACGACTATTATCGTGTAAGGTATATATATGAGCCTTATCCATTTACAAGAACATATAATCAGATAGATACCTTTAATAATCAAAGACCACATAATAATAGTGGTGGATATAATAGAAGTAGTGGAGAAAATAGAACGAATACTAATACAGGAACTCAAACATTTAACCATACTCCACAACAAAGAACAGAATCATGGGGAACTAAAAACTAATGGCTAAAGAATTAAGCGAAGAAAAGATATTAGGTTCAAAGTTTACCTTATCTTTGCAGACGATGATATTTCTTGGTTCAGGACTTATCAGTCTAATTGGAATGTGGTATGCTTTACAAGCAGACATACAAGAAGCTAAAGAATTGCCTGTTCCTGTATCTTTATTCTCTCAAGAATATCCAAGTAAAGCAGAAGGTTATAACTGGAGTCCTTCTTATGAACAATACAAGCAACAAGTGGGGAATCTCCAAGAAACACAAGATGAGATTTACGAGATGGTTGAAGAGTTGCAAGAAGAAATTGAACAATTAAAACAACAAGTTATTAATCTTAGGATTGCAGTACAATGAGGTGGCTACTATTACTAACATTAGCTTTTAGTCAACCAGCTCAACAAGTTGTAAACGATGACAATTTTTACGGAGCAATATATAAAGGAATGCACTTAGTAAGATTTACTGCTGAATGGTCAGATGATAATAAGCAAAATTTTTATCAAGGTAAGTTTATTGTAGATGGAGATAGTGCTTATCATGGATGTATGATGATGATACTTCCATCAAAGAATGTTCCAGAAACAGTAAGAAAATTAAGATTAAGAAACTTTCCAAGTGTTGTTTTATTTAAAGATGGTAAGAAGAAAAAAGTTTGGAAAGCAAATTTTGATGGTAAGTTAGATTTAACAACAGAACAAGTACGAAAATCTATTGATTGGCATTCGGCAGTTTTGAAAGGGAAATAATTGAAAAAAGATAGTATAGATAGGTTTTTACAAACATTAATTAATCTAACTGGATTAGCTGGTATTGTTTATATAGTTATGATTATGTCTTCTTGTGATGACAATATTTATATAGCAAACTATAATAAAGATTTTGAAGAAATAAATCAGAAAATATTTGAAGTTGATTCGCTATTAAGAACAATTAATATGGAAATAGATTCACTAAATGCCCAATAAAACAAAAGGAATTAGTGAAGATGCTCAAGTACATATTAGCGTAGCCTTTTTAATTAAGGCGATGTTAGCAGTAGGTGTTGTTACTGGAAGTTGGTATCAAGCACAAATGAAATTTCAAGAAATATCTATAAGATTAAATGATATTGAAGATAGAGTTACTGTATTGACTTCATCTGTTAAAGGAATGGAACAAGACCACTTAAACGAACTAGAAGAAGAAGTTAAAGAACAAAGAACTTTATTACAGAAAATGGGAATAAAGAAACCATGAGATTATTAATTACATCTGCTAGTTTATTAATGTTATCTTGTTTTAATATGGACAACGTAATTGAAACTGGTGCAAAAGTTAAAGATAAGTATGATAAGTTTGAAGAAGCTAATCCAGATTTTACAAAGAATATTATGTCAGGAGACACTACTAAAATATTTGAATCAGTTTTTTCTGTTAAGAAAATTAAAACAGATGAGCAAAAAGCAAAAGAAGATAGTATCGCAGCTTTAGAAAAAGCAGAACAAGATTCTATTTTGCAAGTTATGAAAGAAAGTTTTATAGATGAATTATATAATAGATATGGTTCTAAGAAAGATACTGTAAAAAATAAACAATAAACAAAGGAGTTAAAATGGCTAAAACAGAAAAAGAACAGCCTGTACTTAAGATAGACGATAAAGAATACGATATTGAATCAATGAATAATGAACAAAAATCAATGATAAATCACATACAAGACCTCGATAGGAAGCTGAAATCAAGCGAATTTAATCTTATTCAATTAAGATTTGGAAGGCAAGCCTTTGCTGATGCCTTAAAAGCTTCTCTCGAAAAAGGTGATAGTAAAGAAAAATAATAATGATTGATTCGAAGGTCTTTAGTTTGTATGCGGAATATGGAGCTATTGGTATCATAGTTGTTTTGTTTGTTATGATGATAATGAACTTAATTAAAAGTCAAAAAGTGCAAAATGAAGACCTAGATTCAATTAGGCAATCAATTGTTAAAGCTGAGACTAAGATGGTAAATGTAGAAAGTATTGTTTTAAAGATGTTAGACAGATGGAATAAATCAGATGATATATCTGCAAGACATAGAGAAGATATTGTAAAAGAGTTAAACGATGTAACAGATGACCTTGCATATTTAAAAGGTAGGATGAATGGAAAATGAACAAAGTTGAAGTAGAACATTGGAGAATTGGCGTAGATTCTCGACTAGAAGAACTAACAGTAATGGGGGCTAAACAGAATAGTGAATTAGCTCACATTAAAGAATCTGTAGAGGAAATCAAAGGCCTAGTTAAAGAACAAAATGGAAGAGTACGCGTTTTAGAGCAACAGACATCAGCTATTAAAGCTGTGGGTTCTGCGGTTACCGTGGTCTTTTCTGGTTTTATTGGCTGGCTTTTTAACATAAGGAGTTAGAATGAGCGATATTGTAAGTGTAATTTCAAATAACTATGTAGCAATCTTATCAGCTGTTGCAAGTATTGTTGGTGGTTTTGCTGTAATAGCATCACTAACACCAAATAAAAGTGATGATAGAATTGTACAAATGATTTTAGATGTTGTTAATTTTTTAGGTGCTAATTTTGGTAAAGCTTCAAATAATAAATAACAAGGAAGAATGATGTTAAAAAGAATAATACAACGTATGGTTAAAAAACTGGGTATGGTTGGCCTATTGATGATGATAGGTGACTATGCAGTAGGTGCAACCAAATCAAAGAAAGACGATGAAGTATGGGAAGAGGTTAAAATTCTATTGGAGAGTTTTAAATAATGCCTCGCTTTGGAAAGCGCTCCATTGGCAGACTTCAGACGTGCGACCAAAAATTACAAGAACTGTTTTACGAGGTAGTTAAGCATTTCGATTGTTCCATTCTCGAGGGGCACCGTGGCGAAGAGCGCCAAAATAAAGCCTTTGCTGACGGCAAGAGTAAGGTTAAGTATCCGAATGGTAAACATAATCAAAATCCCTCTATTGCTGTTGACGTGGCTCCTTATCCTATTGATTGGAGTGACCGTGATAGGTTCCATTACTTTGGTGGCTTTGTTCTCGGAGTGGCGAAAGAAATGGGTATGAACATTCGTTGGGGCGGAGACTGGAATCAGGACACACATACCAAAGATAATAAGTTTGACGACTTGGTACACTTTGAGATAAAGGGATAAATGCCTAAACAGTTTAAAACATATACGCGTTTTGAAGGAGGACTTAACACTAAGACGAACTCTCGTTCTATTAAAGATAATGAGTTAGCGCAAGCTAACAATGTAATTGTTGATGAGTTCGGTGCAATTAAGTCTTGTGGGAAAGCAGTTGATAATGATACAAACTATACAGACCCAAGTGTTACAGCTTCTCAACCGGGATATGGTTTATTCCAAGCTTCTTTTGATTTTGACTCTAGCGCAAATAATACTAATACTGTAAGAACATTTTTAGCTGATGCAGATGATGGAACTTTTACTCCTGATGCAGTCGTTCATGTGTTAGACGGTACAAGTTGGGATACTAATGATATAAGCTTAGGTGCAGTTACTGGCTCAGAACAAGCAAAAGTTATTTATCACATAGCTGACGGAGCGGTAACGGTTTGTGATACTAATGTTACTAACGTATCTACTACTTTAAAAGACTATAAATATAAAAAAGCAATGGCTAGATTTAAAGGTTCTAATGGCGTTTCTCAACTTAGCACAAGTAATGTAGGTTGGCAAGATTATGATACAAAATTAAGCGCACCTACTAGCGGTATTTGCGGTCTTCACGTAGTAGGCACAACTGCCGGTGCTGGAAATAATACTACAACTTTAATTAGTGTTGTTTCAACGGCCTTTGAAGATTTTGACACCGAGCTAGACGGTGGAGATTATTATGCAGTACGAACAACAGCTTCTGCTGAAGTCATTTCAAATCGTGCTAGTGATTCAACATTGACTATGGCAGGCGGTGGTACAACTTGGGGGAATAGTGAGGCTTATTCTATTTATCCCCCTCAAGGAACCGGTTTTAATCTTGACCTTACTGCTGATAGTGGTGGCTCATGGATAGCAGGTACTTATGAATTTGCAACTAGTTTTATTTATGACGGAAATCAAGAATCTTTATTAAGAGAACTTGATGGAGACCTAGCGGTTAGCTCAGACCAAAAAGTAACGTGTAGAGTTTTAGCTAATGAGAATGCTTCTGGAGAGGGGTATTCACTAGGTATAACTGGTGGGAGAATATATTATAGGCTTAAAGATAGTGATGACGCTTGGACGTTGTTTGGAGATATAAGTTTTACTGAAGGTACGCGGCCTAGCCTTGAGGGTGAGTATACTTTTTGGGTAAAAGCTGTAAGTGGTACTGGATATTTGTATAGCGATTTTACTATTTATTCTGCCAATTTAGATACTTATGAATCTATAAACGGCTTTAGTCAAGATACCGCTTATTTATCTTTAGGTTTAGCAGGGGAAAAATATCAAACAAGTGTAGTAACAAACCGTAGAGTGTTTATAGCAAATGTAAAATACACAACAGATGGTGGTAATTTACAGAATTTTGGAGACCAGATACGTTATAGTCAAATTAATAAATTTAATACATTTCCAGAATTAAACTTTATAGACATTGGTGTTAATGATGGGGAATCTTTTGTAAAGCTTGAAGCTTTTGCAGATAGGTTATTAGCATTTAAAGAAAGAAAATTATACATTATCAATATAGGTGGTGGCTCTGATACTCAATGGTTCTTAGAGTCTGAACATAAGAATATGGGTGTAGAATTTCACGCCGCTACGGTAAAAACAGACTTTGGTGTAGCTTGGGTTAATAAGAATGGTTTGTTTTTTTATGATGGTAGTCAGGTCAAAAATCTACAGACTAAAATTCTCGAGTCAGATTGGTCTAATTTTGTTGACCATTTAACAATGATTGCTTACGAGCCTACTCATAAACATTTAGTCGTTATAAGAGATGCTGATGATGAGTCTGGAGATAATGGCGATGCCTATGTCTACAGTTTTATTACAAACTCATTCACATTTGTAGAAGACTTAGTTGCTGATAGCAATAAGACTAATCCAATAACAGATGCTTATAATAAATTAACAATGGGAACAGGTACAGCTGAAATAGTATCTTATGATGGAGAACCAGATTCTGGCACTACATTTGACTTGATATTAAAAGACGATGATTTTGGTATGCCAAATGTTGTTAAAAAGATTTACGGAGTAACAGTAGAGTATGCGAGTGGAGCTTCAAATAGTAACGGGTTAAAGTATTATTATACAAACGATAGTGGCACAAAACAAGCTGTTGCAAACGGTGGAACCTTAGCTAGTACAAGTAGTGACCTTGATATTAATAAGGTTACTTTTGGTACACCACTATTAGCGTCTTCGTTTCAAGTGCGTTTAGATATGGACGGTGATAGTATACAAAAAGTAAATAATGTAGGTGTAGAATATAGACCTATACATAAGAGAGTTACTTAATGGGGATTGATAGAGAAAAAAGATTTTTATATAACTCAAAAGGGGTGGATACTAAATTACAGATAGGTTACCCATCTAAGAAGTCAGGGAATGATGGAGAAGAACGAGTTGTCAAAACACCAGACGGTAAGCTTCGATTGTATCGAAAAGAGCTTGGTGCTTGGTATTACTTAGAATTTACAAGGACATAATCATGGCAAACAGTTTAATGGAATTATATGGTGGCGGTATGGCAGGTAAATCAAACAATTATCAGTTAGGTGGTCGTATAGCTGGTGCTCGTAGACGCAGAGGTCAACAAAAAGAATTTAGACAGGCTCAAAGAAGAGCGGAAGCTGATGCAGCCAGACAACAAAGAGCCTCTGGTCTTGGTTCATTGTTAAGTACGGTTGGTTCTGTTGCTGGTTCTTTTATTCCTATTCCCGGAGTAGGAACAGCTTTAGGTGCGGCTATCGGCTCTGGCTTAGGTGCCGGTTTAGGTAGGTTAGCTGGCGAAAGCACTTATAAAGGTTCAGACTTTGGAGGTGGAAAATATTTTAAAGAAACAAGAAAAGATTTACAGAGAGCTTCAGATGATTTTGCAGATAGTAGGGGAGAGAGAGCCTTAACACAAGGTTTAACTTCTGCTGTAAAATCTTATGCTCCTAGCTTTACAGATGCAGCAAGAGACTTTGGAATTGGTGGTAAAAAGTTTGGAGAAGAAGTGACCAAGCAAGGATTAGCTGACAACCCTTGGTTGGCACAAGAAGAAAGCTTAATGGATTTTTTACCAATGGAAGAAGCGATAAGACCAGATGTTCCAATGGATACTGGCATGGCGGGTGATTTATTTAATTATGCTACAGATGCTCCAGACATGACAGAGTTATTTAGTGGTAATTTAGATATGTCAGACTTAGTTGCTCCAGAAGATGCCTTTTCTACTTTTATGCCAGCCAATGATTTTACTCCATCCTCATATGAAGATTTTATAAATTTTGGATTAAAACAAGGGCCTATACAAAGAAAAGGCGGTCTTATAGATTATATGATGCCTAAGTATTTACATGGAGGGAAAGTTCATACCGGCACAAACCAACTAGTGGCGGGTGTTAACGATAACCCCTTAAATAAACCGAATCAATACGGTGTTAATTTAGGTGCTTTACAAGGATTGACTAACAGTGGTTGGGGTATAGGTGATGTTACTGGTTCTATCTTAGGAAGTGGACAAGGTTTGGCAGGTAATAAAGCATATCAAGACTTTATAAGTAAGCCTCCTACTGCTGGAGCGCCCGGAGGTATGCCCGGAGGTATGTCTGGCGGTGGGTCTGGGCCGGGAAGTTATGGTACAGCAACTGGCGTAATGAGCGCACTACAGCAAATGGGAATGGGTGATGTAGCTAATGACCCAAGACTGCAAGAATACTTAGAAGACTTACCTCAGTTTGGTATGGGTTACTCTCAACAAATTGGAGATATTTTTACTAGCGCAGGACAACAAGCTGGAGGCGTTCGCTCTGGTGCTCGTCAAGCCGCAGGTGCAACAGGATTTGCAGGTAGTGGGGCTACTCAAGCTCAATCTGAAAAATCTTTAAAAGAACTAGGAACTGAAACAGCTAGGCAAAGAAGAGGTGTTGTTGAAGGATATCAAGCTGACTTGTTAAGTGCAATTGGAGATATCGAAGCTAAAGGTGAATTTGAATTTGGCGAGGAAGGTTTACAAGACAGACAAAAGACAATAGACTTTCTAAAAAAACGTTTTCCAAATTTAAGTGACGACAAAATATCAGCAATGGCAGATGCGGCGGGATAATAATTAAAAAACAATGAAAATTAAAGGTAAGATATAATGGCTAATGGATATAAACGTGGTGATATTTTAATACCAATGTTGAATGAAATTGCAGGCGAACTGCCTGCTTTACAAAGACAAGGGCAGGAATTTTTATTAAAACAATCTGCATTAGCACTTGAC
>Ga0080013_1005047_pt1 | contig 12586 bp, 6 predicted proteins | sample ETNvirenome_6_85_FD_69236 | JGI IMG/M metagenome (GOLD analysis project Ga0080013, IMG submission 69236) | Marine viral communities from the Pacific Ocean - ETNP_6_85 (SPADES assembly) (version 2) | ecosystem: Environmental > Aquatic > Marine > Oceanic | place: Pacific Ocean | collected 2013-06-19 | reverse complement strand
ACCCTCCTTTTTTTTATTCACATAAATTCATATGTCCTATCCTACTTATGCTGTGTCCACAGAACTGGATGCTGTTAATCAAATACTAAGCTCAGTGGGACAGGCTCCTGTCACCACACTCAACCTTCAGAACCCTGAGGTTTCGATTGCTTTAAATACTTTAAGAGAAGTTAATAAAAATACACAAGCTGAAGGCTGGACGTTTAATATAGAACGTCACTATAAACTATTAGCAGACTCTGTTACTTTTAAAATAGAATATCCTTCTAATGCTTTATCTATAGATACATATAAGTATCAACATTATGACGACTTCAACCCAGTCAGACGTGGTGGTTTCTTATATGACAGGAATGAACATACATATGAATGGAAAGATGGTGATGATCCACGTGAATTAACATGTGACATTATATGGTATTGGGAATTTGCTGACGTACCACCTGCTCTACAAGCATACATAACTGCTAAAGCAGCTAGACTATGTGCTGTAAGGATGGTAGGTGATCCAAATTTATACCAATTATTACAACAAAATGAGATGGAAACTAGAGCATCTGCTTTAGAATATGAAACTCAACAAGGTGACTTCTCTATCTTTGGATGGAAAGATACTGAGGATTATCACAACAGCTATCAACCGTTTGCTGCATTACAACGATGAGTACAATCACACAAGACGTACCAAACTTTTTGAATGGTATATCGCAACAACCAGATAAGAAAAAGATATCCACTCAAGTCAAAGATGCGGTCAATACATATCCTGACTATGCGTTAGGTATGTTAAAGAGACCAGGTGGTAAGTTTGTAAGTAACTTATATAACGCAGAAGATATAAACACCACACTTACTTCAGGTACACATAATGGTGCAACTGATGGCAGCAGAACTGTAGGTAGATATAATTCTGTAGCTACTACAGGAGGAACTGGATCAGGTGCAACGTTTAACGTTCACGCTCAAGCTGCAGGTGAAGTAGCAACCTTTACACACAACGGAGTCTCTGATAGCAGCAGAACTGCAGGTACATACTATGTAGCAAATGCTGCTGGCAGTGCATCTGGCACTGGTGCTGACTTTAAAGTTATAGTAGATGATGAAGGTAAGCCAGATGTTTATATAGATAACCGTACAGGTAAAACAGGCGGTTCTGGGTATAATGCAAGTGGAGAAACAATTACTATCGCTGACTCCTCATTAGGAAGTGGAGGTGGTGCAACAGTTGTACTTACTATTACGGCTATATATACTAAAGGAGTTGAAGTTAAAACTTCCTCTGGAGGAAAAGGTTATGTAGTAGGTGATACTCTTTCTATCGCTGACTCTGTAATGGGAGGCGGTGGAGGCGCAGCTATTACTGTTACTGTTACTGAGGTAGGAACCTACGGTAAATGGTTCTCTATACTTAGAGATGAGAATGAGAAATATGTAGGACAATATGCTGATGATACTTTCCGGGTATGGAGTCTGACAGATGGTGGTATGAGGAAAGTAGATATGGGAGATGATACAGGCGTACCATCTGGATGTAATTATACAAATATGCAGACAGATTTAAAGGCTTATCTTGCTGATATAGTTGATACAGATGATACTACAACTGACTTAAATACTAAACAAGCTACTTTCTCTGAAACAAATGATGGACAAACGGTAACTCGTGCAGCCCATTGGGAGACACAGTTTGATTATGATCCATCACAAGGTACTGTTAAAGAAGAGATAAAGTCTGGTATATATAAATCAGGTGTTAATAATACATGGACTGTTCTTAAATGGAACTCTAGTACATCAGTAGCAGATGTCAAGAGTATGTCTGATAGTGCTATCTCAGGACCAGTACTTACACTAGAACGTGTTAGCGGTGGTACAGGATACAGTGCGACAACAGCTGCTACAACTGCAAGTGGTGCAGGTACTGGTTTAACAATAACCTATACTGTAACAGGTGGAGTCATTGATCAGTTAGTTGTAATCGCAACAGCTGGAGGTACAACCGCTACAACTGGATACAAAATAGATGAAGTGATAACAGTTTCAGGTGGTGGTGGGAATGCTACATTTAAAGTCATAGCATTAACTTATAAAGCTGGACCAGAGATGACAGATGAACATCCTACTATTGCAGCTACAGGTAAGAGAGTATATGAATTAATAGAAACTACAGTAGCAGCTAACACAGCAGCTGAATTAACAACAGCTACTAACAATATGAACACAGCGCAGTCAGCACGCATTTCAGCTGTAACTGCTGAAGCCTCTACTAAGAGTGATTACGATTCAGAAGTAACTGCTTGTGTTGTACCAGGTTTACCTAATGATGGTTACCTACGTGGAGCAGGGGCTGATGATATAGAACTTCTAACATTGAATGACTTTACTTATGTATTAAATAAAAAGAAGACAGTTGCCATGAAAGCCATGACAACAGATTCTTTATCAACAGATGCGTTCATTGTTATCTATGTAGTTGCTTATAATGCTAAGTATGAAGTAACAATTAATGGTGTATCAGTTGACTTTACAACAGCTGAAGATGCTACAGCAGGTGATGCTGACGTACCTACAGTAGTTGCTGGACTTGTAACTGCTATCAATGGCGCAGGTGGTGACGCAGCAAGCTGTGTTGCTACAGCTGTTGGATCAGGTATACATGTAACACTAGTAACATCAATTACTGCAGCAGGTGGACCTCAAGAGAGTGCTATATATTGCTTTACAGATAAAGTATCAGACTTAGGGAAACTACCTACACAATGTCACGATGGTTATAAAGTTAAAATAATTAATAGTGAAAGTATATTAGCTGATGATATGTGGGTTAAATTCTCCACATCAGGTACTGCAACAAATGGTGTTGGTGCTTGGGAAGAAACTAATGCACCTGATATTCAATATCAATTTGACCCTTTAACAATGCCACATCAATTGGTACGTATAGCAGATGGCTCGTTTGCTTATAGTGCTATTGAATGGGAAGCAAGAGATGTAGGTGATGATATCACTAACCCTATACCTACATTTGTAGGAAGTACAATAAGAAATATGTTCTTCTATAGGAACCGTTTTGGTTTCTTAAGTGGTGGTAGTGTTGTAATGAGCAAGGCTGCATCATTCTATGATTTCTTTGCGAGTTCTGCACAGGTTGCTGCAGCTGATGATCCTATTGATATATCAGCATCTTCAACTAAACCTGTATTCCTTAACTACGTTAAGAATGCAAGTGCTGGTTTAATTTTATTTAGTGATAACGAACAGTTCTTACTATCAACTGACTCAGACATACTAAGTCCTGAAACAGCTAAGATTAATACACTGTCTGCTTTTGAATGTGATACAGATATATCAGCAGTAGATCTAGGATCTTCCATAGCGTTTGTATCTAAGTCTCCTTTGTGGACTAGGGTATTTGAAATAGCGAATGTCAGTACAACTGACCCACCTAGTACATTTAATACTACAGGTATTGTACCTGAATTAGTACCTTCTGATATAGATAATATAGCAGCGTCTCCTGGTATGAGTATGCTTTCACTTGGTAATACAGGTGATAGTACTCTATATCAATATCGTTTCTATCAAACTTCTGAAGGAAGAAAAGCTTCTACATGGTATAAATGGAACTTAACAGGTACATTAGTTGATCAATTCTTTGATACCAGTACGTTCTATGCAATAGTATCTGATGGTACTAACGTATCAATCAACTCTATTGACCTTAGACAAGCTAGTGATAACGGTTTCTTAACCTTATCTACTGGTGAAAAGACTGATGTATGTATGGATATGTACTCAGCTAATCCTTATAGAGTATACCATAAAGCAGGTTCACCTCTAACTCCTATAGATGCTAATGCAGATAAAACTAGAGTATACCTTCCATTCACACACCATGCAGGTAAGACATTAGCAGTCGTTGCTTTAGGTGGTTATATTGGTGGTACTATTGGTGCTACTCAAGCTTCTGTTGGTGCTATATTATACCCTACAGTAGCGGGTTCATCACCTAATCAGTACGTAGATATTGATGGTGATTATAGAGGTAAGAACCTTATTATAGGTTATGTTTATACGATGACAGTTGATCTTCCTAAACTATATCTATCTCAAGGTGAAGGTCAGGCTAAGAATGATTATACATCAGATTTAATTATACATAGGATTAAAGTATCAACAGGTTTAAGTGGACCTGTTAAATACAATGTAAATCTAACTGGAATACCAGATAGATCAGAAACAGTAAGTGCTATAATGCCATATACATATACAGCAAATGACGTTGCGATGGCTTCTGAAGGTGTACATGAAGTACCCGTCTACCAACGTAATGAAAACATTTCACTTAGTATCGTAGGTGATACTCCTTTACCAGTAAGTCTATTGGGCATGACTTGGGAAGGTAAATACAACAAGAAATTCTACAGTCGTGTATAAGGAGGTAAACTATGTTTAACGAGATCGGCGTCCCAATGAATGACGCTGAGATGAATATGCTACCACCAGGTCAGAATAAGCCACATCAAAAGATGCTGGCTGAATCTGGTGTAGAGATGAATATAACTTTTTTGGCTGGAGCTGCTATTGCTAGCGGTATTTCCAGCTTCATGGGATCTCGTAATGCAAGATCTAATGCGAAAGCTCAAGCAGCTGCACAATATGTAGCTCAGATGAAAGCTCATGTTGCTTCTGTAAAACAAGCTGCTTATTCAGATCGATATAAAGAATTGATGATCGATGCTAAGAATGAGCGTATTGTAGAAGAATATGATTTTAAGTTAGATGACTTCCAAAATCAACAGAAATTCAATGCTGACGCTGCTTCTGCATCTCATGTAGCTGAACAATTTAGATATACTGAGCAGTTAGAGTCTGCAGCATTGCAAAGAAATAAAATGGTAAGTGAGTTAATGCGTGCTCAAGGTGCTGCAGCTGCCTCAGGAGGAACTGCTAGTCAATCTAGAGACCGTGCTGTAGCGATCAATACATTAGGAGAATTTGGACGAGAACAAACTGAATTCAATAAAGGTTTATATAGTGCTAGATCTGCTTACAAACAAAGAATGGGTGCAATCAGTGGAGCACATGCTAATGCTGATTACACAGCTTGGACTAAAGTTGCAGTACCGCCTGCTCTGCAAATGCATGGAGCTATTACATTACCTGGACCTACTCCTACTAAAGCACCTTCACCATCTGGAGGATTCTTAGGTGATGTTCTGGGAGCCTTCGGGGCAGGAGCACAAACATTCGGAGCTTTAGGTGGCGGCACAGGAGGTTTCTGGAATAAGCCGGGAAAGTAGGCGGCACAACGGCACCATCTGGCCAACAATACGGGCCAATGGCTTCTGACGTTGTGCTAAAAGAAAACATAGAACAAGTAGGAGTATCTCCATCTGGCCTTAACATTTATGAATGGAATTACCTAGGAGATAAGCCAAGATATCGTGGCGTAATAGCGCAAGACTTATTAGCTAAGGGGAGGCATGATGCCGTAACTGAAGGTGATAACGGTTACCTAGCTGTTTACTATGATAAAATTGATGTAAACATGACACGTATCTAATATGGCAAACGAAACAAAATACCAGAGAAAGACTAAGGGGATGCAACTATTCCGTGAATCCCTAGCCTTTACTCCGAAGCAAGTTGGCGATAGAATGGCTCAAGACAGAGCAGCCAACACTAAAACCTTCGACGATAACTACCAAAGAGATCTTAACGCAGCAGACACTAGCTTTGAGTTGCTGAGAAGTCAGCAGAAGATGATAGATGAAGCTAATGATAAAGCAGCTAAATTAACAGAGAAATATAGGTTAGCTGATGTCACCGCTTTCTCCAACCTAGCTCAGATGGGTATCCATCACATGGCAGCTAAGGAACAGCGGGATGATCAAAAAAAAGCTTATTCTGACTTCTTAGAACTATCAAAGGATCCAGAACGTCTAAAAGAAATAATGCCTCTTTATCGTAATAACGTAAAGTTAAACGATGAGAACGTAAGGAAGATGACACAACTCGCTTTTACACTAGACAGTGCAGGCGAGGAGTTAGCATTAGTAAAGAGAGTTTTAAATAACGGTGGTCACTATAACCAGACTATGCTTCGCTTAATGAAAGCGAATGTTCTAGAGGATATAGAACCATGGATGCAGCAGGAGCTTAATACTAAAGTAGGTATACCGGAACATATACACCCTGGAATCCCTGAACCTATAAGTATAGAAGATGTACAACCAGGTGGTAAACTTTGGGACAGAGTACAAAAGGAAGATCCAGATCGAAGTATAGAACAATATCTAAATGCTAGAGCTTCGAAAGGAATTACTGATATACTATCAGAGTGGTATTCCCCAGAAGCAGTTATGGAGGATTTCCAGCCTGCTATTGATAAGCACTTTGGTAAGAAAGATTTAAGTGGTGCTGCAGATGCTGACGCATTTTACAGAAGCGATACAGCCCAAAAACTACGTGCTGTAACTATTGCTGAAGCTAAAACTCAAACAGGTGAGAAGTTTGTTGAGAATCTTATTAAAGATGTTGTAGCACAAGCACCCTTTATGGGAAGTGTTAAAGAAGCTTTCCAAACAAAACTAAATCAATTATTAGTAGCTTTTGAAAATGGTGAGATAACTTTAGGTACGTTAAGAGGTATAGAACAAGCAATAGTAAATTCAAAAGATCATGATAAGATTGGATTCGAAGGAGTTAAAGAGTTTAAAGAGTGGAGAGATAAGAATTTCGGAGCAGTAAATTGGGAAACTAGAATTGATCAACACATCAAAGCACAAGGAGAAAAGGCAAAAGAAGGAAGAAAGAATGCTATCACTAACATACAAGGACAGATTTATCAGTATAAACTGGCTGAAAAAAAACCACCAGCTAAGGAGATAATTGAAGAGTGGATTGGCTCTATGGATGAGAATGGTTTATTATATGGTATGAGTCGATTTGAAGCATTTAAGCAAGCAACCGAGAATATGTCTACTCAGGAAGGTGATACGATTGAACAGATGAAGAACGATTTAACAGAATTACTTAAATCTGGGCCAATCCAACCTGAAGTAGTAGCTAATTATCCTCCAGAAATCCGTGAATGGTTAGAAGAGAAGAAGGGTATAGCAGACCCTGCATGGGCAATTACTAGCACCATGAAGACTGACATAGATAAAAGTCTCAAAGCTCTTAATATAGATCTCTTAGAATCATCAGGAGATTACGATCAAGTCTTAAGCCGAGATATGCTGAGAGTAAACGGAACACAATGGCTATCCAAAGAATACAAACTTCAAAGAGCTGCAGGCACAACAGAGCATGATGCATGGCACGGGAAAGATGGTGCTTTAGCGAAATGGGATAAGATGGTGCGAGAAAATGTTGGTGCTTGGACTGTAAGAAGGTCTACAGGAGAGTTTACAAAGAAAAACACGCAATCAGCTATACTCTCGTATAATCAAAACGGTCAAAATTTTAATAAAGTTTTACCAGCTTTAGAAACTCGTGTTGAAGCTGTAGCTGCTCATGTACGTGATGGCGGTAGGTTTGACCAAAACATGACTTATCTAGCAGATGATGGTAATTACTATAAAGTGTTTGATGATACTATGGTTCAACTAGCTGCAACCAGTGGTTATACAAAAGGAGAAATACTGAAACAACAGTTAGAAGATGTGGGACTAATAGTTGGTTTAGACGGTGAATTCAAATATCTAAATGCTGATAGAAGAACACAGTATATAATGGAAAGAGGAGGTGCAGGTAAGATACGTGCTGAAGTAAATGCTTCCATAAAAGATAGTCATCTGGAGGAATTAGAGATCAATCAAGATGGAGGTAAGCCTTACCTAGGACTACCGATGGCTAGTCTTCTAAGACCAGGTGCCACTGATAGGAATTTTGAAGCAATAACTGGTATAAGCGCTGACTATCTTAACTCTGTAGAACCTAATGGATTCAAAGGTGTGTTAGATAAACTTGGTATAAAATCACATGAACGACTATCCCCTAAACACATTGCTCTTATACAGAAACGAGTCTTATCTGAACACGGTGCAATAGCATTGGATAGGGTAGATACAAAAGAAACAGGACAAGCTGGTCATTATTGGAATAGTTCTCCTGAGAATATGACACCAGGAGTTGAGAGTTGGTTCAAAAATGATCCAAATCAAACTATTCCACAATTAGAAGGTAGGCGTATTAGTTATACTAATCCCGAAGAAGATAAATTCACACCTATTGGTACAACTAAAAAACATTGGACAGGTCGCCAATTAGTCTATGGAATCGTTTCTGGTAATGATTCAATGGTCCGTTTAGGCTGGACATCTCCAGGAAACATGAAAACTTGGCATCCATGGATACTAGAATTAATGAAAACACAAAACCCATATATGAACATGGATGTATCAGATAGGGAACCGTTAAAAGATGATGGGGTAGGATTCTAATGGAAAGACCTATTGTAGATATGGCTAGGCAGCAATTCCAGAGTGAAGCCATAGAAGACGATATTGCTCAAGAAGCAATTAATAAACAAAAATCTGAAGAGGAGGCTGCTGTTCAAGCTGCTGCAGAAGCCAAAAGAATAGCAGAACAAAAAGATCCTCACGGAGCTAAAGACGCTAAAGACTTCGGTCTTGGTGAAAATCTTACTGAATTAAAAAATGCAGTACTTGGTGGTACTAGAGATACAGTAAGCTCCTTTGCTACCGCACCTGAACGAGCTTTGGACATGGCCTCTGGGGCTATGGTTAAAGAAGCTCAAGAGACTGGTGATTATGAACCAGACTTTAATCCACTTGGTGGAGATCTAAACCCTATCACTAAAACTTGGTGGGGTAATTTCCTGAGAACTGGTGTACACTTTGGTACAATGGCTGTACCTATCGTTGGATGGGGAAGTGCAGTTGCTAAAGGTACAGGAGCTCTGTCTGCAATTGCAAAGGGAACTGTAATGAGTTCCAATTGGATTGTAAAAGGTGCCAGTATTGGTGCAGTTCAAGATATATTCTCCGAATATTCTCAAGATGCTAACGGATTACAAGTTGTAAGAGATAGATTTGGTTTTATCGATACACCTTGTACGACTAATGATTCTGATCACCCAGCTCTTAAAACAGTAAAGTCTGTATGTGAGGGTGTAGGTCTAGGTATTCCTATTGAGGGTACATTTAGAGCTATAGGTAAAGTTAGGAATCAGAAAGGAAAAGTAAACAATCCTACTAAAGATGTACTAACTAGCATAGATAAACTAGAATCTGCTGCAATATTTAAAGCTGAACAAAATGCAAAAGCATTAGTATCTAAGAATTTAAGAGCTAAAACTCTCCAAAAACTGTATAATAAGGGTACTGATTTTAACAAATTAGACCCTGACCAACAGATGTTGGAGATGCTGAAGGTACAAAAAGCAGATAGAAGTAATAAATTTAGTACATGGACACCTGATGTTGAAGATAATCTAGCAAGAGCAGAGCGTAAAATATCTGAAGCTTCTGATAGTATTCAAAAACAGACCGTTGAGAAAGGTCAAGTTGAATTAAATGAACCTGGATTCCGTGCTCATAAGAATAAACCAATTGCTGAACATTGGCAAGGTGCACCTAACTCTTTAGGTAGTGCTTGGGATATTGCTAAGACATTGAAGAGGATCACATTAGAATGGGGTTCTGAATTAGGATCTACAGAAAGTTTAATCACACCTGCTGCTGCAGAATCTCTTGCAAACTCAGGTTCTAAACTTAAAGGTATCAATAAAATCATTGCTAAAGAACTTAGGAATGATGCAAGATTTGTTGAATTAGAGAAAGATCTTCTATCTAGAGGTAAAGGTTTACACGATGTTTACTCTGATGCGTTTGAAAGAATGCAAGATACTATTGGTGGGCGTGATGCTGCTTCATTAGAACCAGAAGAATTTTGGAAAGACTTCCTTGAAAACATAGATGATCCAGATCAATGGTCTTTAGAAGAGATACTAGCTGCTGATTTAATCCAACAATCTCTATTCAAACAATTACGTGATAGAGGTATTGCTTCAAGAGAATTAATTAATGTTACAAATATAGATGATGTAGACGGTCCTTTAAAATATCTAAAGGATAATCTTATTGTAGGACTAGAACAAGTTGAAAGATCTAGATTCTTAATGAGCCAACCTTATAGAGATATGTTATCTCAACCAGGTGGTAAGAAGTTAGCTGAACAAGTACTCACTGATTTACATGGTCAAGTAAAGGGTCGTGTAAGTATGATGTTCGATGTAGCAAGGGATGCACCTTCTGATGACTTATTAAGAGCTATGTTAGAAGCATTCTCTATGTCTAATAAGATTAGTAATTGGACAGACTTTGATTCTTACATGCGTAATAGGTTAATAGGTCATACATCAGCTGATGGTGTAAGGCAGACAGGAGCCATTGTAAAAGAGTTACAAGGTGTTATGATAAATAGTATGCTGAGTAGCCCTAAGACCCCCATACGGGCGATTCTGGGTACCTCTACAGCTACGTTCCTAAGACCTATAGCTCAGACACTTGGTGGAGCTGGTAGATACATAACAACTGGATTCACTGATGATGCTGTATTAAGAGAAGGATTAGCAGAATTAAATGCTATGATCCATACAGTACCAGAAGCGTTTGAATATTTTAAACATCGTCTTAATGGTTACTGGACAGGTGAATTAGCTACAGTTAAAAGTAGATATGCTGAATATACCATGGATGACCAGCAATGGGATCTAATGAGATATTGGGCAGAAGAGAGTGGTAGAGCTAGTGATGGAGAAGTCGGAGCATTCCGTGTAAGTAACCTTGCACGTAGTTCTAATCATTCTAACTTCTTTAATTACAATATGAAGTTACTGGCTGCTACTGATGACGCCTTTACGATGATATTAGGTAGAGCTAGGGCTAGATCTAAAGCACTTAGAGGTGCAATGGAAGCTAAAGCTGATGGACTTATACCTGATATTAGCCATGAACTGATAAGAGAATATGAGACTAGGTTCCAGAATGAGATATTTGACCCAAATACAGGGGCTATAAATGACAGTATGTTGTCATATGCTAGAGGAGAAGTAACACTTACTAAGGATTTAACAGGATTCGGTAAGTCTTTGAATGAATTATTTTCAACATATCCTCAAACTAAACCCTTCTATATGTTCGCAAGGACAGGTATTAATGGTTTAGAATTAACTATGAAACATACACCAGGATTCAACTTCCTGGTTAGAGAGTTTAATGATATAGCTAGAGCACAACCTGATAACTTAGAGTCTGTTGTTAAATATGGTATTGAGAATGCACAAGACTTAGCTAATGCAAAAGCCTTACAGAATGGTAGATTAGCTATAGGTGGTTCTATCATGTTTATGGCAGGACAGAAATACTTATCTGGTGAACTAACTGGTAATGGACCTGCTGATATAAGATTACGTAAAGTCTGGGAATCTGGTGGATGGAAACCACGTTCAATCAAACTTGGTGGTATTTGGGTAGGACATGAGTCCTTAGAACCATTTACTAGTATTCTATCTGGTATATCTGACCTTGGTGATAATATGAATACTATAGGTTCAGATGCTACTGAAAGAGGTTTATTAAGTTATACGTTAGCACTTTCTAAAGGTATGGTTACTAAGACTTACCTACAAGGCCTAACAGGATTAACTGATTTATTCGGTAATAATCCTAAGAAGTTAGAAAGGATAGCTGCTAATATAATGAATAATGTAGTGCCTTATGCTGGTTTAAGAAATGAAATAGGTAAATTCATTAACCCTCATATGAAGGAACTTAACGCTGGATTATGGCAAACTGTCCGTAATAGGAATCAATTCTTAGAAGGGATTGCAGGTCAAGACGGTGAACTACCAGTTAAATATGACGTTTTAAATGGACAACCTATACGAGACTGGCATCCTATAATTAGATTCTATAATATGGTCAGCCCTGTTCAACTTAATTTTGAAGAACATGGGTACAGTAAAGATGAATGGAAAGAAGCACAAATCGGACGAGCTGCTTTATTTAAGAGTCAGTTTGATTTAAACTTAACAACTTTAACCGCACCTGATGGTACATCATTAGCAGAAGTACCTAGAGTTAGATCTAAATTCCAAAGATTAATAGGTGATCAACGATTAGATTTACAACTTGCAAAGCTTTCTAAGAAGAAGAAATTCATTGAATCTATGAATCAGATGGAACAGGATATTAGAGATGGATTACATCGACGACCTCCTGGAATTAATCCAATGGATTATCCTCATAACAAGATGATTAGAAATATATTTAATTCTGCTAAAAGAAAGGCATGGGCTGGACTTCAAACTGATCCTGATGTTTTAAGACTAGTTGATTCTAGGCAGAAAGCTAAAGCGTCTGTATATAACAGAGTAGAAAATCCTATAAAAAGCAGAACACAATACGAGGAAGCAAACCAATTACTGAAAATGACTAATAGGTAACTATGGCATACACAATTGAAAATAACTATACAGGAAACGGTACCACCAGACTGTATTCCTTCACATTCCCATATTTAGAAGACACTGATGTAAAGGTAAGCCTTAATC
>Ga0080013_1005046_pt1 | contig 12587 bp, 23 predicted proteins | sample ETNvirenome_6_85_FD_69236 | JGI IMG/M metagenome (GOLD analysis project Ga0080013, IMG submission 69236) | Marine viral communities from the Pacific Ocean - ETNP_6_85 (SPADES assembly) (version 2) | ecosystem: Environmental > Aquatic > Marine > Oceanic | place: Pacific Ocean | collected 2013-06-19 | reverse complement strand
AAACAGCAGTACTCGCTAGAGAAAAAATGGATCTAACTCGAGATATCGCTGGTGCAAAACTTCAAGTAGAAAGAATGAAAAAAGCAGCCGAAAATAAAAGAACTAAAGCAATGAGGAAAAAATAATGGATTGGGATGAAGGCGGAGACAGCCCTATTAATGGTGGTAAAGGTTCGGGACATGCGGCGGCTACAGCAGCCGTTAATCAAGATCCTTCTGGACTAGATCACGGAAATATACCAACACATACAGCAACAACCAAAGGTCCAGTAGTTCAAGATTCAGGTAGTAAGATAATTAAACCACTTTCAAATGCTTCTTTAGCGACGAATATAGTTAAAGGAAATGCCCTAGGGATCGTAGCTAATCTAGCTACAAGATTTGTATCTGGTGCAGGATCCATATTTAAAAAGAAACCAATAGAGGAGAGAGCTCAAAAACCCGATATGATGGATATGCGAAAAAGACCTCTTCTTGGTGGAGATGATGGTGGAAACGATTACGGCAGAGCTCGTCAAACTTTTAATACTCAATCTCTGGTTACAGCTCCCACAGCGGATAAAGGCTATGGTCATCAATGGGGGTTTCAAGCTTATCCCGGAGCTCCAGGCACGACTTATGATCCTACCCAGTATGCTAAAAAGGGAAAAATGATTTATAAATATGGAACGGGACAAGAAGTTAAAAAAAGAAGTCTTCCTCCATCTAAAGGACCCGATTCTAAAGGCTTACCCTCTATTTTAGAAAATTCAGATTATTTTACAAAACTTATAGGAGAATAAATATGTGGTTTAATTTAGCTGGAATGGCCCTCAAAGCAGGAGCTAAAATTTATTCCAATAGACAAAGAACTAAAGTGGCTATGTCTGATGCACAATTATTGCATGCAGAACGCATGGCCCGAGGTGAGGAATCTTACCAAGGCAAACTTCTCGAAGCTCGTCAATCAGATTGGAAGGACGAATTTGTCCTTGTCATCCTCTCGGCCCCCATAATTGTCTTAATGTGGGCAGTCATAAGTGACGATCCGGAAGCGATGACCAAGGTAAAACTCTTTTTTGAGTATTTCTCGCAATTGCCAACATGGTTTACTAGCCTTTGGATTTTAGTAGTCGGAAGTATTTTTGGCATAAAGGGAACTCAAATCTGGAGAAATGGCGGAGGTAAGAAGAAATAATGCCTTTTAAATCAGAAAAACAAAGAAAATATTTACATGCTAATCATCCTGAAATTGCTCAAAGATGGGAAAAAAATTATAAAAAGGGTGGACCCGTTCGTGTTGCAATCGCAAAGGGATGTGGTAAAGTAATGGGTGACAGACGCAAAAAAACTAAGTATTATACTTAAAGGAAAAAACTATGAGACAAAACGGAGTAAGATCTAATGTTCGATTCCCTTATGGGGAAGCTGGTTCTGTTAAGAAACAGGGATACAAAGATCGAAAAGACGAATCCATTGCTATGAGAGTCAAAAAGCCAAGAACTAAAGCACAACTTAAAGCTTCGGCTGATGAATCTTATGGAAAATGGGGAAGCGCGGCTAAAAAATCTGGACAGATCAATAGATAGTCATGCCTGAATTTTTTAATTCTAGAGCAGCTTTTCCAATGAAGACCAGACAATCGCTTTATGCGAAAGGTGGTCGTGTAAGTGCGAAAGGCGGCAAATGGATTCAAGAAGCAACAGCATCTATTAAACGAAGAGGAACTAAAGGAGTTTGCACTGGTAAAAAATTTGGTAGCAAAACTTGTCCTCCAGGATCTAAAAGATATAACTTAGCTAAAACTTTTAAAAAGATGGCTAAAAATGGCTAGTACAGTCGTTAAGTTAGCAATCCGTAAACTCTTTGCGGATGTTGCTCGAAGTGGTGCAGGGAAAGAAGCTTTTCAAGAATTAGGAAAAATTATTAAGGACCCTCCAAGACTTTGGAAACTGCTTAAACAAAAAGGTTTAATTGATGACACTATTAAACTAGAAGATGTTCAGGTGGACGACTGGGGAAAAATTTTAGGTGGTGGAATGGATTCTTCCCTTAAAGATGGTGGAAGAGTGAGAATGATTTAATGGAAGATTTAGTTTTAATTAATAAAATTCAAAAAAGACTCAAAGAAAATTTACAATCCGTCGGTGATGCGATGCTAGCCGGCACAGGGGTTGACAATCACGAAAAATATAAGTATTTATTAGGACAAGCACATTCAATACAAATAACATTACAGGAAATCTCTAACCTGCTAAAAACGAAGGAGCAACATGAATCAGGCGGAAACATCGTCGACCTCAAAAGAAATCCCGAAGCATAAATCTGCTTTACAGGATAAGTATAAAGAAGAATCAAAAAATTTAAAAGAACCTTTAAATCCTACCAACATTGGTAAAGAAACGGTTGATCAATTACCGGAACCAAGTGGTTGGAGAATTTTAGTTTTACCATTTACCCCGCCTACTAAAAGTAAGGGGGGATTAATTTATTCACAAGAAACTTTAGACAAAGCAAGAATTGCAACAACATGTGGTTACGTTTTAAAAATGGGACCCTTGTGTTATGCGGAGAAGAAATTTACATCAGGACCCTGGTGCAAAAAAGGAGATTGGGTTATCTTTGCTCGCTATGCGGGTTCAAGATTACCAATAGAAGGTGGGGAAGTGCGACTACTAAACGATGACGAAGTTTTAGGAACCATTAAAGATCCTGAAGCTGTTCTTCATCATATTTAACATAGGAAAGGAACTATGCCAGAAGAAAAAGAAAAACATGATCTAATTGATGTCGGTGAAGAAGAAGGCGCTGAAATTAAACTAGATGAAAACAACGAACCTATTAAGGACGTTGAAGAAAAAAAGGAAGAGAAAATAGAGGTTGAAGAAGTAGCACAACCCGAAGAAAAAAAAGAAGGTGGAGAAGTTAAGGAAGAGAAAAAAGAAGAGAAAAAAGAAGAGTTAGAAAAATATAGTGAAGGCGTTCAAAAACGTATTGCTAAACTAACTCGTAAAATGCGTGAAGCAGAACGTCAAAAAGAAGAAGCTGTTGTTTACGCCCAATCCGTTAAAAAAGATAAAGAAGATTTAGAAAGTAAATTTTCTAAATTAGATAAATCTTACGTTTCTGAATTTGAAAGCAGAGTTAAAACAAATATGAAAGCTGCTAAACAGGCTTTAAAAACTGCTATTGAATCTCAAGATGTTGAAGGACAAGTAGCTGCGCAAGAGCAAATTGCTAGTCTAACAATGGATGGAGCAAGATTGAACGCGTTAAAAATAGCTGAAACTTCAAAACCTAAGGAAAAAGATGTTAAAATTACGCCTCAACAATATAGGGCGCCAATTACTCCTGATCCTAAAGCAGAAGACTGGGCAACCAAAAACGCTTGGTTTGGCAACGATTCTGCCATGACTTATACGGCTTTTGATATACATAAAAAGCTCGTAGAAGAAGAAGGTTATGATCCTAAATCAAGTGATTATTATACTGAGGTGGATAAAAGAATAAGACTTGAATTCCCTCATAAATTTGATAAGATAGAAGCAACTTCTACAGAAAGAGAAAAACCTTCTCAGAATGTAGCATCAGCGAAACGTTCAGCTTTCTCAGGACGCAAAAAAACTGTCAAACTCACACCCTCACAGGTAGCAATTGCTAAAAGATTAGGGGTGCCACTTGAAGATTATGCAAAACAATTAAAAATCACGGAAGGAGTATAAGCATATGGAAACAGACGATAAAAAACCCTCACGTGCGAGTCAAACTAAAGCTGAAACAGCTAAAAAAGTAGTATGGACTCCACCCTCATCTCTCGATGCACCAAATGCGCCGGCTGGTTACCGACATAGATGGATAAGAGCAGAAGTCATGGGCTTTGATGATACAAAGAATATGGCAGCTATGATAAGATCAGGATACGAGCTTGTAAGAGCTGATGAATATCCTGACGAAGATTATCCAGTTATGAAGGAAGGCAAATACGCAGGAATGATCGGAGTAGGAGGCCTAGTGCTGGCTAGGATACCAGAAGAAATCGCAAAAGCTCGTCAAGAGTATTATGACAAGCAAAATGAAGCTAAAGACGAAGCTATCAAACACGATATTCTAAAGGAACAGCATCCAAGTATGCCAATCTCACAAGAAAGGCAGACTCGTGTAACTTTCGGTGGTACAAAGAAAAGCTAATTTTAGCAATTCCTAAACCAACGATTTAATATAAACCGTCCACTTCGGTGGACATAAGGAGACAATAACTATGGCTAACCAAACAGGTGGATTTGGTCTTAGATCGACTGCGATGTTGGGGAGTACCCCGGCACCTCAAGGTTTATCTGAGTACCCAATCAAAAGCGCTCCAGGTATAGGTATTTATCAAAACGATCCAGTAGGAAAACAAGGTACTGGCGGAGATAATGGATACTTACAAGACCTGACAGCGTCTACTATGGATGATGGTGTAGCTGGTGGTACTTCTTGGGCTAACAACACTTCTACAATTCAAGCCGCAAGCGGAGTTTTTAACGGATGCTTCTATATAGATAGCACTACGTCAAAACCTACTTGGGCGAATTTTGTAGCAGCTAGTCAAGCCTTTGGTACTGACTACAACACCGGATCATCTGATGGTATTGGCTTCGTTAATGACGCGACATTTCAAGAATACGTAGTAAAGGCAGATGCATCAGCAGCTGTCGCAGTAATGCTTGGAACGTTAACTTATAATATGAATAATGGTGCAACTGGTACCTCTGGAACTGATGAATATAAAGGTCAGTCCATTGTTAAACTAGATATAGGCTCTTCTGCAGCAGCAGGATCAGCTCAAGCTATGTTCAATCTTGTAAGGGTTGCTAACGATCCTTTAAATAAGGACAACACGGCGACGAATGCTAACTTCATTGTTAAATTCGCACCGGGTTCGATCCAAAGCTTAAGTTACTAATAATAGGAGTATATAGAAAATGGCAATATCAAGAGCACAACTAGTTAAAGAACTAGAGCCAGGTCTAAATGCACTATTTGGACTTGAGTATAAACAATACGTAAACGAAGCAGCTGAAATTTTCGAAACTGAAAACTCTGACAGAGCTTTTGAAGAAGAAGTAATGTTAGCAGGTTTCGCTAATGCAACTGTTAAACCTGAAGGTCAGGGCATATCTTACGATAGCGCTCAAGAGACTTTCACAGCTCGTTATACAAACGAAACAATCGCACTTGCGTTCGCGATCACTGAAGAAGCGATCGAGGACAATTTGTACGATAGACTTGCAAGCAGATACACAAAAGCTTTAGCAAGATCTATGGCTAATACAAAACAAGTTAAAGCAGCGGCTGTTTTAAATAACGCGTTCAGTACATCCTACCTTGGCGGTGACGGTAAAGCGCTTTGCGCAACTGATCACCCAACTTTAGCAGGATCTTTTAAAAATGAGTTGTCTACGGCAGCTGATTTAAATGAAACATCATTAGAGCAAGCATTGATTGACATTGCTGCTATGACTGATGAAAGAGGTCTTAAAATTGCAGCGAGAGGAACGAAATTAGTAATTCCTTCTGCGCTTCAATTTACTGCTGAAAGACTGATGAAGTCTAAAGGTAGAGTAGGTACAGCGGATAATGACATCAATGCGATCAATAACATGGGCGCAATACCGGAAGGTTATGTAGTTAATCACTACCTAACTGATACGTCTAAATGGTGGATTAAAACTGATGTACCAAACGGACTGAAGCACTTTAATAGAGCTCCATTGAAAACTTCAATGGAAGGTGACTTCGATACTGGTAATGTAAGATACAAAGCTAGAGAGAGATACGTTTTCGGATTCTCTGACCCTAGAGGTATCTTCGGATCAGATATATAATAAATAAATAATTAGGGGCGGAACACAATTCCGCCCCTTTTTTTGTATAAGGTGTAAAAATGAAGAAATTCCTCGTAAATATTTGGGCTTATAACTATCATGGTAAAATGGAAATTTTAGCAGAAGATAATGCTGCATCTATTGAACATTCGATCCTTGACAAACTGGGAGAAAAGAGTGTAAAATGGGAGTATCTCGGAGAAAAAACGTTAGATCCCCGAGTTAAGCGCATAACCTACGAGGAGGTTAATGATGACTCAAGACCTATACACTACGAAGAAGTACTTGGAACTAGAGTGGCAACAGGAGCACCTGAAGGAAGGTAAATATACTTTGAACATGGGATATATTGATAAAAAAATTCAGGAAATTGTTAAAGAGATCATTGCTCGAGAATTTGAAGATGACACTCGTGAGATTAAAGTAAGAGAAGCCAAGCCTGAAGTTTCGATAGCCACTTAAGCGCTATCAAAAATCACACATTCACACAAGGATACCTTGCGCTCAACGCAAATTTCATATATATTTTGTTTACTATACAATTAATTTAGAATGTAGACGAGTATAGTCGACGGCCTAGAGACTACATTCAGAAAAACTAGGAGGATAATATGGGCACAACTACATTTTCCGGTCCAATTAAGGCTGGGAATATTTATAATACAACTGGGACTACGGTCGGAACAGACATTAAAAATGTCGGTTCTGTATTAATGGCTCAGTCTGCGGCAATTACACAATCTACAACTGCGGCTGCTTCAGGAATTGTTATTCCTGCAAATAGTCAAATTGTAGAAGTATATGTGTATGTTACAACTGCGTATGATAATTCAGCAACTTTAAGCGTTGGCACAAGTTCAACTTCGACTGAACTTTGTACAGCTGTTGCTGTTAGTACAGCGAATGTAATTAAATTAGGGTCGCAAGCAACAATTGCAGATAGTGATGAGTGGGAAGACATTGGAACAACAGATGTAAAAATCTTTACTGATTCTTCTGCTACAACTGCAGACGCAGGTGTTGCAACTTTGACTGTAACTTACATTCAAAACAATAATTTAGCGTAATAAAATAATGTGAGCTCCTTTGGGAGCTCACGACAAAGGAGATAAATTATGTCAAGCGGTTATACAAGTGACCAAACAACCCTACAAATGGATACAGCAGCTGTAACATTATTAAGGGCAGCTAGAACTAGAGTTACTTCTATTCAAGGTGAAGGAATAGCAGGTTCTCAATTATTATTACATGACAGCGCTACAACAGGAGCAACTGGAGCAGGTAATTTAAAAGCTACCTATAATTTTGGAACGGAAGGATTATCAGTTTATGTTCCAGGTTCAGGTATGTTATTTAAAAATGGTGTTTGTGGTACTTTAACTGGAACTGGTGGAAGCGTCACGCTAACAATTACTGGCGCGTAAGGAGGATAGATGGCTACTTCGGGAACTACAGCCTTTAATCCTTCAATTGATGAAATCATTGAAGAAGCGTATGAAAGAACAAACGTACGCGGTACTCGAACAGGTTATCAATTAAGAAGTGCAAGGCGTTCATTAAATATTTTATTGTCCGAATGGGGCAATCGTGGAGTTAATCTTTGGAAAGTTAAATTAGCTAGTGTTCCTTTAGTAGAAGGACAGGCAGAATATAATTATACTGCAGACACTACAAACTATCCAACTGATATCAGTGATATATTAGAAGTTTACGTAAGAAATAATTCAACAACTACAGCTCCGGTGGATACGGCTTTAGATAAAATAGGCAGATCAACTTATTCAGCTTTACCTAATAAATTATCCAAAGGAACTCCTTCACAGTATTATTTTCAAAGACGAGCATATGTGCGAAATGCGGCCGGAACGGTAACCGCTTCTCCAAATTTATTTTTATATACAACACCTAGTTCTAGTTTTTCTGGAGCAAGTTATTTAGTTAATTTTTATTATATGGGAAAAATAGAAGACGTAGGTGCTTATACCAATACTTCCGATACAATCTTTAGATTTTATCCAGCTTTAGTTTCTGGACTAGCTTATTATTTAAGTATGAAATATTCACCTGAGCAAACACCAAATTTAAAATTAATTTATGAAGATGAAATGCTTAGGGCAATGCAAGCAGACGGGGAACAAACATCAGTTTACATTACACCACAAACATTTTATGGAGATGGAGTATAATGTCAGGAGTTTTTGCTAGAGGTAAAAGATCAATGGCTATTTCAGATAGATCTGGAATGGCATTTCCATATAGAGAAATGGTTAAAGAGTGGAATGGTTTTTTAGTTCATTATTCAGAATATGAACCTAAACAACCTCAATTGGATCCGCGTTTCCATGGCGGAGATCCGCAAGCATTAAGAAATGCAAGACCCCAACCGACCGCTAAAACTAGTTTAATTATGTTAAGTAATAGTCCTTTTGAAACCATTAAATATGGAGGAAGTACTTTTATAAATGTTTATTCAATTGATCATAAAAGATCAACGAGTGATACGGTAAGATTTAGAGGGCCTCCGGCAGTAACAGCAGAAGGCTCAGGCGGAGCCGATACAAAAAATTTACAACAGTTTATATCTGTACCTACATTTGATAATGTCAGTGATATTAGTGCAGCAGCTGGATTTACCATTACCGTTGGAAAGAAAAATTCAGATGGTAGTGTAACTACAACAGCGGGCACTTTAGGAGAACCAGAAAATTATTTTTATTTTACAAGTACCGATACAGCAACAAGTGGTAGTACTAAAGGAGGCGGCGATTATTGTTCAGCAGGACCTGTAACTTTATCCGTCGTAAACGCATAGTATGGCATATAGTTTATCAAACTTACAAACCGATATTAGAAATTATACAGAAGTAGGAAGTACTGTTCTGAGTGATTCTGTTTTAGAAAGAATCATTAAAAATGCTGAACATACTATTTTTAGAGCAGTTGATATGGATGATGAAAGATTTTATTACACTTCGAATTGTATTATTGCAAATAGATACATAAGCATTCCAGATGATTGTCGAGTCATTCGATATGTTCAATTATTAAATGATAATGTCAGTCCTAGTATTCAAGTTTTTTTAGAACAAAGAGATGTTAGTTTTATGACGGAATATTATAATACTCCTTCTACTTCATCTACTTCCCTTCCTAAGTATTGGGCCAATTGGGATGAAAATTATTGGGTGGTTGCCCCTACACCAGATACAGCTTATGCCATTACCATGGCATTTAATAAAGAACCTATTAGCCTTACAGCGAGTGCTAAGTCCATAACTGGAACTTATATATCCAATAAATATCCTGATTTACTTTTGTATGCATGTCTGGTAAATACATATGCATACTTGAAAGGTCCGCAGGATATGTTACAATATTATAAAGCGGCTTATAAAGAAGCTTTAGAATCGTACGCGATCGAGCAAATCGGTCAGAGACGCAGAAGCGAATATGGCGATGGAGTCATTCGCGCTCAAATAATCTCAAAATCTCCATCAAGTAATTAATATGAAGGAGACTAATAAATGGCAAACGTAATACCTTATGCATTTCGGGGAGAATTATTTACCGGAACACATAATTTTGCATCTGGAGGAGATAGTTTTAAATTAGCACTCTATACAGCAAATCCGTATGATACATCTAGTACTGTTTATTCGGCAACGAATGAAGTAAGTTCGTCTGGTGGCACTAATTATACCACTACTGGCAATGCTTTACTAGGCAACGATGTCGCTTATGGAACAGCCGTTGCATCTTGTGATTTTACTGATACTTCGTGGTCATCAGCAACAATTACAGCAGCGTATGGAGCAATTTATAATGATGATCAGTCAGATAAATTATGTGTGGTTTTAGATTTTAGTGGAAGTAAAACTTGTACCAATGGTACATTTACAATTTCTTTCCCTAGTCCGTCTACACCCGCAAATGCTATCATAAGTATGGCTTAAGGAGATTAAATGGCTTTGGTAATAAATGACAGAGTAAAAGAAACTAGTACAACAACTGGAACAGGTACTTTTAGTTTAGCAGGCGCAGCAACAGGTTTTGAAACTTTTGTTGCAGGAATAGCGACCACTAATACAACGTACTATACAATTTTTAATCAGGGAACGACTGAATGGGAAGTTGGACTTGGAACTGTAACAGACGCAACCCCCGATACTCTTTCAAGAGATACAATTATTTCAAGTTCTAATTCAGATTCAGCAGTTGATTTTGCAGCAGGTACTAAAGATGTATTTTGTACTTTACCTGCAAGTAAAGCGATTTATTTAGACGGAAGTGATGTTGCGGTAGGAGCCGCAGGCGCTGGCTTTGCTATTGCTATGGCGGTCGCGCTTTAAATTAGGAGGAAAATATGGCACAAAACTTTAGAAACCAGATCACAAGTGCTACAGGCACAGGTGCGACTGTAATTCTTGCAGAAGCGGATAGTTATGATGCGGTTATTGGTATTAGATGTACAAATATAGTAGCTACACCAATTAATGTAGATGTTTATATTGTACGTTCTGCTGCTAATTATTATTTGATTAAATCGGCCCCAATCCCTACAGGCAGTTCTTTAGAACTGATTGATGGTGGATCCAAAGTTGTTTTAGCATCAGGTGATAAGATTACAGCTGTAAGTGATACAGCGTCATCATTAGATACTGCGGTTTCTGTTATTGATACAATTAGTACATAAGGATATTAACGGATGGCATATATTGGAACTAAACCTGCAGATGCAGCTTTAACCTCGGCGGATATAGCCGATGGAGTTGTTTCTGCTGCTAAATTAGCAACCGATGCTGTTGAAACAGCAAAGGTAAAAGATTTAAATGTTACAAACGCTAAAATAGCTGCTTCAACTATTGATGTAACTGCAAAAATTACAGGGACGGTTCCTACAGGAAATTTAGGATCAGGTACCGCTTCTTCCTCTACTTATTTAGCAGGCGATCAAACTTACAAAACTATTACGGCAGAAGATATTTCTTGGCAATCCGTAACAACAGGATCAACCTTAACAGCAGTCGCTGGAAATGGTTATCCTATTGATACGACCTCCAACACATGTACCATTACGTTACCAGCTTCGGCTTCGGTTGGAGATCAAATGATATTTACTGACTATGATAGAACTTGGGGAACGTATTCTATTACTTTAGATTCAAACGGCTTAAACTATCAAGGCAAAGATGACGGCTGGGATGTCGAATATGATACAAATGGTCAAAGCCTCCACATCGTTTATATGGATGCAACGAATGGTTGGATTCCTATTGACGATGATACTGTTACTGATGCACCAACCAAAGCAAACGATGAAGGAATATTTGGTTTTGGTGAGTCGCCTAGATATTCAATGACCAATTTAGTATCCAATACAGGTGTTGTTTCAAGTGATGTAACAGGAGTTGGAACTGCTACGCAAGAGCGGGCGGCATGTGAATTTGGTGGTGATAAAGGAATATTTGGTTTTGGTTATGATGGTAGTAATACAGCATCAACCAATTTAGTATCAAATACTGGAGTAGTTGCAACAGATGTTACAGGAGTGGGAACGGCTAGAGTAAGACCAGCAGCATGCGGATATGGTGGAGATAAAGGAATTTTTGGTTATGGTAATGATGGTAGTCATGTTTCAATGACTAATTTAGTTTCCAACGCTGGAGTAGTTGCAACGGACGTTACAGGAGTTGGAACGGCTAGAGATGGTAATGCAGCATGTGAGTATGGTAATGATAAAGGAATTTTTGGTTATGGTGAGGATGCTAGTGGTGTTGTTTCAATGACTAATTTAGTTTCCAACGCTGGAGTAGTTGCAACAGATGTTACAGGAGTGGGAACAGCTAGGTATTATCCAGCGGCATGCGGCTATGGTTTCAGCAAAGGAATATTTGGTTATGGTTCTGGTTATACCGCAGTGACCAATCTAGTATCTGATGCTGGAGTAGTTTCAACCGATGTAACAGGAGTAGGAACTGCTAGAAATCGATTAGCGGCATGTGAGTATGGACAGGATAAAGGAATATTTGGTTATGGTAATGGTGGTAGTGATACAGCAATAACCAATCTAGTTTCCAATACTGGAGTTGTTGGATCAGATGTTACAGGAGTAGGAACAGGTAGACGTGCTCTAGCGGCATGTTCTTTTAATTAATATGGCACAAAAATTTAACACAGAATTCAAAGGAATAGAAAATGAAATTATATAAATTAGAAAAAAGTAATTTTAAAACCTTTTTTGGTACACCAGAAGATCGCATTGAAAGAGATGTTGTAAGACTAGCACAAACACCTAGCTGTGATGCCTTTCTATATTTGGCTAAAGATACCTTTAATGAACTGGAACTATTAGATTCCGTTCCAGAAGGATTTGATTTTACCTATTGTCAAGAATGGGGTTTAACTATTGACGATGATGTCGTTGACAGAGTTATTATAGATTTAAGAGACAAAGCTTATCCATCCTGGAAAGACCAGTTGGATATGCAGTACCATGATAAAAAAAATGGTACAACGATTTGGGAAGATATGATTCAAGAAATTAAGGAAAAATATCCAAAGAGGTAATATATGGCATACATAGGACGAGATATAACCAGTTTAAGTAACGCATCCCTTCTAGATGATATTACATTCAGTAGTTCTGCAGGACCTTATAATTTAACTAAGAGCACCGTGGCTTTCACACCGATTTCCGCGCAGGCTCTGGTCATTTCAATTGACGGTGTTATTCAAGATCCAG
>Ga0080013_1005045_pt1 | contig 12588 bp, 7 predicted proteins | sample ETNvirenome_6_85_FD_69236 | JGI IMG/M metagenome (GOLD analysis project Ga0080013, IMG submission 69236) | Marine viral communities from the Pacific Ocean - ETNP_6_85 (SPADES assembly) (version 2) | ecosystem: Environmental > Aquatic > Marine > Oceanic | place: Pacific Ocean | collected 2013-06-19 | reverse complement strand
TCACTAATTAATCCAGTAGTTGTGGTTTCCCAAAAAATATCTAAATTAGAAATTACTGGTTTTGTCTCTGCGACCATTAAAGAAGTGGAAAATTTAGGATCTCCAACTAGTTCTTGAGTTGATTTAGAAAAACCTATTCTAACACCTAAGCTTTGTGAATGATCTATAGTAGCTACAAAGGGATTTTTATCTGCGTTATATAAAGGATCTATAAAAGTAGTGGCAGTACTAGGATAAGCATTTGGGTCAGTACTTCCTTTGTCTTTAGCCCAAGGCCCAAAATCTAGAAATGGTTGAATTGTGTTAACGCTGTAAGGTATAGGATTTTCAAATTGAAAATTATTATTTTTGTTGTTGGCTGAGTAGCTATATTGATAAACTCTATAATATAATGCAGATTTACTTCCGTAGATTTTATCAGTTGGACCAACATCTGTGACATCTTTTGGTATTTTATTTATGTTATCTCCAAATAATGATAGATTACTCGTAGAATATATATTATCAAAATCTATATCAGTGGTATTATTTAAATAAATTACTGACCCGGATAAAGCACCAGGTAGATATACATTGTAATATTCTTGTTCATTTTGTTTTACTACAACTTTATAACTATACCATCCTAAAGGGTTAGAATCACTATATAGTCCTGGATAGTAATCTTGATTTGTTTCGCTAGGAATAGTTCCATTAAAAATAACTTTAATGCTATTACCAAACCATGTTAATAAGTCAGTTAATGTACCTTGGTTTGAATAAGGTGCATATATAGTAGAATTAGTATAACTAGAATCTCCTCCTTGACTAGTGTTTTCAGCTAGTATAACATTAGATTGTCTACCGTATCTATCAGCTAATACTATACCTACTTGGTATGTTCTACCTTGTTTTAATGTGTTATTATAATATTCTTTAATAGTGTTGTTATACTTGCTGCTTATTGGTGGATTATCCGCAATATTGTAATCACTAATACTACCCTTTTTAGCGGAAACTTCACACTGATACGGTAAAGATAAAGGAGCAGCGTGAGAATTTAAATAATTACCATACATCACTCTATTACCAGCTACTTCTTGTCCTAATGCTCTTACTGGAGTAGCATCATTAACTCTAATAACATCTCTTTCTGGTAACACTTGAAAAGGCTTAGTAGCTTTATATTCATATTCTAATTGAGCATATAAAGGATATTTAGTTGTATAAGCAGCAGCTGAATTAGTTTTGTTAACTAAATTATCATTCATTTCTCTTAATGGAATGCTATCTATAGAATAAACATTATTATCGTTAGAAAGTTTTAATAATATTTCTAATTCTTTAATTTCGTATCTAGCAGCAGTGTCAGTAGCTACTTGTCTATTACCTGCATCATCTGTTGTTGTTAATTTAGCAATTTCAACTTGTGGAAGTACGATATTCAAACCTGCACTTGTTGCTAAATTTTCAAAAAATTGTAATTCAGTACTATTAGCAGCACTATCTTCATCTCCATGAGTGATTGAACCAAATTGACCGGGTACAAACACCGATTGAGTAAATGGAGCCATTAAAGAATACTCATTATTTAAATACTTAAATCTATAACTAAATCTTACAAACTTATCTTTTAAAAATTCTTTATCATACGACGCACTTGCATTATATGCGGGGTTTTTTAGTTGAAAACCTATTAAATCTCCTTGCGTCCAGGAAAGAGCTGGATTTGGGTGAGTAGCTACTAACGCAGGTGCAGCAACGTTATCCCCTACAGCTGGAACTACGTAGTTAATATTACCAGTAGAATCATTTACTAAAAAGCTACCTGTATTTGGTTGGGTTAAATTTATTGCTCTTACAACTGGGTAATTATTACTTGAGCCTTTTACTATATATTGTGCTAAACCAGTGTTAGCATCAGTACCAGGAGTTGCAGGAGCTACACCAGTCCATTTTGGAGTTGGTGCAAGATTTGCGGCGAAATCTATTCTCCATTCTGGATTAGTATTATCGAAGGAATTGTATGGAGCAGTTACATGTATAGGTAGATATTCATTAGCTTCTGAATTTGTGGTTGGTTCCCATATAGCGTTAGAACCCTCCCATTCGGTACCAGTATTTTTTATTAATAATATAGGATCTATTGGTGCGTATTTAGCTACTGAGATTTGATCCTCATTATAATAGTATGGACTAGCGCTATCACCAGGTTGTGCCATTGCACTATCTAAATTTATTCTTCTTGGTTGATTCCTATTATCAGTCCAAAATATTAAATTTTCTATTACATTAAAACCACTTATAACGTGAGTTTTAGAAAAGTTTAAAAACCTACCTTCTACTAATATTGTGAAAACGTATTCACCTTCTGATAAATGAACTCTACATATATAGTTTTTACAGTCAAAATCAACTCCATTATTAGCTAATTGAGTGGCGCTACCATCACTAAATGTAGTTAAAAATAAATATAAAGAACTTGTTTGTTTATCAGTAAATAAACCTATGATTTCTAATATTTGATTACTAGTCACATTACTTTGTAACACCGCTATAGCATCTTGTACAATACTTTCATTGCCTAATAAATTCTCCAATGCTCCTACATCTGCACCTTCAGATTTGTTGATATTTATATTTCTACCTTCTCTATATTCACCATTTGGAACTAATCTAGCGTCTTTATCTCTATTCATTCTAGAGCTTAGGAAAGTATTTCTAGCTTGTGCCATAATTAATGTTTAATCCATTTTGACTTATTCCTCATTATCCTCACAATTTGATCAAGTTTTATCTCACTTAAACGAATCTTAGCATTTCTTAATGTAGCTCTTCTATCTTTCTTATACCTCTGTACTATATATTCTGGTATATTAGGTCTAGTAGCTAAGATAGAGTAAGCTATATGCATGTACATGGCTTCTTCTGCCATTTTAGGTACTTTCATATCTAAGTCATACCCTAACCCATCAGAAATATATTCCAATATAATTAATTTACCACTCATATCACTAGAAAAGGAAAATTTACCTTCTCTTTCATTTATAGTAAAATATCCATTTATCTGAGTAGTTTCTGGTAGAAGCCCATAACGCATGCCTCGGTATTGCCTACCATACATATAGTCTTGCCCATAGTAATTAAATGCTCCATTTAAATAGTCATTATATCCACCACTTAATTGCCATTGTTGCAACTTTTCCCATTTTTCCATAGTTAATGATGTGCCTTCAGTATTCTCCCCGAAGTTATCAAATATGAATTCTCCACTAGAACTACCATCTTGTAATGGTACAGTATAAGGTGCTGAAGTTAAGTTATCACTAGGATAAATTATATGTTTTATACCATAAGCATCAATCCATGACATACGAACGTAATTAACGTAGTCTTGAGGCATTATAACGGATAAGCTAGGAGGAACATGTAGTTCTTGAGATTTAATACTTTTTAAAGTATCATAACTAAATTCTTGCAAACCTCTTTTAGCGTGAAATATAACGTCAGTTCGTTTAGCACTAGATATTAATTTACCATGTCCAACGTATCCTACTAAAAAGTTATTTACTACATCATTTAAGCTAGTATAAGAGTATCCTCCATAATTATTCCACACTGCAGGAATCATTAAAACTATTCTAATTAAAGTATCAAAACCTGGTCCAGCTAAAATAACCGGTGTTAAATTAACAGTGTCATTAGCAGTTTTAGTTGTACTTAAAGATACTACTCCTAAATAATCTTTCCAAGTAACACCAACATCTTCACTATATTCAACTCTAAAGTTAGAATTTTGTGTAGATGTAGTTAATTGTAATTCAGTGTCAAAAGTCGTAGCTAAAGGACCAGATGAAGCACCATCTAATACTAAGAAAACTTTTTCTCCTGCGTAATATTCTTCGTTAGTTTCAGTTATTAGTCCCATTTATTACATTTTTTCATTTTGATCTTCTGCCATAGCGATTTGAGAAGCAGATTGAATTATTTGAGGATCCCTAATTACTATTCCACAATATTTTAGTATGTTTAAAATCAATTCAGTTTGATCTATAGAATCAATTTCAAATTGTGTAGAACCATAAGTAGTTCCACTGTAAATACTTGAAGCTGTTAATACAATCTCAGCGTCTGTTCCACCAGGAAAAGCATCTTGAAAAACATTATTATCTAGTGTTATAGTATCTCCATTAGCATATCCACTCCCAGAAGAAGTAACAGTTATATTGATGATAATACCTACTGTATCCATAGTTAAATCAAATACCAACCCTGTTCCACTACCCGCATAAGTAACCCCTGGTGATGAAGCTGTTAAATTTGGGAATATTAATGTTGTTGGTGGTCCTCCACCTGCTATAAAATTAGTAGTTAAACTATTAAATAAATAATTAGGTTGAGTAGGTAATCCTGTAGCTGTATAATAGGTGCTATCATATAAATATTGCCCTACAGAGCCTATAGTATACCCCCATCTAGTATTAGTAGGTTTTTTTACATAATAAGCCTCTATATCACTTTGTATATCTGAAGGATAAACTTGATATAAATCTCCTTGTTCTTTATATATAGGGAAAGATTTGGTTGGGGCTGTTAAAGATGATCTAGACGCGATCGAAAACTCATGTTGAGTTAATCTTTGTACTTCAACCGGGTTATAACCAGTTGGTTCGTATTGTAAACTACCTATTCTATGAATTAAAGGTTTATCAGTAGGTAAAGAGAATTTACCAGTTGCATAACTTAAAGTTTCATTAGTTTGAAAACTTTGGATTTTTTCCTCAATAGATTTAATCCTATTTGCATAGTCATCATCCATTTGAGCTGCTTGTAATGGCACGCGTAATTGTTGATTCAAATCTTCAAAATATTTCTCAAATATTTCTAGTTGAACTTGAGTTCCAATTTTATTAAACTCATCTGGTGTTATATACCCTCTTTGTTCTTTATTTAAGATGGATAACACTGTTTTATAAACTTCATCTACGTTTATTGCCATTTTGAATATTTTAAAAAAAAAAGGTGGCGGTAAGCCACCCTTTCTATAATCACTTGTTATTTAAGTTTTTTCTCTATAGATTTAAAAACTTCAAGTCCTTCATCGGTTTGAAACCAAGCGGCCATAGCCGAATAAGGATTTTCATCAAATGGTACAGTCATTAACTTTTTATCGTTACTACCCCATTTAAACGTTCTTTGGTCTTGAGATAATTTTATTATTCCAGTTTCTTTAGCTTTTATAGCAAAGTTACGTAAGATAACATTTTCATCATTAAGTAGTGCCATGAAAGTCTTAGGATTTTTCTTAGCGAAGATTAACAAATCTCTTTTAATCTCCTTAGAACTCATCTCTGTAACACTAGACCCTTGTTCTACTCTTAAAATAGCCTCAGCATGGTCTAATTCTACTTGACTAGCAAGACTCATTGCTTCTAATTCTTGTTCTAAGAAAGATAAATGATCTATAGCTACTTCTACTTTATCATGTTCTCTATATAACTTGTTTTTTGCTGGATGATATAAAGATAACATTTTTTGTAATTGTACGTTTTCTTTAGCAACATACAACGTACCGTCTTCAAAAATAATATGAGCTAAAGTAACTGGTCCTTCCTGTTCATCTACAAATACAGACTTTTGGTTGGTAGCATATCTCAACTCTCTATTATAACCTACTGATTCATCAAACCAAAACAATGGATGACGCCTAGTATGTCTTGAAGGCATTTTATAAGTAAGAGGTTCTTTACCTCCTACTAAATAATAATTTCTATCTTTATATTCCCAAGTATCTTTTTTAACCTCTTGCTTGGGAGCAGGAGCTTTCTTTTCTTTTGTTTCCATAATATAATATAATATAATATAATATAATAATTAAAAAAGACCCCGCCGAAGCGGGATCGTATTATTGGTATTTCTACAAGAATGCAGCGTACCCTATTGCAGCACCAGTTACTTCCATGTCAGCAACAAAAGAGTTGCGACCTTCACCAGCAGCAATAACAGCATTAGTTACAGCTGTACAGATACTTGCTCTTGTTAAAGTTGCGCCACCTATAGCAGCTACTGTTAAATCATATTGTAAACACAACGGCACAGAAGCAGCATCATCTGCATCTGCTTTTAAAATTGGTGTGTATAATATAAGACAACTAACATTATCTGCCGCACTGATAGATATAATTCCATCAGTTGGTAGTTGTAATTTATCAGCTGAATTAGCTTGATTTCTTATAAATTGTATGAACTTGCTCATAATTTCTATCTTTTAAAATGTTAATAATTATACAGTAGACTTAAACAATACAAAATTGTTCGCAGCTTGAGTTACTAAACATCTTTCAGATAAGAAATGTACTTCCATGGCATCTAAATCAGAAGTATAAGCTCCTCCAACTGAACCAGTAATCCAGTTTTTATATCTTCTATCGTCTGATTCAGAAGCTCTGTATCTTACGTGTAAGAAAGGACGTCTGATATTAGATCCTAACATTTGGTCATAAACAGTGGTTGTACCAGCTGGAACTAAAACACCATCGATGTCTTTAGTTAAACCTCTAGTAGTAGCATCGTTTAAGTATTTCCAGTCAGTTTTGTAGAAGTCATAAGAACCTCTTCTAAAACCAGAGAAACCAAAGTTAAGTGCCATTTCAGCTTCGTTGTCAAAAAGACCGTAAGAAGCAGAAGCAGTAGAAGCATAACCTCCACCAGCTTGAGCAGCTATCATGTCATCAAAGTCAAGAGCAGTAGCTCTATTTAAGAATAACATGTTTTCTTCAATAGCACCTTGCTTATCTAATTGCTTAAGGATCTCGTCAAAATCTCCTAATGCACCAGCTCCAGGAGCAGCAGCACCAGCAAAATTAGACCAGATATTTCCTCTTGTTTCAATAGCTTCAAATAAACCTTCAGTACCAATTGGATAAACACCTGCACCAGCTGTACCAGTAAACTGTGAATCAGGGAATGTACCTGTATAGTTAGCTTGCTCTGCACCAGAACCTGCATCAGTTTTAACACCTTCAACCATAGACATTTCAAGATAATCTTCAAATCTCAATCTAGTTTCAGATTCCGCCTTTAAATACCAAAGGTATCCAGACGTTCCGTCTTCAGTAGCAACTTCAACCCAACCGATTTGAGCAGCATCAGAACCTGATACTTCAAATCTATCTTTTATGATAATTGGATTGTTAGAATAAGTAGTTAATTGTGGGTCAATTGAACCAACCATTCCACTTACTCCTTTTGCGAATTCAGAACCGTAAACAAACATCTTAAGAGCTGTTGTTCCGATTCCAGAAGCGGTTAAACTAGCGTGCTCATAAGGTTCAACATCAACAGTAAGTCCTGAAACAGCAACGATAATACCTTTTACAGTAGAAAAGCCATCTGCAATAACAACAGTTTGGTTTAATCTCATGGCATTATTACCTGTAACAGTTAATACATTAGCTGCTCTTTCGACACCGTCATACGCAATGTGTAATCTATTTTGTTCAGACCAGATTACTTGATCTGAGGTCATTGGCATTTCTGCACCGACCATTCTCAAGAAAGCAGATAATGTTCTGTTTCCGTATCTTTCCACCTCTTGCTCATAAAGCTCAGGTAGATATTGTTGGTTCCATTGATCCCATCCCGCATCGTGAAAATTAAGATAATTTGTCGGTTGCGTAACTTTTTGTGGCATTGGAACAATTGAAGCTGGGAAAGCTCCTCCAGATAAACCCATATTTTCTAAATTTTAGTTTTTATTTATTTTTGTATTTAACTTTTAACTTAGAACTATTTACTCCTGAAATTGCTTTTACTTTCATACCATTAATAAATACATCACCAGGCGTTTCATTTCTAACGTCTTTAGATATATTCTTGGATTTAGCAGTTACATCTTTAATTGCATCGGCTTTGCCTTGCTCATAAAAATGACTTGCTATAGTATCAGCATTTCTAGCAGCATATATAGCTTTGTGATAGGCACCTTGATCTTTAACACTTCCATCTTCATTTAAGAACTTCTTAAAAAATGTTGTTAAGTCAGACTGTGCGTGAGCAACTTCATTAGCGTCTTTAACTCCATATCTAAATTTCTTTTCCCCTAATTTAAAATCAAAACCTTTGAAATCATCATTGAAAAACTCATTAGTTCGAGTTTTGAACACTTCGTGCTGTTGCTTAGCTACTTCTTGTTCTTTGTTATATCTATTGAAAAAATCCGTTGCTTTTTGTTGGTCTTGAGTAACGCCCGGTCTCAACTTGATCTCGTCGTAATACTTCTTTTTCGTTTCCTCTAAAAAGTTTCTGGCTTTTGCAATTTCTTCTTTATAAGCGAGTTTTTTCTTTTTTATTTCTCGCTCTTCCGCTTCGTCAGGATCGTAAGAGAATTTGTCTTCTAAAACAAAATCAATTTCTTCTCTATCTAAATGCGGTTTAGTCTTGTTGTAATATTCCCTTAATAAGACGTCTTCGTCAATGTTTGAATAATCAGCGTTTAATCTTACATAATCTTCCACTGTTCCACCAGTTTCTTTCATAAAATCCACTAGTTTTTCAACATTTTCTGGTAATTCTAATTGAGGGTTTTCTTTAATTTCTTCTTTAACCTGTTCCACTACTTTTTCAGTAGATTTTACTTCTTCGGAAGTTAATTCTTGTATTGGATTTTCTACTTCTTCTTTTGTGACCTTTTCTTTAGTTTGCTGAACTTCTGATTCGGGTATTTCAACTTCTTGAATACTTTTGGTAGATTCTTCATTAGATACACCCACTGTGCTTGACTCTGTATTGGCATCTTCTTCTTTTTTAGGTTCTTCTTTAGGTGTTAAATCTACCTTAGCCACACTGTCCTTTTTTGTTAATTTTTTAGGACGACCAGGTTTCTTCTTTTTCGCTTTAAACTCGCCTTGTTCTAAGACGCCGTCTGAAGCTTCTTTTATTTCTTCTGACATAATATAATATAATAATTAATAATTAAATAGGGCTAAAAGGGTCCATGCCATAATAACCTTCTTGATTCTCTTCTGCTTCCTTAGTTTTTTCTACCATTGGGTTTTTCTCAAAACTAGTTGGCAAAAGATCATTTTCTTTTTGATTTATAAGTTGACTTCTTTGAGTACCTTCTATACGTACACGTTCGTCTTTTCTATTTTCAGTATTGTTAACTCTAGCTTCAATAACATCTTCTTTTGCTCTTTCTAGCTGTAGATCAAACCCAAATTGTTTTTCCATCAACATAGCTTTTATTTGAGCTTCTTGTTGATATCTTTCAATATCCATTTGAGTTTTAGCTTGCTCAAATTGGACTTTTTGTTCTGTTAATATTTGTTGTTTTTGTGTTTCTGCTAATGCTACTTTTTCTGCTGTCTCAGCTTGTGCTTGAGCTTGCGCTTGAATTTGTTGCATTTTAAAAGCTTCTTCTCTATCTTGTTTTTGTTGTCTTCTTTGTTTTAGCAATTGATTAGCTAAAGTTAAGTTTTTTACTTCTCTAATATCTATAGCGTCTTCTAAGTCTATACCACCACTCTTTAAAGCTATTTGGATATTTTCTTCAAGTTTAGCTTTTTCTTCATCGTCTGGTTCAAGACTTAGAAATATACCAAAGTCATAAATATTTTTATCAACTAATTCTTCTAATGTAGAAACATTAAATTTAGATATACTTTGTTGTAAAGCACTTCTAGTAAGAGGATACATTAAAGCATCATTAACTCTTAAAGATATGTTTTCGCAATTCCTAAGAGTTAAATATAAACTAGCTTGTAGTATATGCCTAGTAGCTGTGTTAGAATTAGCTGCTGCAATTTTCTGCAATCCTACTAAAGAATTCTTATCTGGATTACTCGCATCTCTCGCTTCATTCAAACCGGTTACATCTCTTATCATTTGAAGATAATAGTTATACGCTTGTATTAAAGAAGCTATTTTAGCATTCCCACCACCACTTTGTAATTCTTGAATAGGGACTTTACCTAAGTTTTGATCTCCATCTTGGGTCATTGATCTACCAACAACACTACCAGTTTGGAAATACATGTTTAAAGCTTCTTGGGGATTGTAATTAGTTCCATTACCTAGATCTACCTCTGCTAATCCATCCACATCTAAATATACACCATCTGGTACCATTCTAGATAGTACTTGTTGTAATTTTAAATGAGTTAATTGAATCATATCTGCAAAACCAGTGATTCTTTTAACTAATGAATCTATACGACCTTTATACATTCTAGGCGCACAGATATTGTAATTCATATTTACTCTTGTAGTGTCAGCATTTGGCCTAGTCATATTTTCAGCCATCTCCCATTTCAACACTTCAGGATAACCTAAAATCTTAACCCCACTGTATAATACTTCTATTGATCTAAAAGCTTTCTTAAAGTTAACTTCTTCCGGTGGATTAAACGCATCTGTTTTTTCTAATGCTTTTTCTAATCCACTAGGAGTTTCTTTAATTTTAAATACTTGGTTTGTAAATGTTTTATATTCAAAATGTAACAACTGAATTTTGTCATCAAAAAATCTACCATTCCAATCGTTTCTATAGTTAGAGTTTCCTGGATATTTTTCTATTTGTTCTAGTTCGTCTGGTGTTAAATGAGGAAATTGCTTTTTAAGTTCAGCCATACTTACTCCTTTAACCTCTCCAACGTACCAAATGTCTTCAAAATTAGGATCTTCTGTATATGAATAAACTAAATTCGCTGGATCTACGTAATCTACTTTTACTCCTTCTTGTAAATTAAATGCTGTCTTAGAACATGCTATACCTAATACAGTTAAATCATAATTTAATCTTCTTCTAACTAAATCATATTTATTATAGTCAAGTGTATAATTTATTGCTTCTTCTTGTGCTAATTCAATACCTTGTTTATAATTAAGTTGCATATAAACTGATACTTCATCAGGATTTTTAGGAGCAGCTGGGTCATTCCCACCTGACGATAAATCTAAACCTAATTGAGCTTTTGCTTTTTGAATAAATTCTTTAGCATATATATCCTTCATTAAACCCTCTACATATCTACTTCTTTTAGCGCTAGATGTAGGATCTTGAGCATAAGCCTTAATTTCGTAATTTCTTTGAGACATCCCATTAACAACAATATCAACAAATTTAGATATAATTGGAACGGGTGTCCAATCTAAGTTTAAGTAAGATAAATCTCCATTGATAGACAACTCATCTTTATACTTTTGTATAGATTGTTCTCCTCTAGCATATAATCTTAATTGATGAAAATTATTATAATTAGATGCGAATCTATACCCAGCGACACCAGCTCGTGTACCACCAAACCATTCTCCTTCTATAGCTTGCCCTACTTTTAATCCATAATCATAAGAGGCTTTTACTGCATCAGGTACCACCTGATCCGGGAATGAACTTCCGTAACTAGTTTCTATCATTTACTTACTTATTTTTGAAACAAAACCATCATTGTCATATTTTGCAAAATTTAAATTAACAGGTTGTTTGCTCCTTATTAAATTAGGTCTATATTTATTTTTATTACATGCCATTATAGCTAATCCTGAGCTTATAGATGCATCATGCTTTGTTCTATTATTAATATTAAATTGTGACCAATCTTCTAAAGTCTTTTGATGATACATATCACCAATTCCACTTAAAGTTAAACCCACGTATTCGTCTATATAAGCTTCAATAGCAGCAGCATGAGCTTGCTTAATATCTTCACTAGAGTTTGGAATACCTCCTATTTCTTTTTCAGTAACAGATAATCTATTCCAAACTTTGTCTGGTCTATTCATAGAAAACTTTCTATAACCTCTTCTTCTTAAATAATACAATAAACGGGGTTTATTATTTTCTATTAATATAGGCATTCCATAAAAGTGAATTGCCATTAAAACATCTTCAAAGAAAATTTCTGCAGTTTGAGGTCTTGCTATATATTCTAAAAAGAAATGATTCGGAGGAGAATCTTCCATTGAGAATTTAGTTAAACCATGTAGTGCTCCATTAGATCCTTTTCCATCTACAGTGCCTGATATATCATAACTATCACAACCAAAAGCCCCCACGTGTTCATTACCTGGATATTTAACCCCATTCTTTATAAAAACTCTATTTTGGTTTTGTTTATTAGGTACCCAACTAACTCTAAATCTTCCATTTGGATCTGGAACAAACATTACCCTAGTATCTCTTATTCCACCTTCCCAAACAAATTTACCTTGTGTTATATTAGCAATATTGTTTAACTCTTCATTGTAATCTATTTGTTCATATATTTTAACTAGGTTAAATAAACTATCTTTAGTTTCATCTCTAAATGCATGAGCTTCCGTTCTTGGAAATTGCCTGTAATATTCGTTTAAACTATCTTGATCAGACTTTAATCCTTCTACTTCATTATCCCAATGCTCTATTACTCCTGTTTCAATTGGGATATTGTCAACTCCGAGGATTGGATTTTTTGGCGTAAGAAATACAGGTGATCCAAAAGTATCCATGAATCCTTCGTAATTCCATTCCATAGGGATGAATAAAGAATAGAGTCCCGAACTTGTTTGTCCGTTTCTATTTCTTTTTGTAACATCTGAATTGTAATAGAGTTTTTTGAAGTTGTTTCCACC
>Ga0080013_1005044_pt1 | contig 12590 bp, 7 predicted proteins | sample ETNvirenome_6_85_FD_69236 | JGI IMG/M metagenome (GOLD analysis project Ga0080013, IMG submission 69236) | Marine viral communities from the Pacific Ocean - ETNP_6_85 (SPADES assembly) (version 2) | ecosystem: Environmental > Aquatic > Marine > Oceanic | place: Pacific Ocean | collected 2013-06-19 | reverse complement strand
CTGTGTATTTCCAGGTTTTTGTTAGATTTGTTGGAATATCGTCAAAGTGTAACTTACCATCGACATATATACCGACACATTCCGATTTATCATCCAACGTTTGAAATATCAAGGTTCCTCCGCATCACGTCTTGCTTTCTGTTGTATACTAATATAACTCATTGAGCCGCGATAGTCAAATGGTTTATTTAAAATTCTTTCAAAATTATATAAACTTCTTCCAACGCCATGAATTCTATACAATGCAATGCTATCTGAAATTAATTTGTCCTGTTCGTGTGGTTGAAATTCTGACTCTTCTTCTAAAAAACGAATTTTGAGATATAATTCTAAAAAATATATATCGCTAAAATCTTCACTTAATTTCCCCTTCGAATAATCAACCGGCACAACAACCTTGGTGACAGTTCTTCCGTTGCACTCTTCATTTATCAATATCTTCTTCGGCTTTAGTTTATTATACAGGTTTAATAATAAAAATTTAAACTTTTTATAGTACCCAACGTGGGCTGGGATATATGCTGATTTTATAATATCATCCAACGATGTCAAAGTGCCATAATTATATTTTTTAGCGTATTCTATCATTCCCTCAGAGCCAATATCAGCAACTATCCTCCAAGGAATAAGTTTATCCACCATAAATCCATATGAATTACAGGCATTTACATAAAAATCCCAATTTACACTTGAAATAAAGTCGCTTATCTTCTCAGCATCGTTGGTTGGATCCAAATCTGCTATTTCCACAACTAAAGCGGAACAATTAATAGGACAAAACCGGCTCTTCATATACGCTGGCTTTGTGAATGGATAAGATTTCACAAACGCTGGCAAAAGCACCATAATTTCTCTCATAAATTCACCAAAATCTTTAAAAACAATTTGCTTCGAATTAAATTGAGATGCCAAGGCAGCAAAAACTGAATCTAGATAATCTAAATATTTTCTCTTTGGATCTTCATATGCTTTATAGGCTGTCAGTTTACTTAAATATTTATCATTTGAACTTATCTTTCCAGCCATGGCACATTTATCAAATTGCTGCGATAAATCACTAAACGCTTCGGCAACAAAATTCATCACAGACACACTCTTCGAAGGATCTGCGGAATTTTTTAATTTCTTTGTGGTGCTAAACGTTTTATCAAACACCATTGGTACAAAAAACCTATCGACTCTTCCATATAACAACTTCTCACCAAAATTAAAATCAACAATGTTGCTTACATCTTCAGTGCTTATAACATAAGTTCTATAATTCTTTCTTTTAAAGAATAGATCTCTTGCATTCTCGTCGTTCGAATCCGCAAAATAATCAGACATATATATTCTCCTTTATTATAATTTCATCATTTACATATCTAGACATTTTTATATATTCCTCAATTAAAGACTAAAGCCGCCAGGGATTTCGCCGCCAGCAGTTGGGTCATCCTCTATCTTTTTCATGAAGGCAGCGACAGCAGCGCGGGTTTCTGCCAGTTCAGCACACGCTTCGGAATCGGTTGCAGTAGCGGGGGAAGTGATGGAGAGCGCATCACCTATCAAAGCTGAATCTTTAGTATCAGCATGCAATCCTGCTACCCATTTGGCGTGGAGTTTTGTCTCTGCTCTGCCGACACCAAAAGAATGTTCTGATTTCCAAACCATACAATACCCACCAATACCATATCTCGTTATATCAGTAACAGCACCAGAGCCATAGGAGGAGCCTCCTGGCAACCAGCCACGAGGGTTTACATAGATGTAAGTTCCAGGGAAAGCAGTAACAATAGGAAACGCATCAACAGTAACATCATATACCTCTAACAATTGCTCCAATCCATCATATCCTGACTGTTCAAATCTAAGTTCTTTTAAGTATTTTGCGTCTGTTTTTTGTAGTGATATCTTTTTCACCAATCCACTATCTTTACCCATTAAATAATGGAAAATTCCACGTCCACTATCCTCGGCTATATCGCCGTTTTGTTTCTCAGTAGGCATCACTCTGCCGGCAGAAAAAATGAAATAATTAACTTCAGCGCTGACATGTTTTTGAGTCACTGGAAGCCCTGAGACGCCAGAAATTCTTAAAAGCGGCATTTGTGCTGGCGAAACATCACTGAGCTTTAATCTATATCTGTCAAATCCAATTCCCGCCTGAAAAGTTCCATACAAAGCTGCCTGTCGTTTAATTTCGGTTGTGATTTCATCAAATGCGTCTTCGCTCTGCTTGTATGATGTTAGAGATGATTTAATTAATCTAATATTTTGACTTCCCTTTAATTTAAACCATGTATCGTTATTCAAATAGTTAACAATTAAATCATTAAAAAAATCATTCAAAAAAGTCGACATATTATATTTTAGATCGGCTTGTTTTAATGTTTTAATCGAAAGCCATTCCATAAAATATTTTAAAGATATTGGCAAATCGCCTAAACTGCAAAAGGTGCTTCGCTGCGAACCTCTAGTGTCAACAATCTCCAATGGACCTAAAACAACACGCAACTTCTCGAATCTCTTTAAAAACTTATTTGAACTTGCCTCAGTAAGACTCTCACCAATAGACTCCATTATAATATCCACTAAATCGCTCACATAAAAAAAAGGTAATTTAAATTTATTGATATCCGTCATCAGTTGTTCTGTAAAATCAAGCGCTTTAGAATCTTCAGATTGAACAGCATTTGGATCGGCTTTCGTAGCTATCGCATCGTTAACGGCACTCTCTACAGCCTCTTTGTCTTCGGCCGAAGAAGAAGTTATTGCCTTTAACGACGACACCTCCCTCGACGATAATCCATTTTGTTGAAAATCTTTTATATCATCTGTAGATAAAACCAAATACTTAAGTTTTGTCGTCCTCGATGTAACATCTACTTTCATTAATTTTCTGGTAATGTTTTTTATGGTTTCTTTTTTGTCTTCTGCCACCTCGTCTGCTTGTTTTTTCTGAAGTTCTTTTATTTCATCGGCGCTACATTTTGATTTTGCCGCTAGAAGGTTCGCTGTTCTTACATCTCTATTGTATAAACTTTTTTTACTAGCAAAGACATCATACTGAGATTGATCAAAAAAATCTTCAATATATGCTAAATAATTAATCGTAAACGTTACTCTTCCCATTTCGTCCATATCAAATGCATGAATCGTTGGAGTTAAATTCAATGTAATATAAGAATTATTAATTGCTTCCCGTAAATCACTGCTACCAGAAGAAGGGAAATTCTTTGGTATTGCCCAACCTACCACTACTTTAAGTCTGAAATTAAGCTTATTTATATTATCTTCATGTTGTTTTTGATATGCAGCCATATTTTTATTTTTAGATTTATTCTTTACCCCTCCTGTCTTCAACGCCAAATCAACATATCTATATGACTTATACCAGTCTTCAAATTTTACTGCATCGCAGTCTCCTTCTCCACGGCATTTCAATAATTCTTCAAAATCGTTAGCAAATATCGTTAATTTAGCTTCTATACTCTTCTTGGCGGCAAACGGATCGGTACCGATGCAAGTAAAGGAAAAGTCTCGTATTCCAGCGCCAAAACCCCTTTTATTCTTATTCTTAAAATACGAAGCGGGGTCCTTTCTATCAATACCGGCATAAGATGCAAAATTCATCTCTACTTGATATTCATCGCCGTTATCATCTTGAATACATTTAAACAATCTTATCATTGGTTGTAAATTAGAAATCTCAGCATTCTTCATTTCAAAAAATCTTTTATAATTCGGATATTGAGTTAATTTATTCATAAATCCATACGGCTCACCGTCAACTAACAAACAAGCATTTTGTTGATTGGCGCCACTATAAGGAAGTGGCTTACCTACAGTTCTTTCCAACACATTCCTCTTGTAATCAATCAATTGACTCAAATTAGCAAATAAATAACTTTGCTCTTGGTAAGCAACGGTTGGCTTATTCAGTTGCTCCAGTGCTTTTTTCGCTTCTTCGGCGGCGGCGGCGGCGGCGGCGGCGGCCTTGGCCAGCTGTTCAGCGTTATATTCCTCTTCCTCTGCTTGAATCGCTTCTAAAGTATTAGAAGGAGGGATATCTGCCTGGGTCCTGGCGGCGTCAACGGCTTTAGTGGCGAGATTTTTCTCCAAAGGAGCATCTGAGTCGCCAACGTTATATTTTGGATTATCCTCATACCACTGCTTCACTCTACTTACTTCTATTTGCAAATCCGCCGTAGAGCCGAATGTCTCGGTGGTATTGGTTTTTACCACTTCTTCTGTTTCCGAATTAACAACTTTTATTGTTGCATAATAACTCTTGGAGCCGTCATCTTCCGTTTGTACTTCCCATGAGGTTGTTAGATTTACATCAACTTCTTGTGTCGCCATAATATTATACCTTTAATATCCCAATACCGTTAAAACGTTTTCTGCATTTAGGGGGATTCTTATTACATCTCCAATTTTAATATCTGACTCTGTTGGTATTGCATTATACCATGCTATTACCCACCACAAACTAGGATCGCCATAATATGAATGCGCCAAGTTATAAAATCTATCTCCATATTTCCAGATGTGATTATTCGACATCAATTTCGCTCTATCCTTAACAGAAGGATGTTTCATCTTTTTTGTTCCATAATATTGAATAGCTTTGATCTTCCTCTTTTTACGAAGAAAATTATAATATTCACTATCATCTGTTATAATTTCATCATTTACATATCTAGACATTTTTTATATATTCCTTAATTTAAAAATTCCACCATTCGCTATCACCTATTATAACGTCACCTGCATCATGCACCTCACCATCGATACTGGTGGAAAATGTCTTCGGATTTGTCGTCGCAAGCATGCTGTCCAATGTCTTCATTTCAGATGATATTCCGTTATCTCGATTAGCTTGATTATCGCCGTCACCGGAATTCGTACCTCCTTCGCTATCTACTGTTCTATTAGCAGTTTTCGTTGAAGTGTCAGCAATATCAACTCCATATGGAAATAAATGCTCAAATTCATTATTTTCATTCCAGCCAAGTGGAGTTTCATGAATAGGATTAAACTCTAAATTAATCTCTAATAATTTTGGAAGAATAGTGTTTTTTCCAACCGCCAACGAACCATCATCTGAATGTAAATTATGTTCAACATTAAGATTGCCTATGGCTCCCAAGAGGCCGCCCTTTGCGTCATAATCATGGCGGTTTTTATACTTAGTAAAATTATTATTACTTGAATTAGAATTCTCTTCCATTGAAGTCTCTGCTTGTGCTAAATTCATTACCTTTAATCTAACCAAAGGTGATTGTGATATTGTCTGGGCCGGCATGTTTGCCTCAGAATCAACAATACTATATCGGGGATATAAAAATTGTATGAGCGCCTGGACTCTTCCTAAGTTTTCAAAAGCCTCTCCTTCTGAAGCAGCCGGCACTTTAAAAGCTAATGCTATTCTTCTAGTGGTATTCTTAAACATATAAATTGGATCAACTCTGCCGTATACTTTTTCCGGCGCCCAATCACTACTATATGTTTCATTAAATGATGTGATAAAAGCTTTGAAATAAACAGATTTGCCACTAGGAACGTGATAAAAGGATATAACCTGATTTGCATTACCAGCTAACGCATCAGTACCATCGACATATGTATATGTTGCCCATTCGAGTTCCGAAGCTGCTTCTGCGAGTTTGTCACCATCATATTTTGAATATTTAAAAAAATCTGTACTCATTATTTACTCCTTTAATAATGCCCCATTAATGCCTTTTTGCCTACTTCCTCCAACACCTCAATGGCTTCACCTTGGAAGAATCTTTTCACATCTATGCCGGCAATCTGAAGATTCACTACAGTGGGTTGTTGGTTGTTGTTGTTTGTTGCTATTTCTTTTACTGTATTAATAACCGTGCTAGCTACGACTCTTTCAACCGTACTAGTCTTTAATGCGCTGGCTGTTGCTGGCGCTGCTGTTGTTGCCGAAGCTGGACCCATAGTTAAAGCGGCGACTTCATGCATAATTGAAAAGCCAAGAGCAGCGGGTGCGAACATAATCATCCCCAGCATTGCGAACGATTTAATAAGCATCTTAAGCGGAAAAAGTGCGAGTGATATTGCTTCACCTATTATATCAAACGCAACAGCAATTTTTCCTAAACCATCTAGAAAACTAGATGCATATGCTTTCTCAAAAAGTGTAAAACCCAATTTTAAAAGGTCATCAATGACTTCATTTAAATTCCAATCTTGACCTATCGCAGCGCCAAGAGTCTGTATCGCTAAAGCGGCGTAACGGAACGGGGTTGTTATAAATTGGATCACCATTCCCCCAAGCATTTGGATTATCCCAATCTCGCCTTTGAGCGCTGCATTGAGTAATTTAAAAACTCTTGTCAACATGGTGGCGACTGTGAGCAATGGCAGGTACACTACCTTCACAACAAACTTTCCAATATGCAACAGCACCTTGAGTTGGAAAACCACCATTCCGATAATATGTGAAAATAAACCGAATTCTTCGTCTAACAGCTTAACTGTTGTCCACATCTCTTTCATTAAATCAATAAAGGGCCCAAACACTTCTATTGTTGCATCAGATAATGCAGTAAATAATTTACCTGCATCCTTGCCGAGACCAATCAGCGCACCAGAAAACATCAATGCTGATCCACTTGCTGTTAACATCCCGCCAGTTGCGGTACCGAGACCTGTGAACAGCATCACTACCCCAACTACCATCGTTATAGCCCCTGCTAAACTTAAGAATGCAGCAATAAGAGGTTTAATAATTTTCTGGTTCTCTGACATGCTGTTCATAAGATTATTCAACATATCGATGGCTGGTGTTATAATTGGAATAAAACTAGCAAATAATGCTGAGATTTTTTCTTGAATTGTCGAAAACGCCATAGCTCGTTTTGCTGCGTCTTCATAGTCAGCTGAAGTCTTGCCTATTTCAGAATCAAGCGACTTCATGTCTCCTGCTAACATCAGGGCGAGATCTCCAACATTATCTAATCCTGCTGAATCAGCAAAAAACTTCCTTTGATAATAAGACATACTATCGAACGATAATCCAGTATCAAGAATAGAATCACGAATCATTTCGAAACGCTCAACAGGATCAGTTGCTGTCATCAATTCCATCGCATTCACAAAATTGCCACCCAGAGCAGCATTTAATTTACCAGCTTGCGTTGCTGCGCCCTCAAATGTATCAAATTTATCGGTCATGTTCAGTATCTTTTCCATTTCCATGCCGGTGATTTTGGAAGCAATTGCAAGATCTTTAAATGCTTTTTCCCCTGTTGAACCTAATTTTGCCAACTTAGGAGTCATACTAGCATACTTTGCTCCCAGTACTCCTGGGGCTACATCAATATCCGCTGCGTGTGCCGCAATTCCCAACATCACATCATCTGCTTGATTTGCCGCTACTCCAAACATCTTTGTTGTATTTTGAATGCTCCTGGCGTAATCTTGATTTGAAACTCCAAGTTTTTCTAAAACGGCGCCAGTTTTCGATAATTCATCTCTAGTTGTCGGCGCCACCGTCGTAAAGTCTGTAAATGTGTTATATAATTGGGAATTTGCTTTAGATATATCTCCAACTTGAATACCATACTGTCGTGTGGCTTCATAGTTTCTTGTTATATCACGAGCAAATTCTGCCGAAGCACCGGTTGCTTTCCGAAATGCGTTTTCAACATCTACTAATAGAAACACCAAATCTTTCATTTTAGATAGCAGACTTCCCAATACGGCAGCTCCAGCAGCGATGGCCAAATTCGCCGCAAACATTCCAGCAGCACTAGCGACACCCATGAGTCCTATCTTGCCACTAGAGAGAAGCGGTTTAAGTGCTTTAAACCCTGCTGATAGATTTTTAGGATTTAATGCATCTTTAAGATTACCGCCTTCTGTTACTAGTTTTCCAAATGACTTACCTAATGACTCACCTAATTTTTTGGATTCTTTTAATGCTTTTTGCAAATTTCCTTGTTGTTCTACTTGCTGGACTGCCGCTTTCTGGCGTGCCTCGGCGGCTTTTCGGAAGGCAATGGCATTGATTTTGACGATGCCCGTGGTCCGGCCTTCAATCTCTAGCTGTCTTTCTACTTCATCGGCGTGAATCTGTACTTGACGGGTTGCTGCGGCAGCGCGTTCTGTCGCTTTCGAAAGCGAATCGGATTGTAATTTTAATCTTTCGGTTAAAAGTTCATTTACATCTTCTTGGGCGCCTCTTAGCGCGTATAAAGCTTTTAATTCCTCGGCGGCGGAGGCGGAGGCTACGGCATCTCGCGCTTCGTAATCGTCATCTTTGGCAGATTTTATTGCTTTAGCTATAGCTTTCGCTAATTCATCCATTGTAAAATCAGCCATAGAAACGCCCCTTTAAAAACACTCTAAACTTAAATAGTTTATCATAAAAAAAGACAAGAACAAGTCTTGTCTTCTAATATCGTTAATTACATTCTCTTTGGCTGATTTTGCGGCGTTAATGTCTGAACATTCTTACCCCCGCCTTTTGATGCATTATCTATTGCTTCTTTTTCGTCTTTTAATTGTTTTATTAATCTTTCAACGAACCACTTTCTCAATCCAACCGGTAAATTATATGCCTCCGAGAAGCTCCAACCTCCTGAATATTTCAAGAAGAAGAACTGCTCATACACATTCTCCATGTATTCACCGGTCAGGCCAAAAAAAGTCCGCAGTCAGCGGAACCTCCATTTCCTGCGCATAATCACACTCAGAGCATTCGAAGTATTGAGTTAAATCAACAGTTGGGGCGGCAGCACGATATGCTGTCCTTATTTGACGAGAATCAATTGATGGAATATTATCAACTAAATGATTAATGATTTTAGCAGACTCTTGACCGTTAACCGCTACAATCATATTTTTCAATTGTCTGGTTACACTTTGTTCATTCTTTCTCTTTTTATCTGATTGCAATCCATCTAACATTGTTTTTTCATCTCTTCCGGTTAAAAGTCTAAAAGTCACAGTTAAATCTAATCGTGGTAATATTGTATTAAAAGTACCATCACCATTATCAGTAACATCTTCATTATTTTCCACTTCTTCACCAGTATATACTTTAAACTCATCAAGGTCAAAGCTATACCTTTGATTTTCGGCGCAATTTGGACAAGTCACTTTTGTCTCATACATTGGACCATATCCAGATACTCTTGCTGCGACAATAATAGCATTTTTGTCGCCTATTATAAGGGAATCAAGTTCTATTCTCTTGTTAACGATTATATTTCGTAACACTCTGTCTAAAGCAACACCTTTTTTAATAAGTGTTCTAGAAGTTAAAATATCCTCTTCTTTTGCCGTCATATGACGAATTTCAATTGTATCATGGCCGTGGAGAGGATGTCCTTCAGGATAAAACTTACCACCCGAAGGTAATTCCACAAACTCTGTTGGAACTACAAATGAAAATCCACCACTTGTGTCTGCGTTTTCTTGCATTACCGCTGGTGGTGGATTGCTATCTTGTTGTTGGACGCCTCCTAAGCGTTCTTTATTTCTCGACAATTTACACCTCTTATGTTATTATATAATTTTGTCTCTCAAATATCTAATGTCTATTATGATGTTACCGTAAACCGTTCTTTGCCGGCTTCCTTGCTCACTGACGCGTCGGTTGTCTTAATTATAGCCCAATCGTATTTCAGTGTCACATCAAGCGTATTTAGATCTTCGGCGCCATACTCCAGCTCACCCCATTTATACTCAGATATCCAAGCATTCTGAAGTGTCCAAGTTTCTTGTTCACCGCCATCGGAATCTAGTTGAGTAATATAGATTGTTCCTAAAGCATTGACAGCGCTAGCTTTTGAAATTGTGCTCATCGTTGCGCTTTCATTGGCTGGTATTGCATATTTTGATGCTTCAATAATGTCCGCTAAAGTTCCAGCGATGTCTGGATCGCCAGGATCAACTAAAGTCATAGTCACATCCTGCCAAGTTACATTACCTGGATAGAAAAAAGTGTGATTTAAAAATTTATGCTCTGCAGCATTAATTGTAAATCCTGGTTTTGCGCAAGTTTTCGCATACCACACCATACCACCTAGGTTTTCACAAGTTACCATAAATCGAAACTTTCTTTTCGGATCCGTGCCGCCCTCGGCAAAATTATTAGACCAAAATGTTGACATTATATAAAATTCTCCTTAATCTACTTTAAATAGTGTAACGGAGGAAAACCTCCATCTTTTATTCGTCAAACGACGCTCCAGTATTCATAATCACAAAGTCAATCGCAATGTATTCAATCGCCCGTGCAGGTTTAACCATAATCTTAGCATACATAATATTTTGATCGATAAGATCGGGAGTGGTTGTTGTCTCATCGAGAATTAACTTATAATCAGTAATACCTTGTCCTACAACCATATTTGCTAAGAATGGATCAATGAGTCCTGTAAAGCTTTTCCAAGTTGATTGAACATTTTGCTGAAACAATACTTTCGTAGCAAGAATGGAAATTTGCTTTTTCATATAAATCACCAATCTTCTCACGTTAATTCGATCGAGTGCGGATTGTTGCATCTGTAATGTCTTTTGTCCGAAAACAACAATTCCACTTGATGGGAATGAAGCAATTGGATTGATATTCGACTCATAAAGTAAATCTCTTTGCTTCGAAGTCAATCTCTCTGAAACACTGAGTACTGGCAATCCTGCTGCTCCCTCTGTCAAGCCGCCTCTATTAAAGCCGGCAGGGGCAAACCAAAGAGCAGATGCTTTCTCTGAACTAGCAAACACTCCCATCATTGCGACAGATGGAGGACACCACACTAGCGTACCTGTTGATTCATCTCGAACGTGAACCCAAGGATAGAAAGTACAACCATAACTTGAATTAATCTGTCTATCACGTAAAGCAGATGCCGCGTTTGTTGGAGTTGTACCTATTCTACTTGATTTCGAAGCGTAATACTTCTCATGAGGAGGAATATAAACATTTGCAAGATCTACAAGAGCTAATGCATCACCTCTTTCTTCACAAACATTAATCATATGAGTAGTAAGCGAATCATTAGTAAGTCCTGGTACAGAGAGAACATTCATATTAATATATTCTGGATCTGCAACAGTGTCGATGGCGCGCTTATATGTATGATAAATGTAACTATCTTGTTCTGTAGATGTGGAGGACATCCCCAGATTGTACAAAGGATCAGGCTTCATGATATCAAAACCATCAGCACCACCCCAGAAAGGAGCAGTAAAGCGATTAATTTCAGCATTCAAAAGATTCGTATAAGATGCCGAAGTATATGAAGAGCCTCTCGTTCTAGAACCAGAGGAATGATACCAGCCGGTTGTAGTGCCTGTTTTCAAAACAATATCATCAAGAGAGAAGACATACGCGTAAGAATCAACACCTCCAATGGTTGAACTTGTCGGATCATCTGGGAAATTTGCATATAAAGGCCGGTGCATATCTGCTATGCTTGGGTCTGATATAGTCGTGGCGGCAGTTCTTCTAGAAGAAAATCCATAATGTGCGTCACTAACTAAGCTTAACCCGCCATCAGTTCCTGAAACTCTCAGTGTATTCGTTGGGAAATTGAGAGAAGCCGTAAGCGCCAGCTCTATAGCTGATTGAGCATATGTGTAAGACTCGGTTGGCTGTATCGCACCTGAGATAAAGACCGCGGGTTCTCCTGTGGGTTGAGCTGCCGATCCAGTTGCAAAACTAGCAGTTAACGCTATGCCATTGCCAGCTGCAACCGCTTGATGGTTTCCATACGCTTGAACATCAACAATATTAGTATACTTAGGAGGACCAAAGTATCCGAATGGAAGCAATACAGGATCTGTGGCGCCGGCTTCTACGTCGGGATTCATTTCTACCCGAATAAATTTTGACTTATTGGGATAATCACCATATGCTTTAAGTCTCTTCTCTGTGGTATCCCAAGAAGTATATTGATCACCGATTCTTCGCGCAATAAAATTTGGAGAACGTGGATCTAATGTAAGATTGTCAAATCTCTCCATTATAACTACTGCATTATCGGTGTCGTGAAGTTTTCGAAGAACTAAGGAAAACGTACCATAATCAGTCGAAGTTGAAGTTGATTGTCGAATTTTTAAAATTGAAGCTTTAATATTCTTATGCAACCACTCTCCGTGGCCTCTTCCAATCAAGCGGAAAAGTTTTTGCTTATTAAAAGGAACGAAATCACCACTAGCGCCCATGTCTTGGCCAATGAACCAACTTGTTCTTCCTTCTTGGGATGCTTGTTGTGCCATCTGTGAAGGATCATACGTCGAAGAGCCGCTGAAAATAGGCAGAATAACTCCCTGTGCGGATCCGCTAAACACCCCTTGTTCTCTAATAAATTGCTCGAATGTCTCACCAAGCCAATGAGTTTTTGCCGAAGCAGATGGGTAATAGGTGCCCTCACCAGAACATAACTGAGGGTTTGTGTTTAATTTCTTACGAATAAAATTCTCACTATTATCATCAAAGTTAACTTTATATGTATCTATACCTTGGGCGCCGCTGGTATATATCGTCATAAGATTGCTACCATCAGTACCAATCATGGCGCCAGCAGCGGCTGTAACATTGGTAGATTCAGGGCTTGTATTTA
>Ga0080013_1005043_pt1 | contig 12590 bp, 33 predicted proteins | sample ETNvirenome_6_85_FD_69236 | JGI IMG/M metagenome (GOLD analysis project Ga0080013, IMG submission 69236) | Marine viral communities from the Pacific Ocean - ETNP_6_85 (SPADES assembly) (version 2) | ecosystem: Environmental > Aquatic > Marine > Oceanic | place: Pacific Ocean | collected 2013-06-19 | reverse complement strand
CCAGGTGACCCATGCGCTTATAAGTAGGCCCGCGATGGTGATAATCCAGTAGAGTACAGTCATGGGCCTGCCTACGCGAAGATGAGATACAGCAACATGACAGACGCTGCCACGACGGCAATCCAAACCCAGGGTTGCACCTGCGCTTGTCCCGAGTCCGGGTCTCGCATTGTGTCCCAGTTGGAGTACAAGAGTCCGCCCACAATGGCGGCGAGGATAGTTCCGATGATGACGCGCATGTTATTGCTGTGCCTCCGTGGTGTCTTTCTTTCCGCCCATAAACCAGAGGGCGGCCAGAATAATTGCGACGATGACGGCGATGATGAGAAAGGTCTTCATGAGCGGAGTTCCTAAATGGTGATGAGGATGATAAAGGCAACAATCGGGATGGCCGCGAGTGTCATAGATAGGGGTGTGGCCTTTTTCATTCTGGCCTTTTTCTCGTTCTCGTTCTCCAGTCCTTCCGGCTCCGGATAGACTTTTCCGACAACCCAGACAGAGAGGGCAATGTAGGCGACGACAAACAAAATGACAAAGATAAGTTCCATATCAGGGCGCTCCATAGGTGGTAGAATTCATCATGACCCCGCCTGATATGCGGGTAACGATAAGGCAACCTTCGTCGCCACCAATCATAAAGGTAGAGCCAACAGGCTGGTCCCAGACCGCCTGAATGCAGGCTTTCAAATCGTCGTCGCTGCGCTGCGTGAGGCCGCCGCGCAAGGTAAACCCGTTGACCGTGACATAGCCATATGTCCAATCCGCTTCCCACAAGAGCACGTCCGCGTCGAACTCGGTTTGCGGGTCCGCGTAGTTCTGCGCCGTGTAGTAAACGGTCGAGTTGCTATCAGAAATATCCGGCATTAGATAACTCCCGGCCCGGTCAGGCCCCGGCGCTTCAAGAAGCTATACCCAAAGTAGGCAGCTCCGACAAGGAAGACGGCGAACAAGAGAAAGGTGATAAGTGCTGAGCTGATCATGGGTTAGCCTCCCAGTTTTCCGATGTATGGTTCTCTTTTGAACTCAGGCTGTGGTGGCTTCGGTGGCTTCGGTCGGTTGTTGCGGGGGGGCGGGTCTGGGTTCTCGAGTGAATTGCTCGAGCCCTTGAGGCCCGCCAGGCCACGCAGCGTACTCGCGAGAAACGCCAGCGCCAGCAAGACGGCGAAGACCTTTCCGATGACCGGAGCGAGGATGGTTCCGATGATGATGGACACCACAGAGATAATCACCTTTTCGGTGGTGGTCGTGTTCTCCCAAATCTCCTGCAAATAGTTCACAACTGCCGTGGGGATGAGGCTGCTCAATCCCTCCTTGATGCGGTCCCATAGATAGGCAAACACACCCCAGAGGACCAAGAGCCCAATGGCCACGACCAAAGCCGCTTCGCCGTATTCTTTCATGCTACTCTTCCTCTTCCTCTTCCTCTTCCTCCTCCAAGGAGGCGATGTGGTCTCTGACGTCCCTGATGGTCACTTTTCCATCTTTACCCGAGCCCGGGTGCAGCTCCTGCCAGCTCACGCCGTGCTCCTCAGCGAGGGATATTGCTGTGTGTGACGCGGTGGGTCCTTCCGGTGTCTCCTTCTTCTCCTCGCGCGCTTCTTTCTTGCCTGCGCGAGAGAGGCTCCGGTAGTACTCGGCTGTTCGGTTGGCTGCTTTTTGCTGGGGCTTTGCGTACCCGAGGCCTTTCAGGCGGTCGGCTTTTTTTCGGAGCTGTGCGGATTGATGGGCGTTCATTCGCTTTACCTTTTTTCGAAAGGGAGAGGAGACAACCGGACAGCCGAGAAACCCAGGCTGTGTTGGCATGTGGTGTACTGCCCGGTTGACTCCTCGCAAGTTTAGCGGCGCACGTGGCCGCACATTTCAGTGAACAAGGGGCGATGCACGCGGCGTATTTCTGCACCGCCGTACATCCGAGAAAAAAGGGAGAGATTGCAAGCAACACTATGAGGATAGCTTGGTGGGTTCTGTCGTGAATTACTTCCATGCCTGAATCTCTCCCTGCGTGGGAACAAGCTGCGTCGTAGATGCGAAGAACTGGTACGCGAACCACAGTAGAAACAGTACTACGCCCGCGATGATGGCTCCGATGATTGCCGTTAGCATGACGCCGGCTCCTCTTCTCGGGGAGGAGTGACGCGATGCCCAAACATCTTGGCCATTTCAAGCTGGATGGTGTCTTCCACCTCGGCTCTGATGTAGGCCAAAATAAGGCTGATCACGACATAGAGCACGACGGCTCCGAGGATGATTTGCCAGACGCCCATTATGCACTCCGCGTACGGGCGCTGGCGTAGCTCCAGCCCACGTAGAACAGGGCCACCATGATAGACAGGGCTACCAGAATGATAAGAAGCGTCTCCATTAGGGTCTCCTCAAGAGGGGTTGGGGGTTCACCCATTGCCGATTTCGTGTGATGCCAATGTGTAGATGTGGCGTGCCCGAATTGCCCGTGTTGCCCACGTAGCCTATCAGGTCACCCGCGCGCACCTGCTGGCCCACCCGGGCTATCACCCGGCTCATATGACAGTAATTCTCTGTGTTGTACTGGCGAGAAATCACCACGCCCATCCCGCATTTGCTGTCGAGCTGCCCGGCGCGATACACCCGGCCGCTGAAAGAAGCATAGATGGGAGTTCCCGTGGGGGCGCATATATCCAGGCCCTTGTGGCTGCGGCTACCGCCTCCCCGCGCTTCTCCCCACACACCGCATACGCGGCCCGCGATAGGTAGGGGCCACATGCCCTCCGCGCGCTGCGTCTGGGAGCCTCCGTCGATAGAGGGGTTGATGTCCGGTTCATCCATGTCAGGGGTGCGCAAGAGCACATACGCCAGGATGGCTACCACTGCGACAATTCCGATGACCCATATTGCGACTACCACGGGATTTCCTTCTAGCTTGATGCGTATCTTGAATGAGAGTTCTTTGAGAAATTCGGAGGCTTTCATTGCCAGGGGAGGGTTGTGAAGACAATCTTCGCCACGCCCGCCCCATCATTTACAATAGTCGGGCGCGTCTCCACCTGCATAAAGCCAAAGCTCTCATGGTCTGCCGGGATGCCATCTACCATCACCGCCGCAGCGCCGCCCGCCATCGTGGCCTTGCAGCGCACCCAGCCGTTTGACACGACGCCCGATAAATCGAAGTTGGTTCGCTCTTCGCCAGGCCCCAGCACGAGCTGTGCGTTGGGGCGCGGGATGCGAGGAATCTTAGGGAGTTTCGGTCGAGGCATGGCGGTTTCCTTATGTCAACATCCAACTTCCGTTGGTAGGTACAGTGAGGTTTTTCTCTACGTAGGACGGGGGAAAGGCGATTCCAGAGGCCGCCTCAATATCATACTCGGCCGTGAGCGAGAACACCAGCGCGGTGGGCGCGATAGAGCGGTACTTCCCGTTCGGGCTGTGCGTGATGGTGGGCTGTGCCCCGATGGACCGCAGCCACCTGATGAGGTCGGTCTCATACGCCTCAAGCTGCGTAGAGCGGCTCGACGTAAAGAGCATATCTGCCCACTCCAACCCCGGGTCGCCCTGCAATCCAGTGGTGCGGGGCTTATCGAGGGCAAGCAGCGGGTCGAGCAACGCACCGAGCGGGGTTCCGATGCGCGTATCAAACGCTGTGGAGCCACCTGCAATCCAGCCGGTCTTGGCTCGGAACATGTAGCCCCGATACTCGGCCGGACTCGACAGCATGGGGAGCTTCGCGCCCACCATCCCGTCACGCTGCAGGTTGCGCAAGGTCGCGGCGGTGCGCCAGGCGATAAGGTGCGCGCGGGATAAATGAGTCGGGGCTCCCCGCCCATAGCGAGAGAGCGCCGCCCACCAGCCCGCAGGCGGAGGGCCGACTGTCTTCACAAACATAGACACCGCCCACCACGCCTCAAACCGCTCCTTCCGCTTGCGCTCGGGAATACCAGCCGCCCATACAGAAGCCGCCAGGGCCGCGACCGCTGCCGCCACTGCCGCCGCCAGAGCTGACGCCGCTGTCGCCGTGCCCGCCAAAACTGCCAGGGCCGCAGTCGCTGCGCTCCCCACCATTTTGATTTGGCCTTTGGCGAAGTTCGCGACCTCTTTGTCCTGCGATAGGTCCATGTGGTCATAGACCTTCAGCTTTCGCAAGGTCATCATGAGCGTGGTCCCATACGCGATGGACACCAGCTCATCATTCGTGAGCGGACGCCCGCCGCGTGCGTTTGACTGCTGCTGCATCGAGAAGACGCGACCGCCCAAAACGGTCAAGTCCACTGCCTCGAAGTTCTTCCCAAATACGAGCGGTGGCTCATGTCCGGGGAACTCGCCAAAGTCCTCGAACATGTCGGGCTCTTCCACGTCCGATTTAGGACGCAGAAAGACCCACAATATCACAGCGATGACGGCAACAAATGCGATGACAACAATAGCAGCCATAGGCTTACTCCAGTATCCCACGCTCACGGCGCACTCCGCGCCTACGAACTCCACGAGGAAGGGCTGTAAGGGGTGGGAGGCTAGGCCAACAGACTGCGCAGGAAACCCACGCCTTCTTGAATGCCCGTCTTCGCCACTTCTGCCCAGGGGTCTCGCCCTTGGGGCGGTCCCGGCGGTCCCATGCCCGGAGGCAATTGCCCGCCCGCGTGACCCGGGCCGACAGGAGCACGGGGGGGAGGCGGAGGCCCGCCTGCGTTGTTGGGCAGCTGCCCGCCGGCGGACGGTTTGCGGAGGAAAAAATACAAGAGCAGTCCAATGATGATGACTGCCAGGATAGCAACAATGACCCAAATCATGCCATTCTCTCTTCCAAGAAGCCGCGTTGCGGACCTCTCAAGCTGGGGTCTTCGGTGAGGATTTGCGGTGGCGTTTCATCGAGGAGGTCGTCCTCTTCGAATCCCTGCGCGGGTGGGCCCGATGGGTTGAGCGCATTCTTGATACCAATGCGCACCCAAAAGGCAGCCGCCCACACAGCCGCCACCACAATGACGACTGCGAAAAAGATGGCCCAGCCCATTAGCCGTCCGCCTGGCCAGCAGCCGTTCCGCCTTGCGAGCGCTGGAGGCCGATGGCGTAGTACGCCGCGCTGGTCGCGCTCGCGTCGAAGTTGTAGTTGAAGGGAGCCACCGCGTCTTTGTCGTTGCGATAGTCGTGCAGTTTACACCAGTCTTCGGTGGTGCCGTCCGGCAGCGGAATCTCGAAGAGACCGGGTAGGCCCTGCTGGTCTGCGGCGATTTGCCATTGCAGGATGGGGTCGAACTCATACCCACCGTGCATGCCATCGGCCATACCCAAATCGAGAACGTCCGCGTTCTGCTGGAGCATGATTCCACGGTCTGTGCGACTGGACCTCGCGGTCGCGCTGGTGAGCGTGGTGAAGTTCGTTCGCGACTTCATGAAGATGGCGGTCGGGTCGTAGTTGGTGATTTCCAAGACGTTTGGCGTCCAGGATGCCACGGAGGATTTGTAGGTGCCGAAGCCCAGGGCCTTGTAGCCTTTGGGGATAGCGGACATCTGCGCGAAAATGCGGGGGGTGATGGCCAGGGTGTCGACGTCGTTCGCGGTGGAGAACGGGTTGGTAAACTGGAGCTTGAGGGTCGCGCCGTTGAACTCGGAAGCGGGCGGACGCCACAGGTTGCCATCGGGACCGGGGATGGGAATCAGGTCGATGGGAGCATAGAAGACATACCCACCAGCGCCGGAGTCACCCAGCAAGAAAACATCATTCTGACCGATGCAGTAGCCGCGCAGGATTTGCTGGGCCACGTAGTCTTCGTAGTAGGTGAAGTTGAGGTTGTGGCGGCCCGCGTAGAGCTGCACGTTTCGCAGGATGTGCGCCACGGCGGCGGGCTCATGCGAGGCAGCGGAAGCGCCGCGAGTCGCGTTCAGGGAACACACTACCCAGAGGCGGTCGAGCAGACGGTCATTGGGGAGGCCCTGCAAGAGGACATCCTTGACTTCGTTGGCGGAGGGGGCGAGGGCGTCGGTGGCGGATACGCCGGGAATCTGTTTGAGGGCCATGAGGCAACTCTCCTATTCTTGGGTGGCTTCGCTGGGCTGACGCACGAAGAGAAAGTGATAGATGGCCAGCAAAATAGCGACGATGACGATGGTGATGAAAATTCCGAAAAGGGTTCTCATTTTTCAAGTATCTCCCATTCGCCCACATCCAAGGAGGGCAAAGATTTGGTGTATTCCATACCGGCGACCTGGCGCAATGCGTCGAGGTCGGGGGGCTCTGTGATTTGGCCAGTTATCCAACTGTCTGCGATGGCCCTGTACGCGACCGGCATAATTTTTGGTCGCTGGGTAGTGGCCACTACAAGCAATCCCTCTCCGCCTGTAGAGAAGCGCCGCAGCGCCGCGAGGTCGGTGAGGTCTTCGTAGTGCCGCTGGCGGACTGTCATGAGTTCTTCGATGATAACAATACCGCCTGGAATCTTGTCTTTCATCGCCGCAGACGCAGCGGCCCCCGCGTTTGTGAACTCCATCACCCGGGCTGTGGGGCATGCTTCGCATATGGCGGCAATCTCTCGCTTGGGGTCAAAGATATAGACGGGAACAAAGGGCTCATCATACCAGGGCCAGTATCCAGCATCCGCTGGAGTGCGGGCTTCGATGACCTTGGGAAGCTCATCCTTTAAAAGAGTAGACTTACCGTGTCCCGGAGTCGCCATTATCAGGCTGAGGTGTCCCTTCTCCGGGTCCATCGGTAGAATCACTGGCGGGTTCTCCTTTCTTTTTCTTCTTCGGAGGTAGTTTCTCGTAGTCGTACATGAAAAAGAATGAGATGAAGGTCACCAAGTACGCGATAATCGGATTGTTGAGGCTGGGAGCATAGGCGATGATGATTCGCTCCATTGCTTTGTCCAGCTTCTTGCGCCAGGCCGTGAGCTGCCGCTTGTCAATCTTCTTCTTCTTCGGCTTGAAGCCCACATGGGGAGCGCCATTTTGCACCGCCCAATGTGTCGCAGCCAAAACCAACTCATTGAAGCCACCCGCCACCACTGGCGCGACGGCCCGGGCGACGGTGGTCAGTTGTTGGTCTCGCGTCTTCTCCTTCTTCGCCTTCTTCTCCTTCTTTTCGAGTCCTTCTTCGTGTTCGTTCTCGCTACTCATCTTCGTCTTCACCCCAGCGAGCTCCGCCAGCGAAGTCGGTCAGGGCTTTGAGGACGCCGTCGTAGACCGTTTTGCCCATTTGCTTTTGCTGGGCCTTGCCCGCCTTCTTCATGAGCGGACCTGCGAGGGCTTCGACCATATCCTGCATCCCTTCCGGGCTGGAGAAGTCAACGGCGTCGTCTTCCTCCTCCTCGTCGTCGTCCTCTTCCTCATCGTCCGAGGAAGTTTCGAAGATATCGCCAAAGAGACCGCCAAAGAGGTCAAATCCGCCAGACTCCTCCTCTTCCTCCTCTTCGACGACTTCCTTTTCCTCCCGTTTCTTTTTGGGCTTCTTTTTGGAAGTGCCTGAATCATTGGAGGTTTTACGGACAGACCTGCGCTTCTTTTTTTTCTTCGCCATCGTTTCATGCTCCTGTGGGTTTCTCGGATGGTGGATTAACTGAGTATTGTAGAGGGAAAAATGTGAGCTGTCAATCGCATTTGAAGAAAAGGGTTGCAGGATGATACCATATATGTTATAGTGAAGGCTCATGATACCACAACAAACAAGGAGAAACGATGAATCGAAAACTGAAAAACAGTGAAGTCAAACCCGTCCTGCGCATGCTGCAAGTGTCCGTAGACTCTGGACTTATTGAGGATGGAGGGCTCCTCACCTACGAAGACACCGAGAAAGGCGTCGAAGAAACATTCGTCGTTCACCAAGGAATTGTCAAACAAATTCACCAATGCTCTGTGGGCTCTATCATTATATCTTATGGGCAGCTCCAAATCGGTGTCGGCTTCCTCCACTCCATCCCCGTCGTCTTCCTCCCCGATGGCCCCCGCTCCATCACCTGCGAGTCCGAGAGTGAAGTGCGCCTGCCCTTTGGCAAGTTCCGCTACACCTTCGCCACCGCTACCTGGAGTCGCGTCTCATGAAATGCTTATTTTGTCAAAGCGACAAAGGAGAAATAAAAATATTCACTTTCACAGCTGGCAGAGTTATCGAATTATTTATCCCTCCACCCCATCCAGATTTCACCCTCACCGTCTGTGCATGGTGCTTTGAAGATATGGCCTACGAAGCTGGCGTTATCCTACAAAGATATACCAGGAGACCAAAATGAGCATACTCCAACATCCCCGCGAAGCAGGGCTCTACGCCCTGGCACAAGAACTCTCCAGCACCCACACGGACCGCGATGAGGGCCTCAATCAAATCGCACAAGGCCTCCGCATCGACAAACAAAATGAAGTAGACCACTGGATTGAAGGCACAGGCCAACACATCAACGGGAAAGACCTCCTCGACGTCTTAGAGGGTCGCGAAGACGTTCCCGGTATCGCGCAAATGTTCGCCGCCATCCACGATATCCAAATCCTCCACTCCTCCTGGGCCGGTGGCCTCCGCAAGCTGCATGTGCGCTTTCGCCTCCCCCCGCCCGCCTACGATTCGCCCGCGTGGCCCCTTATCTATTCCATTGTCGAGCTGGCAGACCGCGCAGAAATCAACATCGCCACCAACTTCCGCCCTGCCGAAAACGCCGGACTCGGCCCCCAGGAATCCGACCTCATCGCCCAACACCTCCCCAGCACCATGCACTGGACTATCTCGGGTATGCGCTCCACAGAAGAACTCTTCTCCCCCGCCGAGAGCCAGACCGGGGATGCCCCCATCCAAATCCAAACCATCCGCGACCGCGCCCGCGAGTACTTTGAGCGAGAGAAGGAAGAGCCCAACTTCGCCACCACACGCAGCCAATTCAAAGACCCCGATGGGTGGGCCGCGATTGACCTCAAACTCGAATGGGATGAAAGCGATGCGCCCTTCTGACCCACACCACAATCCATCCCATCGGCCGGGCAAGTGGGTGCATCCCGAATATACCTATATCTCACAGCCCACCCAACAACACCGCCACGGGCGAAGCCTCTGCTCAGAGGACACCTGGCGCAAGGAATTCGCGATAGCGATGGAGCTGGGGTACAAGCTCAAACAGTCAAACGGCGCTCCCCTCTCCTGTCGCTACAAGGGCTCCATCATCTCAAAGGCAAAAGACCTCCTCGGCACCGACCTCTTTGTTCATGAAGCCCTCGAAGAGATACAGGAGCTGGCGGACGCCCACTTCCCCCGCCGCAAACACCTCATAAGCCGCTACTGGCTCCCCCGCGACGGGGCCGGGGCCGCTTCGATGTTTCTACAGACCATCTGCCATGAAGCCCTCGAAGAAACCCACCGCTTCTCCTTTGGCAAGCTCCCCCCCATCCTGGAGCGGGCCACCGGAGGCGGACGCCTGGAAGTCTTTCGCACACGCGGCGACTACCCTTTGAAGGAAAACGACCTCATCGGAGCATACGCCAGCATATTCGCACACTACAAAGCACCCACAGGCTGTCCGCTCGACCTCACCACCACGCACCCCCCCATGCCCATAGAAGTGTGGGATTGCACTGTCAAAGCCGGACCGCGCGCACACTCCCAAGTCGGCCCGCTTCCCGTCCGCATGCCCCACGCCATCTATTACCCGGTGGGCACATCTTTTAGAGGAAGTTGGTGGCGGGCCGAAATAGAAGGAGCCCTCGAAGCCGGATGGGAGGTCACGCAGCTCCACCGCCGCTGGGGATTCTCCACCTCCTCCATCTGGCAAGAAGTCTTCTCCAAGCTATGCCAAATACGAGCTGAGGCAGAGTACTCCGAGAAATTTTGGAAGCTATTAGCTATCAAGATAGTCGGACACCTCGGCTCCTCCGCTGGCTCTCGCGTCTGGCATGATTCCTCCGATTGGACACCCACCCCCGTGGGAGCCCATAGCTGCGTAACGACGGGCCGCGTCGGTATCATGAACGAAAAGACACCCGCTCCCTGGTATTCCAGACGCCAAATCGCCAGTTGGTGCTGGTCTATGGTCCGCCGCAAGATGTACGACGCTCTCATTAGCTTAGAGGAGTTACCCGCCCTCTGTTTTGTGGATGCTATTTGGAGCCATGAAAAAGTAGACCTTCCCGAATGGAGAGAGAAAGACAACATGCCCGCTCCCTGGTACATTCCGTACCCCGGCGCGCGGCAATCGCAGGGCGAATGGCTAGCCCTCCCTGGACAGAGCAACCCCCACAATGAAATAGCTGTGTCCATCACCAACCGCAGATACCAGCCAGAAAGTGAAGTAACTGCGCCCATCATTCTACGAGGAACCCAGACATGAACCACGCCACCCTCCACTTTATCCAGACCTTGCGCGAGGATATCGCGCACAAGCCCTCCACCCCTTCCCATGTCACCGCCCTCCTGGAGCTGCTGGAAGAAAAGAACAAAGACAACACCGATGAAGAAAACGAGCAACCCGACAAAGAAGAACTCTTCATTTACGCGCTCATCGGAGAAGTCGAAGAATCGAAACACCACATGACCCGACTCATCGAGCAAATCCACAAGTACTCCATTCGATACAACCTGGCCAGCGAAAAACTCCGCTCCATACTCTGCCAAACCATGAACGAGGATATCCCATTTTGAAAGCCACCGACATCACCAAGCTTCGCAAAAAACTAAACCTCACACAATCCCAGCTCTGCGCCCTCCTGCAATGCCACCTCTCCAGCGTGAAGCGATGGGAAGCCTACGGATGCCCCAGCTCCAGCGGGCAACTCCTCCTCCGACAACTCGCCTTCTACGGAGAACGCGGCGTCCGATGGCTCAAGCAATCCGCCGCCAGTGAAAGAGAAGACTGGATTATTGGGGAGGAAGAATGAATCTCCACAAGCTACACGCCCACATCAAAACCAACCAAATCCAATGGCATCCGCTCGTTACCGACTGCGGTATCCACTTGGTATCCACTAACCTCCGACCATTCAAGAACAGACCCGAGACCACAAGGAAAATCAACAGCCGAGGCGAGGCAGAAGCATTCTTCAAGGCCCTCCTTTCCTGGAATCTTGGAGTCCTCGCAGAGCGACACCACCGCAGCACCATGCAGCACCTGGCACCCGGCAGGCGACAACAAAGCAGACACCTCTTCCCCACTGAATCACACTGGCTCTTTCCGGAGGGATAGCATGCAGCCCACAAGCAGACAAAAGAAAAGACACATAGAACTCATCATACACAGATGCAGAAACCACACCATCGTCCCGCTTCACACCTTGCGCCTTGTCAAGCAACTTCCCCTACTGACCTAGGAGTCCCCCGTGAACCCTTTTCGATGGATAAGAAACAAGCTCGCCCAAATCAGATTCAACAGACAGAAGCACTGTCTCCACATGAGAACCACCTACCTCGCGGGAGCGTGGGAGTGCTGCTGGTGTGGCAACCTGTACGGGGTCGAGCACCGAGTACTCGAGCGAGCTACCAAGGAACATTGTTGCGTGGAGGGTTTACAATTCGTCCTCAAGGATCTCTCCCGAGTACTCGAGCGAGCTACCAAGGAACATTGTTGCTCTGACAGAGAGGCCTGTCCCCGGTACTGGGAGAAGCTTCACACAGGAGAAGAGTCATGAGACTAATAGACATCTTATTACAGAAACCTGAGATCAAAAAGAAACGAGAGCAGCAACTGAACATCACCGAGCGGGAGCTGCTGCGCCGGATGGTCCTCGCTTGCCTGGTCGAATATGCACGGGAGGATGCCCGATGAAGATACAAACTCAGGAAAAAATCATCATCGGTGCAATCTTCGCAACAGGTCTTATCATAATCTATCTCTTCGTGACCACCATCCAGAGACACCACATCATCGAAGACCAAACGACCATGCTCACCACCGAGTGCATTCTCGTCACCAAGCACGTCAAACTTTGCCGCGCCCTCACTCCCAGCATCAGTGACTGCATCTTTGAAAAAGACATGACCAGGTGCCGCAAAATCCTAATCGACCCCCTCAAGAGGTAACAGAAAATGACCGAAAAAGAAGCGCTGAGACTTACCCACCTGGCATTGGAGTTGGAAAAATACGCCCAGACAAACAACATCCCACGACACGCAATAGTCGGCATGCTAGTTGGGGCTTTTTTCGCAGGATGCGACGACTTTGAAAGAGCCTCACAGGCGGCCAAACAATCCCTCGAAAACTATGTCAATCCCTCGAAAACTATGTCTGTCTCGTAATCCCTAGCAACCAACCAACATATATCACCACTCTCAAACTCATCCAACCGACTGATAATAGATAACGCCCCCAAGAAACTCTTGCCAGCACGCTCCCCACCCGCCACAAGCTTGATCCTCGCCTCATGGTCAAGTATCTCGTCCTGCTCAGACCACGTACCGTAACCAACTGTTGTCAATAAAGCCTTGCGATCCTCAGACAATAACATTCTTATCTCCTAAAATCACAAACTTCCCGTGCGGTATAGGAGGAACCACACAGGAAGCTGTGAAAACTGATGACCTAGAGATGATAGCCGTACCAACTAAACATCTGCTTAAACCCTAACGAGGAGCCGAGTGGGGGAACACCCCGGATACGTCAGCATCAACAGCTAAACAAAAGTATAGCCGACATTCGTTACCACTTCTAAAACAACAACCT
>Ga0080013_1005041_pt1 | contig 12592 bp, 22 predicted proteins | sample ETNvirenome_6_85_FD_69236 | JGI IMG/M metagenome (GOLD analysis project Ga0080013, IMG submission 69236) | Marine viral communities from the Pacific Ocean - ETNP_6_85 (SPADES assembly) (version 2) | ecosystem: Environmental > Aquatic > Marine > Oceanic | place: Pacific Ocean | collected 2013-06-19 | reverse complement strand
CCACCATGCTGCTCTTATTTTCCATTCAAGGTCCTCGGCTCCAAGGATTTTTTCAGCCTTGGCTACAGCTTTCTTCAATGAGGTAGCGGTTACTTGAAATTCTTTTTTACATTCACATTCCAAGCTCAAGATCGTCGTGGCGATTATGTGCCACTCGCTTTTGTTAGCCTTCACTGATAACCTTCCAAACTTGTGATTCGATAAGAGGCACCTTGTGAGCATCTACAATTACCCAATAGGCATTTCTTGTGCGCTCAACAATAAGACCTGTTGATTGACGGTCGGACAAAATTACTAAATCACCGACTTCCATCGATACCTCCAACCCTAGAACAAACTAATGAGGCCCATGATGGCCAACAATATCAAGCTGCCTAGAACCATTGAAAGGCTAATGGCGGCAATCTCTCGTTCAATCTCTCGTCTGTTCATCAATCAACTCCAGTTCACTCTTGGTAAACCATTCTGGTTCCGGACATTCCGGAATATAAGCAAGTACCGCAACCCCACGAGTGACCCCACCTTTTAGCGGTTTAGTCTCCAAAACAATCCCCGGCAATAAGCCGTGATGTCTCCACTTTACTAAATCACCGACTTTCATTTATCGCCCCATCGGATATACGATGTTATAAGCGATCCATCCAATGGGTACCACCATAATAGTAATTACCAAGAACTCCATTTATGCAACTCCTTTTCGAAAAGTGATGGGGCTCCCTACTTCCCCATCTAGACACCGCCTTATCATGAGCCGATATTCACAGCTCACAAGTGCTTCCTCAATTGATGCTGGACGCATTACAGAAAGGCCATAAGCCCCACCCAACATACAACCGGTGCCCCCCTTAAAAATCTCTTAAGCCTTAGTCATGTTGGCTACGATATAACCTTTGTAGGTATAGCCAGCGCTGTGAAGAACCTCCGCCATCTTACCACCGTAATAAAGCCGGGTGACCGTAAGTACCGCCTCCGCGGGTCCGCGTTTACGATCCTTGATACGAGGTGCGCGATAGAAAACCTTATCGCCAACTCTGATTCTGTCTTGGTTGGTCATTTTGACCTCCCTTCTGTTGGAAAGTGAGTTGCCCCTTGTTTAGTAGGGGGGCTATAATTAATAATACCATTATCTAACGTAGAAGTACACAAAAAAGTGCACTATGTTGAAATTAATTTAAATTAGCGTTCCACCCCCCACCGTGCAGCCAGAACACCGACACGAACTTCGCTCAAGGCGGCGTGGTCGTGCTGACCGTGTCCAAAGGCTTCGACGAGATGAGTACGAACACCCAACTCTTCAGCCGAACCCTCAACGTGGCCGCCAGTATGCAGGACACCCAACTCCCATGCGTCATCTTCATGTCTAACTTCAAACATTCAAACCTCCTAACTCATTCACAACTTCCAGGTTAAAATCCCAATCCCATTCGAACTGACGTCCGAAATTAGGAAGCGGACCCCACCAAACATCCACACGATCGCTAACAGCTTCAGGCGTAACCAAAATGACGATGCCGACATTGATATCTTCTTTGCCGATCGACCGCACTAAATCACCGACTTTCATTGATTTTACTCACATACTTAAGTTCTTCGCGGGCCATCACCCGGGTGAATCCGTTGTTCCATAGCACTGTGATGACATCACGGCAGTGCCTCCGCACTTCAAGTACAATCCCGGTCTTATACGAATCGCGAACAGTTGGCCAACCTCCGGACTTAATCCGCAAGGACTTAGCTGATAACTCTACTAGATCACCGACTTGCACGACTGATCACCTTCACACCAAAAACATCAACTTTACATTTCTTGTCCCCGAAAGCTCCCTTTGGTGGCTCATCAAGCCAGTGGACTATAAGATTTCTAATTGGAGATTGGGGGTGTCTTGGATATAACATTTCTAGCTCAAGGATCAAAGCCTTTTCGCCTGTCCTGTATTCAATCATGTCACCGATCTTCATTTACAACCTCTACCGCGTACGAGCCGCAGTTGCCTGTATGATTTTTCCATTTAACAAGGAGCCGTCCTTCAACGCTGTCGAGGACAAGGCCTAGGCCATATAGGCACCCGGGTTGAACGGTCGGCCGAATTTTCACTAAATCGCCAACTACAACTTCTCTTGTTAGTTCAAGCAAAGGAGGGGGTCCTAGTTCGATCGCGTCGTAACTGCATGCAGTCGTAGCTCCTAGCATCCCTCACTGGCTGATCGCGGGGAATCTGATTTCTCCACTCTCGATCACTCTGCTTGAAAACTCTCTCCTCAACCCCTACCAACAATTATATCATACCACATCTAGAGGAAAAAAGATACAAAAAAGTGCACTAAATTGAAAATAAATTATTATATTTCAGTTATTACCAAGCACCCCGCGTTAGTCCAATTTTGATAGTGCCATTCATGCCCGGTTTTTTGAGCTGCGTTCATAACCATTCTCCTCATTCTTTCCGATTTACCGGTTACAATTTGTACCGGCATTTCGTTGAGTGCTATAAAATTAATAATTGCTGATTCGGCCTGATCATGCTGTAGGCCATGTAGGTCAAGTGTCTTCATGATAACACCTTTGGCTCAGGGCATTTCGGTATCGATACGCCCAGTACTAAGTATTATTCATGAGGAGCTTTCTTTGGAATTTCCCACTCCATTCCGGGGCTTAGCTGCTTTACCGGCCTTTGGCCGGTTCGGCCCTCGGCATTTTTTGCGTTTTCCATCGCGGCGGCCTCGATGTCCCAGCACCCTCTACACAGCAGTGACAGACTCCTAAGAGACATGTAGCTCACTTCAGATTCATTTTGGCATGCGTGACATGCGCCTTCCCATATCGGATAATATCCAGCCATTTCGTCTCCTATGTGTGCGCCGTCCGATCCGCACAGATCGGTGCGGCGTCACCCTTACCTATTTTTATTATAACTATCGATGCATAAATTAACAATATTATTTGGTATTAAATTCACCATACCACGTTAACGAGCTTGTATCAAACCCCCAACGGCTTTAGATACACTCTCGCATAAAGTGAAACGCATGAAACAACAACCAATCAGCAGACTCCCCCGCGTACACGTAACAATTTAGTTAATAGGAAATAACATATACTCAAGTAGGAAGCCACAGACAATCACCGACTTAATCAGATGACATACCGATCATACTACCGACAACCTCGGTCCACGGCGCTATCAAGATAAAAAGCCTACCTCGAAACAAGGCAAGCATGATAGTGGGCTCAATCAATATGCCGACGTCGTCCTGGCTAATGCCTGGAATATAATCGCGCTTAACCCGGACATAGTCACCGACCGCGTATAAATTTTGATAAGAACCCAACATAAAGCGTTTTAATCGAGATATTCCTTCAGATCCCAATCTCGGCATGCCTTTCGATTATTGGCCTTCTTTCGGTCGGGGAATGCGCCGGAGCACCCACCCCTCCACCGAACTGCCTCGCCGCCCTCCTCGAAAAAACGCCGTCGATCGACACCACGGTGTGACTTTACGATCTCCTTGACTGATCTATCCTTGGAAGGCCTACGATTCTTTCGCCTAGACATGTTTCATACTCCTTATAATCAATTATACCTGTTTAAACAGAAGTTGTTTACGAAAAAATCCCCCGGAACGGGGGAGGGCGTCGCGAGGTTCCCTCGCGGTTGAGGACTTACACAATCACGGTATTGGCGTATTAATGGCCCCACTGTCGTCACTGAGTTAATCTTATTGCATTATAGGTAGTACCTATCATATCGACCGTACGGTATCTGAGAGTGACGTCACTGTCGACCGGCTTATAAGCTGTACAGCAGCTCTCGAAATTTACCGATCGCCTCTTCGAGCTTAATACATTTCGCGCCGCCGACTTCTGACCAGTCCAGGATATCCCCTTCGCTGTTACAGCGGAAGATCAGTGTCTCGTCGAGACCGCCGTTCTCCGATATGAGATAGTACCGATCCGTGACGGGATCGAACACCTTGGCTTGCCGAATCACTGCACCGGGATGAGTCTTTTCAGCGGTGTGCCATGGAAACTCGACAATATCTTTAATCACTGGTGTCATAATGGGTTAATCTTTTGAGAAATTCTCGGGAAAATATTTTTAATGTGTAGGCCTTTACCTTTTGAAAAAGCTCAGAGAAAAAAAATACACGGACTAAGGCACCACCCCCGCGAGAAAGCCCCACTGAGCCGTACTGGGGGCCATAGAAGGGGCCCTTTTTAGCCCAAATTGGGGCCCGCTCGGGGGCCCCTGACTCACCGGATAGGGGCGCCCAAAGAGCGCCCCCTCTGACAGCCCATACAGGTTCTGACGTACAGACATCAGATACCGACCGACTGCCGGACCCGCTCTACTAGCCGGGATAGGATACCCTGTGGAGCTGACTCGCCACTGAATCCCCGTACTAGCTGGGACACGTGTCTCTCTCTTACTAGCTTGTCCCTTCGGTCTCGCCATCTCTTTAGCATTACTGTCTCTCTTAGCTGTTTTTAGTATTACCCGCACTCGAGTTAGCTGCCGATCGGCAATCGGCCGGCATGGAATCCGGAGTAGGAGACTGCTCCAGCAGCATGCGACCCCGGCACTAGTGCGACCAGGGTGTAGCCTGAATACTTCGTCTCGACCTGCTGCTTAGCGTTATTCTTGTTCAGGCTGGCAGTCGTATTGACTACCCGCGTCGAAGACCCGGCCACCATGACCGCGGTCCACATTCGTTCTTGCATCTTCTATCCTTGTTTTATGCGGCGCACTGCTTGCGCTGCTTCATGACGATATCGAAATCGCGGTTAGACTTGAACTGCTTCGCGCCGTTCGGCGTGATAACCCATCCACGTCGCATCCGGCTAGGACCCGGGTCGGGAGCGTAACCGTCTGTCAGGATGAGGTAACCGTCGAATCGGCGATTGTTCTTCTCGGCGTGCTTGGAAGGAGCTTCGAAGCAGGTACCGCCGCATCGAGTCCGATGGGGAGCAGGAGTCTTACCCGGTCGCCACACCGTCTCACTGGCCTCGTCCACCTCGGTGTCGAAGTGGAAGGTAGTGAACTCGATGTTCTTAGCCAAGTTACCCAGCTCGCCGAACAACATTGCCAGCTCATCATCGCCTACCGAACCAGACTGGTCGATGTAGACCGCGATTGACGCAGTGTAATTGCGCTTAGTACCGGAGTGGATGTTGGGGTACTTTCGATTCAGTCGGCGGCGGTCGCTAGTCCGATTAGCTCGGCGAGACATACCGCAGAACTGCTTCAACACCGACTCCCAGGGAATCTCCCTAGAAATCAGCTCCTTGATGGTGGCTCGTGCGTCTGAAGAGACCGAACCCCACTGTCCCTTTTGGTCGCATTCATTAACTGCGTCCTCGACAGCCTTGCGAAGCTTACCCTTTACGAACTCCTTCTCCTCGTCGCTGAGACCTTCGCCCCACTCACCGTGCTCGTCCATGTCGCCGATTCCGGCCTCAGCCAGCTCTTCAGCCAGCTTCTTGAGTGCCTCTTCCTGGCGCGCGGCTTTCTTCATATCCTCTTGCTGCATCCAGAGAGCGAAGTACTCTTCAGAGCTCAGCCCAACTGGCAGTTCCTCGATGAACTTACCAATTCGCTTACAGCGTTCGAGACCCTCTTCACCGGAGCTGGCAATAATTTTTGCTTCTTCTTCGGCGGTGTACTCCTTAGCTGGCTTACCAGGGATGATACCCTCTTCCGGGAGCATCTTCGTCGGAATCAAGGAGTTGATGGCGCAGTCTGTAGCGTAGTTCCACACCAGATGCGGCGTGTGACGCCGAGTGGTGCAGTGCTCAAAGACCAGATGGAGGCACTCATGAATGTTGAGTCCCTTCACAACCTCAGGTCCGCCGTCCTTGTAGATCGAGGCCAGGAAGCGAGGGTTCCAGTACAACTTAACCTCACCTTCGCTGACACTCACTCCTGCAGTTGGCACCTGGTCAGTCCGAATCTTCGTAACTCCGCGAAGGATCTTGGAGTAGAAAGGCTCATCGAACATCAGGCTAACCAGATGCGGTTCGAGGTCAAAGACAGCAGCTTCAGCTTCAGTCGCGGAGTAGAGTCCGGACCCCTCAGTAGCAGTACTGTCTTTGTTTGAGTTAGTTGCCATTTGAATCTCCAGCCTTTCCTAAAGGGCGTTAGCCCCAACCAACATATATATCATACCACACCTAAACGTGAAAGTACACGTTAAAGTGCACTCGCGGTGATTTTTTTTCAGTGGGACGCATGGGAATCGAACCCACAACCCTCGGATTAAAAGTCCGGTGCTCTGCCAATTGAGCTAACATCCCATAGTGCGGGGAGAGTTTAGCCTCCCCGCAGTCACCGTGATTACTTCAAGTTTCGAGAAGCTTGAACGACCTTGACCACCTCCTGTCCCATCAGCTTATGAAGCTTTTGGATGTTGGGGAGGTTGTTGGAGGAGGAAACCTTGTTCCACAGCTGAACCATCAGCTCACCGCCCAACGTCTTACCGAACGCTGCAACGTTCTTAGACTGCTTAGCGGTCCAACCCTCTTCCTTGCAGTGCTCTGCCAGCTTATCAATGACGGAGTTGATGGTCCCAGCAGGAAGCTCCTTTGCATCCTTGTTGGACAACCGACCCTCGAGGACGTCCTCGGCCGAGATGACCTTCTCGTAGTTCTTTACGAAGTCCTGGAAGGCGATGGCGGCCTCACTTCCCACCATACCCAGGGCCATGGCGTAGAACCCAGTGGGAAGATTACCACCGGCCAGGTCCGAAGGAGTCCACTCAGCGTACTTGTAAGAGTCATCCAACCGGTGCCAGGAAGCGGGAGTGGGAACCACCGTTCCAGGCTCTACCGAGGAGGGCTCCACTCGCCAGTGAGCGGGATTCTGCCGGATGAAGTCCACCAGGACAGAGTCCAAGCTATTCTCGTTAGCCCACTCAATCCAGTCGCCCACGGTGGGCTCAATGTCTGCAACGTAGAAACGGCGGAGCAACGCCGGATCCATGTCGTTGACGTCGTACTCCGAACCGAAGTTGACCGCTGCGATCACCCGCGTTTCGGGGTGAAGCCTGACAGGGTTACCGTCCTTGTCGTTACCGAGCTCTCGGTCCAGGACGATCTGGAAGAACGACTGCATGACGCCCGGCATCGAACGGTTCAGCTCGTCCAGCATCAAAACGACTGGCTCGTTGCAGGCTCGAACGTACCAAGCGGGAAGGCAGAAGGTAGCAACACCGTTCTCCTTCATCGCCTCGAGGTCAGGATAACCGATGACGTCACCCTCCTGCATGGTAGAACCACGTACGTCGATGAAAGGCTTACCCTCATCGGCTGCAATTGCCGCGGCAACGTGTGACTTGCCGACACCCGTTGGGCCTCGCATCAGCACAGCAATGTGCGGGGGAAGCTTTGAGGTGACTGCCTTAAACGTTTTGATGTCCACTTTTTTTTCCTTTGTCTACGTTGTGAACCATGTGGGATCTACCCCACTTATAACTATAACCTTTTTGGGTGGCTTTTTCAGCCTTTTTGGTTGTTTTCTTTAACTCCTATCCCCATCAACCTACATATATACTATACCACACCTAAATGCAGAAGTACACGTTAAAGTGCACTCAAAGTGATTTTTTTTTGGTGTCTAACCATTTAAAATCATTGGCTTTTTAGACTCCATGCGCGCTGACTCGCGCCACTTCACGAAAACCGTTGGACGAGATGTCCAGGAAGATGGTAGTACCACAACCGCCGAAGCGATTCTTCAGCGACTCCAGGACTCGGCAACCCTCCAGGTCCTTGTCCTTACGCTCGACTCCAAGGTGGAGCATCGCATCGACGATGTGCTTGAGCTTATTAGAGCCAGCCATCTGGCCAGACTTGTTGACCTGACCAATCGCGATCGCGTTGACGTAGTGCTCTTTACAGTAGTCGGTCAGCTGCAACAGCACCCGCTCCGGAGTGCGAGAGTTAGTGTTAGCGCCGTACTTACCGTCGTTCATGCATTGGAGCGAGTCCACGATGAGAAAGAACGGCTTATTCTTCCGACCACGCTGGTTACGGAGGGCGTCACACTTCTCCAGGAGCTCGGGGACCAAAGTTTCCTGACCAACGAGAAAACCAGCCTTCAGACCCAGTCGCTCCGTCGCCATCTTGACCTGATGAAGCGATTCCTCAGCCGTATTAAAGACCACGGTCGCTCCGGCACGTGTGAGACTGTCCGCCAGCAAGAGCATCAACGTCGTCTTCCCAGCCCCTGGCTCACCGGTGAAGAGGGTAACCATTGAAGGTGTAAATCCCTGCCCACCGAGACATGCGTCGATGTAGTCGATACCTGTCTTCTGCTTATTGCGTAGCTGCTTTGGGACTCGAATGCTGGTAACTTTCGATCCAAATGGAATGTCGTCTCGCCGTACCTTAAGTTTCATTATAACCCTAAGTTATTGAAATTATTAATTAATTGTCTTCTAGAGCTGCAGCAATCTGCATGCCAGAGAGAGATTGGATGATCATCGCGGCGTTCTGTGCCGCTGCTAGCTCATCCTTCGCTTCTTCAAGCCTTCGCTCCGCTTCCGCCAAGTTAGCGGTCGCATTTTCGGTCAAGTACACAGCAGTCTTGTCGTTGTACTTGGTGAGATTAGTGACCGAACCGATTTCAATCAGCTCAGCCTTGGCGTCGTAACTGGTAGCGTCCGGCTTACGGAGTACCGAACCAAGCATTGTGTTCGTGTAAATCTTTGCCGACTCGACATCGTCGGCGTGGACGTACGCTTTACCCTTTCCGCCATAGCCGTAGCCGACTCGATAAATGCCGGGGCGACCTTCGCGGCGGAGAATACGCAGAGCGTCTTGAGTCCGGATATGAAGCCGGTTAGCGCGCCGACTAACGGCGTGGCATGACAAGACCGAATTGGGACTATACTCGTTGGACCTGATATAGCAACGGATGTCGTGGTAATCGTGAAGCTGGAGATTCCAGATCAACTCAGCTTCCCAGCCGTAATAGATTCCCTCAACGTTGAGATGCTCGCGGAGACTCACGAGATTTCGATAGGCTTCGTGGTGGTAGGAATACTTACGGGCGACTTCGTAGTCGGTTTTCCGAAGCCTACCGCTTCGACCAGCCGGAAACTTCTTGGTGAGATCATCGACGATCTTTCTCTTAAGAGCGACGTCGACGTTAAAGTTTTTCAGCGGCTTAGACATGTTCATTATCTCCGGATACGACTGCTACGCGGCGAGATTGCGCGGCGTTATGAATGCATTGCGCTCCGAGCCCGGCGGCCAGAAGCGCGAAAATTAAAGCGAGAATTGCGTTGCTCATTGTTTTTTTGGGTAACTCCCCTAACCAACAGATCTATCATACCACACCTAAACGCAGAAGTACACGTTAAAATGAAATATTCGTCCCTCTAACCTATTGATTTTATTACACTTTAAAAATAATTGAAAATAATTCCACAGCCATTAGCTGGCCATCCTCTCAGAGCACTAGTCGAGACTGCCAGAACGGAGTTGGCCTGGTGATGGCTAACCCTGTCGGCTAAAGAGATTCACTTTCGCTAGGGCGGGAGTGATTTTTTTCTGTACATTGCGGCGCCGAGAGGTACTATTATAATACGGACATGATTGGAATTTCGAGATGACGTAGCTACGACAGCCATATAATCCCCGACGGGGGGCGATATACTTAACGGAGTCCTTTAAGAAGTACTTAACGGAAGCCATTAAGAAGCCATTACGTCGACAGCCATCGCGCGCCTAGGCTTAGGTAGAGCACCTTTTTTTTTATCTTGCTTGTATCCTCAGACACTATCAGATTTAATTCCACCCTCCTGCACCGTAGTGGCTAGGCAGTCCAGAACTAAGGTTCACATGTACATTTGGCCACTAGTCACGAATTCAGGGTGACAATTAGCACCAGCAGCCTCATATGTATTCCAATAACGAATAAATACGATAATAACACTAATAAAACTAGGGCTCGAGCCAACAGCACATCATAGAATCCATGGATAAAGTAGAGCAGGGTCGCGACCACAAATATTTTTACACTGAGGAAGTAGAATGGTCCCATGTCCAGAAAGAAAGACATGACTGGGTTCGCCTCCTCTGCTATTCCCATGTATACCCATAGCAGGGTCAGCAGTCCGTCTGCTAGGTTGAAGCTAAAGATTAATGATAATACTATAAGGTAGAGTTGAGGAGTTATCGCGGTGAGGAGTCGCTGTCCCATATAGAGTAACTATAGAGGATTTAGCAATATTTGTTTATTGCCGCCGTCAGATTAGCTCGCGAGATGAAGCGTCCAAAAAGCATTGGCACTATCTATCCTTTTTGAGTTTTTCTCATTGTGTAGTTTCCCAGCTCGAAATCTTTTGCGTATATTTCATTTATAAATTTAGTAATTTTTATATTCTCTTCCCACGCCGGGGGACGATCTATATAACTAGATTTTAAAGTTGCCTGATTTTCTCCTCTTGTGTGCATAATTCGCTGGTGCTTGTCTATAACATCTTCTTGCTTTAACTCTTTGACAATAGATTCGAATCCGTCTTCAAATTTAATAACTCGCACTTCGTTATTAATAAAAAAATGTTGGGGAGTGAGATGATTGTCTCGTGATGGCCAGTGACATTTATCGAATAGATGCGAATTTTTCATTTTTTCTAGCCAACCAAAAAAATTATCGGAGATAACCCCAGGGCGGCGGGCTGCGGATTCCAAACGATCATAAGGATTTCTTATGATCGCAAATATAAAATCAAAAGCTCCCCAAGTCTGCCAGTCAATACAAATTTGATGTTGGTAAGTAACAGCGAGGTTTCTTGTTTTGTTGCCAACCGGTTCTTTTTCCCACCCTGATTTAATCAACATACCCCTAATAGATCTTCCTCCGGTTCTAGGAACATGAACATGTAATATTCTCTTACCGTTTTTGGTGTATACTGACATTGACACTATCCTTTTTGAGTTTTTGACATTGTTTTGTCTTCCAACTTTTCTAGGTAATCGAACTGCATTTTTTGGAGATTGCATGTGAAGAACGGATCGGCTTCGGCAAACGCTTTCAGATATTTCTCGCTCATGATTGGTTGTAGAGCTAGGATGCCATGGTCCTTGATGTAGCTCACGTAAAATGGATTGTCATCGAAGTAGACTTTGATATCGTGATCTTGCAAGAGTTTGAGTTTGTGCTTGGCCATCTTCTTAAAATGTTGGAGATTCATTTGGCTTTTATCGTACTCGTATCCCATCAGGATATCCGCAAAATCCGATCGGCTCAAACCAAGAGCATCGAGAGCTTCTTCTATCTCGTGAATTTTAGATGGCGGAGTCCCGGTTACGATATACACTTTACCCGGCCAGCTCTTTATAAGGGTGCTGAAGAACTCTGGGTGGTATGAAACGGTATCGTGAAAATCTAACCCTATGTTCATGTGTTCAACTATTTCACCTGATGAAGTAAGCGCTGTGTCAAGGAGAATTTACTTGTGCTTGATGTAGCGGATAAATTTATAATGCCAACTTGGCACAAGGGGTTGGTCTTAAGGTTACTGACCAGGCTCCGGCCATTCTCGGGGCTAAAATCTTTATCCGAAGTTTTAAAAAAAATAATTTCATCATAGTTTTCGTAGATATGACGGCCATACTTGTTTATATTCACAGAGTTGGGGTCAACATTGCTTTCGTATTGAAGATAAAACGGGCAAAGAACAGTTGCTCCGTTTGGAAACTGTGACGGATAGGTATGCATGTAATTGCTCAAGGCTTCTAGCGTTTGAACTTCTACGTTCGGGTATCTCCATTGATAATAAACATCTCCAACTAATCTGTCAAAATCAGTAGACTTGTTAATTAAAGCAGACAATACGTCAAAGGTAGAAAAAGTTATATTTGGAGTGCATCTTTTCTTCAAAGCCTTATTAGCGTTATCAATCCACTCATGGTTTTTATCAATTCCAACTACTTCGCTAGCATATTTAGATGCTTCAAAAGCTAAATCTCCAGATGCGCACCCGAGTTCTATAAATTTCTTTCCGCTAAGAAGATTTCTTATAGAATATAAGCTAGGAATCTCTATGGGAGATCGATAAGGACGCTTCATTATAGGTTTGTATCTTGGAGTAAGCTGTAACCCTCGCGATTGCCGAACGCAGGCAGCCGTCGGGGGCGATTCTTCTTCACAGTCTTGCTGAGTGTGGAAAGAAAGATACTCTCCACAGTGTTCACAATAGTTTTCTACTGGGACATCGACAGAAGTCCCGTATTGTTTATCTTGATTCATCCATGGACCAAATGTAAATTCATTCATTTTGTTCTATTCCTTTATAAAGTAGATCATGATATCTTTATGTTTTTTGGCGGCTCATGCGTCTCTTCCCATTCGGCTAATGTTGGCAAGTCGCCGAACTTAACAGCAGTAAAGCCCCATAACTCATGCTCTTCGGGTATTTTAGGAATTTTTACGTATTCAGATTTGTGGAACTCTTCAGTAACTCTGAGCAAAAGAGTAAACTCAGAAGCCTCTAATACATTTTTTTCCGCTCTAATATCTAGTGCTTCTACGGGCTCTAGGTGAAGATTGTTTTTGGCCCAGTTTAAAACTTGTTTTCCGGACAAGTT
>Ga0080013_1005038_pt1 | contig 12598 bp, 22 predicted proteins | sample ETNvirenome_6_85_FD_69236 | JGI IMG/M metagenome (GOLD analysis project Ga0080013, IMG submission 69236) | Marine viral communities from the Pacific Ocean - ETNP_6_85 (SPADES assembly) (version 2) | ecosystem: Environmental > Aquatic > Marine > Oceanic | place: Pacific Ocean | collected 2013-06-19 | reverse complement strand
GTTATTAGAATATTATATGATTAGAGAGGATGTATATCCCCCCGTGAGGGCGAATCCATCTGACGCAGGGTTGGATATTTGCTACAGCCCGGATCTTTCGAAAAAGAAGGGAATTTCACACGATCTTGTGGTTGTTGAACCGTGGGAATCTGTGATTATTCCGACTGGTCTAAAATTTGGCGTGCCACACGGATATATGCTGGAGGTGAAGAACCGATCAAGCATGGCCGCAAAAAGAAGTTTAGTGGTAGGGGCCTGTGTCATTGACTCTGGGTATGATGGTGAGGTTTTCGTCAATCTTCATAATATTGGCCGCGATGTACAATATGTGAAGCCAGGAGAGAGGATTGCCCAGGTGGTGATGATACCCGTCGTCCACTTCAGGGCTGTGGCGACCTCCGAGGATAATCTGTATGGGTGGTGTCCAATTACCATTAGTGATCGAGGAGATGGGGCCCTTGGGTCTACTGACAAAAGGTGAGTATTAAAATAAAAAATAAGAAAGATAAGAAATTTGAAAAAGAGTTGGCTCAGAAGATGAGTCTTTTTGATAAGACACCATCTTGCTGCTTGGCCTGCGAAACACCTTTTGATAAAAAGAGTAGGGAGATGGCAATGACTTGGTATGTGGTGGTTCATGAAGAGGAAAAAGAAGTCAATCTTTATTGTCCACCCTGTTGGGAAACAGCCAAAAAGATCTTGGAGGAGATAAAAAATGTTAAAACTGACCCTTGAGAACTTTGAAGAAGAGATTTTAGGACATCCAGGGATGTGTTTGGTGACGTTTAAACACGGGGGGTGTCACTTGTGTCGAGGCTTATCAAAGGTTCTTAAGAAGCTTGAACAGGAATATGGAGAACAAATTAAATTTGCCACAGTTGATTCTATGGAGCAAAAATATATTACAAACTTTTTTGAGGTGGACGGCGTCCCAACCATTTTTTGGTTTGTGGACGGGGATGGGGTGGAGATTGAATACCCAGAGAGCCCAAATTCCTTGTCGGGGTATGGAAAGAAATACATAATTAGTTTTTTGAAGAGTGTGTTGGATGATGAATAATAAATATAAAAGAATCATTTACTACGAAATGCCAAAAAAACATGCCGATCTGAAAATCAGATGGCAATATGATAATGTAAAACAGTCAGAGTTTTTTAGGCTGTTAACAAAAGCTTATCTTGATCAGGATGAGAGAATTGTTGCAATTCTATCTGAATACAAGGAAAAAAATTCAATTCAAAATAAAACGAAAAGAAAAAAGATACAAAAGACCTATGAGAAGAAAAGAGAGGTTGAAACAAAATTTGCCCTCAAGAATGATGAGGTAGAGAGTATTTTTGATTTACTGGAGAAGGAGCACCCCGATCTATGAAGTGTCACGAAATATGTCAAAACACGAATAAGCCTTGCGAACAAAAAGAATGTAGATATTGGCTTGAATATGAAAAGGATTTAAATTGTACCATCGTCGCCGTAAACAAACATGGTAGTTTAACTTTACGAGAAGTTGGTAAAAGACTGGCTTTGAGTTTTGTTCGGATAAAACAGATTCAAGATCAGGCCCTAAAGAAGCTCAATCACAAAGTGCGAAATATAAACTAAACTGTCCGTTTTATCCTTTTTTAACTACTTACTGACAGAAACTTGTCTTAAGGGAGAATTTATTATGAGCAAGAAACTTCTGAATGAAGGAACAATTCGCAGATTTATGAAACTTGCGGCTCTGAAGCCCATCGCCGATGAAGTTATTAACGAGATGGCTTACGACTATAAGCGCGATGAACTCGAAGAAGAGGTGGTTGTTGCCGAAGAGGAGGAGGTGGATGTTGCCGACACCGAACTCGAAGGCGAACTAGAATTGCCCCCCGAGGAAGAGGTCCCCGAAGAAGGCGGTAATAATGAAGATCTCCTGAAACGCGTCGTTCAAGCTGTCGCAGCAGAACTCGATGTCGAAGTGGAGATTGAAGGCGACGAGGTTGAAGGCGAAGGTGACCTTGAAGATGACCTTGAAGGTGACCTTGGCGCCGGCGAAGAAGCTGGTCTAGAAGCCGGCGAAGAAGCTGGTCTAGAAGTCGGCGAAGAAGAAGAACTCCCCGTGCTTGAGAGAGAAAACAACATGTTGGAAACAGTTGAGGCGATGCTCGCCGAAGCTGGTATTGAAGTGGTTGACGATGAGAAGTTGACCGAAGATCTCGTTAAGAAAGTTGCAGGTCGAGTCGCCAAGCGTTTACTAAAAGAGTTTAGCTAATGTCCTGGGGACAGCTTACTTTCAGTCAGCGGACGAAAGTAAGGCTTCTCCTAGAAGAGCATGTCCGCGAGAACATCCCGGGCTTTAAGGTTGTAGAAAAATCTGGAAGCCCCTGGATGAAAACCCTTTCAAAGATATTATTTTTTACACCTGATTTTATGGGGAGGTTTGTAACCACCCTCTATCCTAAAGTTTATGTGCCCTCAAAGCTTCGCTGGGAATCAAATAACTTTTCTTCAATTATTACCTTGGCACACGAATATGTTCACCTCTCTGATCGCAAGAGACTGAAGCTTCTTTTTAATTTTCTTTACTTGTCTCCGCAAGTTCTTGCTGTATTCGCGTTGTTGTGCCCAATCAACCCCTGGTGTTTACTATTTTTGCTCTGTCTCTTGCCCATTCCAAGCCCCGGTAGGACCTGGGCAGAGTTTCGGGGATATCGCATGTCGATGGCCACATACTATTGGCTCAGCGGGGAAAGATATAACGCACAATTTATGGCCCACCAGTTTACTTCCTCCAATTATTATTGGATGTTCCCCTTTGAGTCTTTTCTTAAGGGCGTCCTCGACCGAGAATATAAAAAGATAGTGGCCGACGATCTTCCCCCCGAGTTGAGAGAAGTTAAAAATGTATTGACAGCATCTATTGGTGCCGTGTATAATAAGCTCGTATAGAGGAGGTAATTATGGGTTCGGTATTAACAGCAATTGTTTGGGCCACAGTCGGAGTAATCTTTTATAAAGCAAGTTCTGCTATTATTTCTGTGGGAAGATATTCTATTTTTGCAAAAGAGGTTGTCTTTCATTGTTTAACTTTAATGGGTGCCGTTGTTGAAGACTTGGCATTTATTCGAGAACTTAAATATCAGCAGCTCGCCAAATCAGATTTGGAAGAGGAACAAATTAACTTTATTAAGCAGGTCGATGAACAGGCGCTTGATAATTGGAAGGAAAATTCGATAAGTATTTTTAAGAATTCTTTTCCAGGCGCCCTAAGTAATATTGTACAATTTAATAATTGGAAAGAAGCCATGAGAGAGTTAGATAAACTTCACAAGACTAATTAATTATATGGGCAAAGAGAAAAGCAAGAGCAAGAAAGAAGAAGAGATTGAGGTCGAAGTTGAGGCTGAAGAAGAGATCTCCTTGGGGATGGTTGAGTTGTATGGGCCTGTTAGTGAAGAGAAGAGTGCAGAAGTTATTGATTTTTTATTAAAGTATTCTTACAGTGGTCAAGGCCCAATACAGTTTTTAATCTCCACCCACGGTGGCCTTGCTTCTGAAATGTTTGCTATCTATGATGTGATGCGCATGACTCGGGAAAATACTGAGATTTTAACCCTTGGGCTGGGAAAGGTTATGAGTGCCGGCGTGTTGCTTCTGGCGGCAGGCTCGAAGGGTGGCCGACAGATTGGTGCGAACTGTAAAGTCATGATTCACGGGCTCAAGGCAGAGCAGGGTGGATATCTTCCCACCCTCCAGAACGATTTAGATGAACTTCACCGGCTAGAAGAAAGTTATATCAAGGTCTTGTCTGACGAAACCAACATGAGCAAAAGATACGTTAAAAAGCTATTTAAGAAGGGGCTTGACGTTTTCCTTTCGGCAGAGGAAGCGGTCGATTTGGGAATTGCCGATATAATTGTTTAGGCGGGAGAACAAATAGATGTCTGATTTTTCATTCGATAAATTAAAAAAACTAATTAAAGAGCAGTTAGACCGAGAGTTGCCATCGCCCATGAACGAGGCGGAAATTCCCAAGTCGCCCCCGCCCCCGAAGGGACTTTTGGAACTTAGAAAGATCGCAGCACTACAGAGAACTTTTAGCCCAACGGAGAAGTCCTCGGCTTTAAGTAAGTTCGCCGGAAGGCAAAATAATGATCCTTGGGCGGTTCTTAATGCGTTGAGAACCAACATTGAACAACACTCTGAGAGTGCCATGACGGCGAAATGCCCAGAGGATTTAATTCAAAACGTTGTTACGCTTGCTTCGTTCGCTGATTTATTATTTTCTGGACGAACAGCACAAGCAAAAGGGTGGTTTATGGAAGAGTGGGTCGCCGAGGCCACCGGTGGTGAAGTCATCCCCGCTGGTACCGGACTGCCGATACACGGAACCGCCGACGTTAAAACTGGCAACGGTGATCTTTGGAGCGTAAAGCTTACAGTCGATACTAAAATAAAAGGATCACGCCGCGACTTTCTACACGGAATGGGATATGCTTCTTTTGTAAGCTCGGAGGATAAGGGATATACATATTTTTTAAAGAGAACGGACACGGAAGGGGGGCTAAAACCAGTTAATTATCTCTTTTTTAAAAAGGGCGCCGACTCAGAGATGGAAATTATTAAGATTGATGGTGAAAGCATTTATAAAACCATAGAAAAGAACTTGTCCCGAGCCCGAATACGTCGCCCCCTCCCAGATGTTGCAACCCTGGTTTCTAAAAACAAGAAATTTATGGAATTGAAAGAAGCGGGGACTCTTGATCCGAAAGATGTAGTAATTTTTTCAAACTCTAGTTTATCTGAGGATCTCGGGAGTGTAAAACAGTATAAGGGCGAAGAGAATTCTATGGTAATAAATTTTAAGCTCGAAGAAAACATTCGTTTTGCGAACGACAGCGCACAAGCTATGTTTGAAAACTTTAATGCTATTGCTCAATCGTTCGACGAGCTGATTACTGCAATGACTGCTTTTTATGGCGAGCCCAATGACGACGGTAAAAAGGCCGCAAGCGCTGCAACTCAAAAAGTTGACGGTGCGGTGAATACATTCCAAACAGCGTGCGCCCCAACCGGCCCCGAAAAAACTACTTGACAAACTAACCATTTACGTTTATAATTCAAACTAACCGATGAGGAAAGGATGACTGAAAGAGAGTATGAATCCAATCTCGCTTTGCGAGATAAACTTGTCTCCGGAGTGGAGAAACTTGCCGACAATGTTGCTTCGACATACGGCCCCCGAGGAAGAAATGTTATTATTCACCCAAAGGATAAAAACCCATTTATAACAAAGGATGGTGTCACGGTTTCACGAGCAGTGAAGTTTAGTGACCCCTTTGAAAACGTAGCAGCACAGATTATTAAGCAGGCGGCAGAGAGAACAGCTTCTGATGCGGGCGATGGAACAACAACAGCAACTGTTCTTGCGAGAAGTATTTATATTAAAGCACAAAAGTATATTGCCGCAGGAGCATCGCCCGTTGAAATTAAGCGAGGGGTCGATAAGACAGTCGAAGCAATTGTTGAACAACTAAAAGAAATATCTAAACCAATCACAAGCCAAGAAGATATTGAACACATTGCAACCATCTCAGCAAACGGTGATGAGGTTATTGGGAAGTTAATTGCTACCGCTGTTGATCTTGCAGGTAAGGATGGGGCAATTACAATTGAAGAGGCTCGTTCAGTCGAGACTTCGCTTGATGTGGTTGAGGGGTTTAGATTTGATTCTGGTTATCTTTCACCAAAATTTATTACAGACGAGCGCCGAGGCGTTGTTCGCTATGAAAACCCTTTCTTTTTTGTGACCGATGCGAAATTAGAGTCTGTAGAAGAACTGCTTCCGGTCCTTGAGGTTGTGGCGAGAGAAGGCCGCCCACTTATTGTTGTTGCGGAAGAAGTTGAAGGGCAAGCGCTCGCCGCCCTTATAATGAATTCTATTCGTGGTTCGTTGAAAGTGGCAGCAGTAAAGGCTCCGAGGTATGGAGAGGAACGACGAGGTATTCTACAAGATCTTGCGATTGCTACTGGTGCTAGATTTATTAGTCGAGAGTCCAACGTCCCGCTTAAAGATGTGAAGTTGGAACACTTGGGAACCGCAAAGACAGTTGAGATTTCAAAAGCTTGGACAACGGTGGTGGACGGAAATGGAGATGCAGGACAGATCGTTAACAGAATTGAAGTACTTAAAGGAGAAATTGAACAGACAGATAGCCTTCACGAATGTGAAAGAGTTCAGGAGAGAATCACTCGTCTTGCTAGTGGCATTGCAATTATTAGAGTGGGAGGCGCTACAGAAGTTGAAATGGTTGAAAAGCGTCATCGGATCGAAGACGCCCTCGAAGCTGTTAGATCTGCTCAGTTAGAGGGGATTGTTGCCGGGGGCGGCCTCGCCTTAATTCGTGCAACAAAAAATCTTCAAGTCGAATTAGAAAACGAAGATCAAGAGATAGGAAAAAACATTATTTTAGAAACTGCTTACGCTCCGATTAGACAAATGGCCGAGAACGCTGGTGAATCTCCTGACCTTATTTCTGACCTTGTGAAGAACTGTGCGGTTGAGCTTGGCTACAATTTCAGAGAGGGAGAACTTATTAATATGATTCAAAGTGGAATCATCGATCCGGTTAAAGTTACTCGCTGCGCTTTGCAGAATGCTGCGTCAGCCGCGACCACATTAATAACGACAAATTACGCCATAATAGAGGTATAATACTATTTAATCGTGGAGGACGTTGGTATGTCTGAACAACAACAAGAGTGCACGATGAATACCCTTTTTAATAAAATTGAGAAGATTGGTAATGGTATGGAAAGGTTTGATGAACGCCAAGAAAAGATCGCAGAGGATGTTGCGAAGATTAAAGAGGCCGTCTATAACCCTGACTCCGGCATTTATTCGCGTCTTCGTGAGTTGGAAAGTTGGAAGGACACCATGTCTAAGGTTGTGTGGGGCGTCGTCTTCTCTGTTATTGTATTGTTTACTGCCTCCGCTTATAAGCTTTTTGTTACATTTTAGCTTGACAAAAGAATTCAAATACATTATACTTAACCAAAAGAGGTGAAGAGTGCTTGTTAACATTAGTTATTCGATAGACTTTGATGAAGTTCCCAAAGTTGTGCGTAAGTTTTTACAAGAGGATATACAAAAAGAGCTAGGAGCTGAAGTTCTCTATAAGTTAGAAGATTCCATTGCTTACCTTGAAGCTGGGAAAGAGAATATCGGGAAAGCAGTTCAAACAATTGAAGAGGTCCGAGAATTTCTAATTAAAATGGATCTCCGGTTGCAGGATTGTTCAAACATTTTAAAAGGATATCAGCGGGAGGCGATTGGAGATCCACAGCCGACCACTGTGGAAGAGCCGTCCGCAAATTCAAAAACCCACGATCCAGATCTGTCTGAAATTCAGAATCAGCTCCTGGCGCTTCGTAAAAATTTTACTGGAGAGAATAATGAAACTAAAAGTGGGTGATATGGTTTACATACCTTCTGAAACTTATGTTTATCAGTGGAACCAAGACAGCTCTACGGCGCAAAGGTATGAAAAACTTAAAGAGCCTAAATCACTGCTGGTAATAGGAGAAGATTCTGGCTCTTATGAGATTTTAATGCTTGGGGCCTCTTGGCATGTCAACAAGAAAGATGTGTACGAGGCAAAGAAAGAGGTGCGGAGTGATTGTCAAATTAATTGAGATTTATGAAATGGGCCGCCATCCCTCACCCGGCACACCGGCCTTTTCCTTGAGGGAGGTTTTCGTAAACTCAGAACACGTTGCTTGTTTACGAGAAGACACAACAACTAACAAAAAACTTGAATCGGGACTTCTTCCGGAGGAGCTAGATCCTCGTCAGAGGTTTACAAAAATACATCTAAATAGAGGTTTGAGTGGGATTGATTTGGTGGTGGTCGGAGACCCTCACGCAATCCAGGAAAAACTTTTAGGAAAAACACTTTTAAAGGGGTAAATTATGTTTGGAAATCATTATGTTTTAATTACAGCGGGAAGCTGCGAATTTTGTCAAGAGGCTATTGAGACTTTGAAAGCAAGGGGGCTTAACTTTGTCTATACCGACATGGAGAACGCTCCACAGGTATTGGAAGTGACGAAGCTGGCCAGCGGCCACCCTACTGTTCCAATGATTTGGGAAGTCATTGTGGGGGAGGATCCACAAAGTGGCGCCAATAACAATTTTATTGGTGGCTGTGATGAACTTAAGAAGCATCTTGGTATTAATGATTCCGCCGAGTGAAGGGCAAGCGCAAAGTAATTAAGGTCTCGGCGTGCCTTAGTCTTATAAAAATCCAGACCAAATATTTAAATATAGCTTTATATTTCTTGGGCGAAGAGTTTGCCAGGGAAACAGTAAGCAAGGAAAGGGTTTGTTGTTTGTGCGATTACGTCGCCGTCATTAATAAAATAATTTCTTTTTTTTCGGGGTTGGCAGACGGGATAGAGGGCGAAACGGTTGAGATTACCTATTCACAGGCCGTTGTAGCTAAATCCTATATGCTAAACTTCAGGCTCTTAAAAAAAATACTGGTAGAGAATCATAACATCTTTGTTGAAATGAATTAAAATAGCGTTTTTTGTTATTGTGCGTGAAGTCGAGCACGTTGATGTTTTTTTGTTATTTATGGCACTATTTATCTGTGCCGGTACTCCGCTATGAAGATTAAGATTCTCGATAAAGATCCCCAAATAGATTTACAGGGCGAATTTGAGCCCAACATTTGGGATGGCGAAGAATTAAATCCCCGAGTGCGCGAGGCACTTCTCTTAATAGCACAAGAACTTTATAATACTCTTGATGTTGACGCAGGTCTGGAAGATGTTCGTTTTACTGGGAGCCTCGCCAACTTTAATTACACTCCCAAGAGCGACTTGGACCTCCACCTCGTAATCAATTTTTCGAAAGTGGATGAGAACAGTCAGCTGGTTAAGAACTACTTCGACGCCAAACGCGTTCTCTGGAACAAAAAACATGCTATTATCGTGAAGGGATATGAGGTTGAAGTTTATATTGAAAACGAAGGGGAAAAACACATTTCCACGGGAATCTACAGTGTTTCAGACAATGAGTGGGTTGTTAAACCTTCACGGGTTGAGGGGGAAGCCGATCTTGATGCCGCGAACAAGAAGGCGCAGACAATAAAAAAAGAAATTGATGTTGCGATTAGCTCGGAAGATAATCTTGAACATCTTCAAAAAATAAAAGAAAAAATTAAAAAAATGAGACAGTGTGGTCTTGAAAAGGGGGGAATCTTTTCGGCGGAGAATATAGCGTTTAAAACTTTGAGAAACGACGGAGATATTAATAGATTAAGCTCGGCTATCACAAAAGAATATGATCGGCAGCACTCACTCCCGGAGGAGGTGTGTAAGACGTGATCGAGGTTCTAGCCATTGCAATGATGTGGATCGCAGTTGGATTTATTTATTGTAATGCGCTAGAGTGGATAGTTCATAAATATGTTTTACATGGGTTTGGAAAGAAAAAGGACAGCATTTGGAGGTTTCACTGGCAGCATCATACCTCTTCTAGAAAAAATACTTTTAAGGATTTTCGCTGGGAGAAGATGCCACTATACAAGGATAAAGAGTTTTGGGGCATAGTAGCAGTGCTGGTATTACACATACCCACAATGTGGATCTCCCCAGTTCTTTTTTTTACTCTTATGTGGAGAGCGTTTGATTATTATAGGGTTCATAAAAAATCCCACGACAATGAAAATTGGGCCAAGAAACATGTTCCATGGCACTGGGATCATCACATGGGACCAAAAGCAGCGATAGAAGCAAATTGGTGTGTAACATACCCGCTGTTTGACTATGTGATGGGGACAAGAGTTAAATACTTTGAGACCAGGAAATACTATTTAGATGTTGCGAGGGATAGTGTTAAGCAGCTGAGGAAAATGAAAAATGAAAAAACTCTTTGAAACCTGGAATGATTTTGTCAATGAGGCAGCGCGCCTCAAGATTTGGTCGTCGAGAACTAAAATAACTATTAAAAAGCCACCGGGGGCCGCAGCGGTTATTGATGATACCTTGGCGTTGATCCGTGCGATTCCTTCTATTACTGTTGTTAACTCTGACACGGATCAACTAGCAAGCACCCCTGGTCGAGCGGTCGTTGAATTAGAGTTTAAGTTTATTCCCCGCTCGTCATCGCTGGCGCGGGATCTCAAAGCTATTAAGCATGATATTCTCAGGGTTTCTACTTTAGTTCTGGCGGTCTCTCCTGTCCAAAAAATGGTATCCTCCTTAGAGAGAATACAATAATGGAAAAGCACAGAGCAGCCGACCAACTTCTTGAAAGTAAAACCGCTCGCGGTAAAAAAAGAAGTTTGGGAAAGATTAATTCTATTATCATCCACACGACAGGCTACGGCGCAGGTCTAAAAAGGCTTAAGGAAAAACACGGCGACGACTTGAGCGCAATTGGAAGAGACTACGCTAAGAGGATGGCGAACATCTTAAAGTACAAGGGGCACTTCCTCATCGACCATGTAGGAGTGATCTACCAATTCCTCCCAGTAAATGAAGTCGGATGGCACACCGGTAGCAGCAAAAGAAAAAAACTTAAAAATGATAACCCCCCTGGTTGGTGGTCGCTACGCTGGAAAGACTATGAGCGACCAACAGAATTACCTTCTTGGAAAAGCAACAGCCCCAACACAGTGTCGGTGGGAATTGATTTACTTGCTCACGGCAACGGTGCTGTTGTTAAGGGTTATACCAAGGAACAATACAATAGTCTCGTAAGGCTTGTAAAAATCTTGTGTGAAGACCTTGACATCCCAACGGAAAAGAGGTATATTGTTGGACATGAGGATGTTGATCCGATATCAAGAGGTACTTCAAAGGGCGGCTGGGATCCCGGCAAGTTTGATTGGGAACACCTGATGGTTAACCTTCAGCCAGAGGAATTACCGGAGGTCTGTGTGCCCCCCGTATCAAGAACTGGAACACCATTTATGCCAATGCCAAAAACAATTGGCGGATCGTTTTTTAAGTTACTAAATAAGATTTTATCAGCATTGAGGGGATAAACAAATGTGTATAATCTGCGTTCAACTTCAACAAAATAAATTAACAGCCCGCGAAGCTCGCCATAATTTCTACGAGATGATTGGAGAAATAGAGCAGCATCATCAGCAGAAAGTTGCTGACCTGATTGATCAAAAGCTTGAAGAAGAAGAAAAGAAAAAGCATAACTACGAACCTCATTGCGAAGACTGATTATGAAGCATACCAACAACAGGGCTGGCCTCCTAATGCATCGCACTTCCGACACGGGGTTGCAAGTGCTCCTTGCGTTGCCCGGTCGACCAGACAAACTCGGTTCGGGCACCTGGGAGATTCCCAAGGGCAAGGTGGAAGTCGGTGAGGACATTTTTGAGGGCGCTGTCCGAGAGTTCCAGGAAGAGACAGGAATTAAAGCAGATAGTGATTTTTTTAATTACCTCGGTTCAGCGCCACACAATAAAACAAACACCACACACGTTTGGTCTTTTGAGGGCAGTTGGTCACCCTCAGACGGACATTCAAGCAACACCTTTGTTCAGGAGTGGCCACCCGACAGCGGAAAAATGAAAGAGTTTATGGAGGTCGTTGAGATAAAATGGTTCGACATTGACGACGCCGAGAGCAAAATTATACCGAAACAGCAGGTTTTTTTGCAAAGATTAAAAGATAACGAAAACTTGAGCATAGTTATTAATGAGGATGAGCCCTTTCAAGACGCTGTAAAAAAAGGACACAGCAAGATGAAATTGCGGCTCATCGGCCTCGGTGGGAACAAGAAGAGAGAAAAGGGACACACAAAGCCTTCTTTTAAAAGATCTAAGAGTGCTCCACCTGGGTATGGAGGAACGTAATGTTTAACGGGAGAACGGCGGTAATGGTTCTTGCTTTAGGGCTGACCATTATCTTCGCCATTCTCCTGTTTTCTTGTCAGAAGACTGACAATGGACAGTATGTCCCAGTTTGTGAGTGGGGAGAAACACGAACTTGTGTTGGAAAAACCCTCGGCGAATGCGAGCCGGGAATACGCATCTGCAAAGAATCATACACCGGCGGCGCAGCCATTACATATTGGGGCGAATGCGAGGGTATTGTTCTCCCACAAGAAGAAGTTTGTGATGGTAAAGACAACGATTGCGACAATCGCATTGATGATGGCGTAGCTAACGCCTGTGGCGGCTGCGGCCCTGTTCCACCCGAAGAATGCGATGGATACGATAATAATTGTAATGGCGAGATAGACGAAGGCTTTGCGGACTTTGAAGAGATCTGCGATGGTTATGACCAAGATTGTGACGGCCTTATTGATGAAGGGTTAAGTAAGAGAGTTGATTGCGTCCCCGAAGGCGCGTGGGATGGCATTGTTTATAATAATGAACCAAACTCCAGATCAATTTGTATTATGGGCTGGAAAGAGTGCCGGGACGGCGGTTATACCGAGTGTTTCGACTTCCAGGGGCCAGAAGAAGAAATCTGTGATGGTTGGGATAACGACTGTAATGGCTTCGTGGATGAGATTGATACCTTGAGAAATCAATGTGGCTTGACTGATACTGGGTTGTGCGACTATGGATACGAAGTTTGCATCGG
>Ga0080013_1005034_pt1 | contig 12608 bp, 20 predicted proteins | sample ETNvirenome_6_85_FD_69236 | JGI IMG/M metagenome (GOLD analysis project Ga0080013, IMG submission 69236) | Marine viral communities from the Pacific Ocean - ETNP_6_85 (SPADES assembly) (version 2) | ecosystem: Environmental > Aquatic > Marine > Oceanic | place: Pacific Ocean | collected 2013-06-19 | reverse complement strand
GCGACAAACTCGGAGAGCCCAATGTCTCGGAGGCCCTCGTCTAGCCTGATGTTCTCGTTTATATAACCGAACCAGTTACGTGTCACAAAATCCATAAATATACCTCAACATTATAAATAGTTTAGTATTTTGGATTATCTACCATAATCATCTTCTAGGCGAACTACATCGTCAATCTCAGGAGTTGAAACCTCAATCAGAGTGCAGCCATCAGACGGGGCGCAAAAGCGATGAACGAGGTGTGGTAAAATATGCCAACTAGCGCCGGGCTTTAAGATAATTTTCTCAAGATGCTTATCCTGATGAAGCTCTAGGATTAGCGTCCCTTCTAAAACATAAATGCTTTCTTCCTTTTGATAGTGATACTGACGCGATAGCCGCTGGCCCGGTTCGATTCGAATAATCTTGCCAAGATATTTATTGGTGATAGCCCACCGGATCTCATGCCCCCAGGGCTTCTCTACTCTACTCATATTATCTCCAAAATAGTTGAACGCCCACAATCATCATGGACAAAAATACACAAATCATTGTTTTTAATGTAAACATGCTTTCCCCCAAGAAATGCCACGTAAGCAGAGGAAACGTCAAATATGACATACTGAAGATTAAAAAGCGGGGGCCCCAAATCTCTCCCATTTCCTCATAGCACATCTTCACTCCATACCAAAAACATAGACCGGTAGGAATAGAATAAAGAGCCACAGACACAATTGGGCGCCCCTTCCACCATTCCCATACAAACTGGCTATTCACTTGGAACCATGCCATGGCTTGACCCAGCGCGAACAAACAGCACGCTAGCAACACTTTACTCGAAATTTGTAACAATTATTTCCTCACATTCTTCAGGGTTATCAACAAGATTCCCGTATTTATTGATCATTCGAATTGTATAATCGCCGTATAACTTAAAAACTTGGGGGTGTCGACGATAAACTACTATCCACTTCTTGCCTATATTGTCTAATGCTGCCTTAACACGGCGATGAGATACGCGGGTCTCTTCATATCCCCGGGTGGCGCCTTCACTAAAAAAATTGTAAGCAAACGAATTCATAGGCAGCAACAGATATTCACCGTGATATTCTCGACTCACTGATTCAATTAAGCTCTCTGTTTCATCCCACGTAAGATGAAAATTTTCTACCTTAAAGTTCTTTAAACTCATGATAGCATGCGGATTCCAATGTGTCAAGGTAAAATCTCCTGACGATGGGGCGCCGGTGGTAGAACATCGATTGAGCAGAAAAAAGAGAGCAGATCTGACATAGGGATCTCGATACATTGGCCAATTCTCTTGCAAAATATGAAAGGTAGTTTTATCAAAGAAAGCGCCAAAGGGCTTTGACGAAAGCAGTTCAGCGATCAGAGCCGGATTCTTTAAGGCGCAATCCCAAAACTCATATACCACATACTTACACGTATGCGCGCATACAAAACGTCGGCCTTTTGCCAAACTTAGCTCCAGGGCGCCATCTAAGAACAAAAAACTATCAACCACACTCCCTTCAGGAATGAGTTGCTTTAAGATTGCTGCGGCTCTGCTACTCTGCTGTTGGCGCAGGGGTGATTTCATCAAGCTCATCCAGAGAATTCCGAAATTGTTCTATCAATGCGTCTAATGCCGGCTCAGGCGGAGTGGTCATGTTTTCTTCAGGCATCGCCAGCGAAGCTTCATAATTTAAATACCCTTCCACTATGCTATGTGCATCGGAGACTGTCGCGTCAATGACAGCCAAGCGCTGTCGAATTTCATCCAAATGGTGTAATGAGATAGGAGACAATACGTTGTCTTCCGTTAGCCACTTGATTGCGCCAATACTTTCTTGTAGTTTTATCTCTCCTTTCCGGAGAAGATGCATCACTTCGTGGGGCATCTCTTCGAGTTCTATCGAGTATGTAATATTAACTCTCTGGCTCATTTCATCCTCTTAGTAATTGCTTGCCGCTGTTAAGCGTAGTCTCAATAAGCTCGGGGGCGCCCACTACTATTATCTCCGTGCCAGACTGCCCCCTGTTGATGGTAAGCTTAGAAAACTGGTGGGCGGCGTCTAGGCCTGATGCTACTTTACCGTTCTCGTTTAACTCTCTCATCCTCTTTTCTTCTCTAATCATCACAACGTGTTCGGGGTTGATAAACACCTCTCGTAATGAATACATTTTATTAGTAGTTACCGCGCCGTTATTGCACACTTCTGTAAGTTTAACGAGCATGCTCACCTTCCAAATAATAAGTGTTGCTCTTGTTTATTGTCCACAAATCTCCATCCATAAAAACATCATAGCATCTATCGCTTTCTTCATAGATAACTGCCGTTCGTGGCACGTTTGTGGTTAAGTATCTTTTATTGGCACCTTCGCGAAGCCAATGTAATCTTGCGTGTTGGGGGATCCATACTAAGTCTCCCTTCTGCATATTATCTGTCATGTTTTACTCCGTTTGTATGATCCCATAATTGGTGGTGATTAAGGTTCCAGCACAGCTCGCTGCATTCTGCAGCGCTGTTCGCGTAACTTTAACGGGATCTATGACACCATTTTTAAATAGATTAACTAGCTCATTCGTCCTAAAATTCCAGCCATAATTTTTACGTGCTGTCAAAACTTTCTCGATAATGAGGTCGGGCGACTCATTGGCATTCAGCGCCATCTGACGTAAAGGCTCACGGCATGCGACCTGCACCACCGACGCACCATATGCCTGATGGGAGCTATTTGACGTTATGGCTATCGAATTGCCTGCATGTAGGAGGGCAGTTCCCCCTCCGCACACAATTCCTTCTTGTTGGGCACTACGTACCGCTTCTAGCGCATCTTCAACTCTGTGCTTCTTCTCGGTCATCTCCACCTCTGTGACACCCCCCACTCGGATAACTGCCACTCCGGAAGAGAGCCTCACGATACGCTGCTGAATGCGAGAGCACTCATCTAACGAATCGGTATCCTTTATCAACTGCTTCAAAGCTTCAATCTTTTCTTCAATGCCGCCATAGTTAGAGTGACCCCCCACAACTGTCGTGTTGTATTTATTGCTCTCAACAAACTTAGCGGTTCCTAAGTCAGTGAGCTGCACATCAGTAAGTTTAGCTCCGCTCTCGCGTGTAATAAAGGTGGCACCCACCGAGAGAGCCAGATCACTCAAGATGTTGCGGCGCTCCTCGCCATACATGGGGGCTTTGATAGCCGCCACCTTTAAGGTTCCGCGCATCGCATTCATAATCATGGCGGCTAATGCCTGCCCTTCAATATCTTCTGCCACCACCACCAAAGGGCGATTCTCTCGCGCTATCATCTCCAGCACAGGGAGGATAGACTCTACATTCGATATCTTGTGGTCAGTCACCATAAAGAGGGGTTCTTCATAATGCATTACTCCGCGGCGCTCGTCTGTGATGAATGCACCAGCGGCGAAACCTGCATCAAATCTAAACCCCTCTGTCACATCAAGAGATGTATCAATCGAGCGCGACTCCTCAATAGTAATAGAGCCATCTTGCCCAACTTTGTCAACTGCCAGAGCAATCAGCTTACCAATGGCAGGATCGTTGTTTGCAGAAATAGTAGCCACATGCTCAATCTCTTCGATACTTTTGACAGGCTGTGCAAGCTCTTCTAAGTTGGCTACCACTTCCCTAACAGCCAGATCGATGCCACGTTGTAGCTCGATAGGAGATATGCCTGACGCGATAAATCGTTGGGATTCGAGGAGGATAGCTCTTGCAAGCACTGTTGATGTCGTTGTTCCATCCCCTGCCTCGTTATTAGTTTCAATAGCCGCTTGGCGTAAGATTTGAGCGCCTGCATTTTCAAATGGATCCTCTAGTGCTACAAAATATGCAACCGTCACACCGTCTTTGGTGATGAATGGTTGCTGGTCTTTTTCTTTTAGCAGAACATTGCGACCTTTCGGTCCAAGTGTAGACGCTACATTGTCTGCCAATACGTTTGCGCCCTTAATAATCTTCTGTTGTAGTGTCTGATTGTCATCATAAGCTCTACTCATTAATCCCTCATGGTTAGTTTATATTATAATACCTGAATGGTTTTTTGTCAAGGCTATTATTAGTATTTTGTTTTAAGTTGGGTAGTGGTGCCACTAATAGCATCAGCATTGCCAATTGCCTTGCTTGCGAGGTCATCATTATCCAGACCTTTGGCAAAATACTCATTGAGATGATCGCTTAGAGACTTGAGCTGCTTAAATACCTCAAAAATTTCTTCATCAAGGAGCGATCGAATCTTGTTTAGCACTTCTCCAATATAGAAACCACCAACTTGAATAAAGCCAATCGCGTCGGCGCCTACGCCTCCTGCCTTAATAGACTCAATACCGCCTTCGCCTCTTGGCATAATAACAGGAGGGGCGCTGTTGGTCGCCTGAGTTTGGTTCATGAAAAAGTGCTTGGTGCGCATATAACCCAATGTATGATAAAGAGCTGTAGACATTTTTTCAATATCATTAGCTGCCGCCCATTGCCCATAGGCAGCGGCTGACTCTAAGGGAGAGAGGAATTCCCCTGTCTTCTCCATATTATCCAAGATTTTTTCGCGCTCACTCTTTTTATAAGCAGCGGCTTGAGTGGCAATTAGACCAGCGCGGGGATCCATTTCAGGCTTATCGTGCGCAAACTCTTCTTCTCCTGTCTCAATATTCATTACCTTCTCGCGGGCGCCTTGATTGGCATCTTTAATGGCACTATAAAGGGCGCCATATAGACTCAGACCGGCTGCAGTTGGGCGTGCACCATACACTGCGCGCTGGCGCGCTTTAGGGCTAAGAGCCTGTATTGCCACCAATAAGGGGTGATCTTCAGGCAAACGAGAAATATACCCTTCCAACCATTTTTTAATCCACTTTTGTAACTCTTTTGCGGCAAACTCCGATTCACCGCGACGTACGCCTTTGCGTGGCTCCTCTGGGTCATCCTCATCGCCTTGTCTCGGCAGAGTAACCAGCTTGAACAGCTCGTCATTTTCTTTCCAATTGAGATCTTTTACCAACTCTTTATACATATCCTCATCGATATACTTAACACTTGAGCCTGGAGATGGGTTTTGCTGCTGGAAGTATTCTAGATTTCCTTCTAGTTTTCTTAGAAACATAGCCTCTAATTCGTCTTCTGACGCCTGCATGGGCGCGGGCAATTGCAATAGGTTTCTAGCATCCTCTTCGGTGGGGTTCCAGCCTCGATTGAGCCTGCTTACTACTTCTCGGGGGAGTCGAATGCATTCCTGAGACTTATCCATGGAATTTACCAAGATCGCCATCACGTTCTGGATGGTAAATTCAAATTGCCAAAAGTGAATCTTTCCTTGCTGCTGCGCTGTAGGCATCGTCTTCCCGGTATCTGGATCTTTATCCATATCCTTGGTGCAAACAACGTAGCGCATAGCATGACCAAGAGGGTGCCCAAATTGCGGCTTTACTAAGTCATGCACCAAATCTGTGTAGCTGCCATCAACTTTTAGCTTCTTCTGTCTATATAATTTTAAACTCACCGGAATGTCGCTTCCTTCCAAGCGATCGATATAATCTGCGATGGTATTGCCGCCGGCTGGAATTTGATATCCATCAGATAGCGCGGCGAGAAAAGACTCAAAGCTAAAGCCTGCCGACGAAGCATTGAAATTGGTTAGCACTTTAGTGAGCGTCTTATAAAACACCAAATAAGAAACAGCTTGTTTAATCTTCGATACCATCGGATCCTTAGCTGACTTCCCAGCTTCCCTGATCATATCAGCGCCGTTGTCATAAAATGCCGATACTGCCTGTAGTTTTTCACTCAAGCTGCCACCCTCAATGTTATTCAAATAGCCCTCCAGCGTCTGTCGCGCGGGCCCTTTAATATCCTTTTCGGGGCCACTCACATCTCCCCATCCCAATTCCGTCACTTCAATTTCGGGAATCATCTTTAAGATCATTTCCAGAGTTTCGTCGTCGCCCATCCCAGCTACCGATGGAATATCTTCTTCGACAATCGTATGAGGGGTATCGAGCGTTTCTTCAATCATGCCCATGAGCATCTTAACATCAATCTTGTTAATCTCTTTGATATATTCTTCTCTTAAGATTTCGCGTAAATTAGGCATGAGGCTCCTTAAACAATGATATCCGCAATTCCAAGTTTAACTGCTTCCACTGCTGATAAATAGACATTAACATTGCGATTTAGCATATCTTTTATATCGCTCTCGGTCATGTTTGTCTCGGCGACTAAGCAATTTGTATACATATCTTGGAGATCCTGGATTGCTTCAAGCTCGTTAGTGAGATCGTGAAGAGCCCCCGCATTCCCTGCGGCGACCGAATGAATCATTACGCGACAGTTTTTGGCGATGCGGCGCTTGCCTTTAGTTCCGCCGGCGAGAAGCAAAACGCCGGCTGACATAACCTTGCCCAACCCTAGTGTGTGTATTTCTGTCTCCTGTCGGATACTGCGCATGATATCATAGAGCGCAAACATATCATCGGCACTGCCGCCGTATGTGGAGAGGTAGAATTCAATTGGTCTTTTATCTTCTTCTCTTTTCTGAATTTTGTTCAACTCATTTAAATAAAGCATGGCATGGATAACTTCGGCTACCTTCTCCTCGGAGACATCGCAAAACATTCCGATAATACGCAGGTCAGGTTCCGCCTTGCCGCCTAACAGCTCGGGATCCAGCAACACTAGTTTCTGCTCCTCCTCGGTGCTAGCTAATTTGTCAAGAAGTTTTTTTATCATTTTTATCCTGTGTTAAAAAAGCCATCAAATATTCTCTATTGTCTTCCAGGTATTTCATAGCCGATTTCCAATTGTCAAAATCAATGATAGGCGCATAGGAATTTGGATGGAGTTCCAATATTTCTTTGATAGCTTTCTCCTTATAACTAGAGATCTCTTGATTAAAAGAGCGCCTTACATCGCGGATATCTTTTTCGCTGTCTTTGCTCTCGCGCATTTGACGGAGGCGCGCCGTGTGCGAATAGTAAAAATGCTCCAGAGATCGAGCTAGCACCGCAAGACCTATTAATTGGGAAATCCGAATTAATCCAATGCTAATCTTAATAGCGCGGAAGAAATAAAATGTCTTATGAGTAAGATACCCAAAGATAAAAACCAACAAGTATAGCCACCATGTACCCATTCTCACCTCAAAAAAATAACCACTGAACGTGTCAATGGTTATTTTAATACATATTCAGCAGTTTGTCAACTACTTTGTAAGTCTTTTCATAATGCGTTCAGCCAGATGATCAACCATCTGTGTTTGCTGGTTCTCGCGCTGGAGGCGACGTGCTACGCGCTGAGCCACTTCGTTAACGATCGCATCTTCGCGGGTGCGTGTTTTTAATTTAGCGGAGACCTTGCGAATGACTTCGGCAACCATCTCTTCTTCGGCGCCCATTTCCATTTCCATTTCGCCTCCACCCATCTCGTCTTCCATGCCAAGCTCTTCTTCGTCTTCCATGCCGACTTCCTCGTCTTCTTCGCCGGGGGCTTCCTCGACGCTAGCAGGCTCGCCGGTCACATCTTCGATAGCCATCTCCAGCGCATCCATGAAGTCATCAAGAGAAACCATATCGCCGCCCTCATCACCCATGTCATCTTCGACATCGATCTCTTCTTCAGCGTCGACTTCAATTTCTTCATCGCCCATGTCATCTTCCATGCCGACCTCTTCTTCAGCACCCATTTCCATTTCCATTTCGTCATCGCGGGCGCCAGGGTGCACGCCATATTCACTAAGGCGCTTCTGACCAATAGGTCGCAAGTTTGCGAGTTTCATAAACTGGCGAATCTCGCCCTCTGATAATAATTTCTTACGGGCCATTGTAAATTCTCCTTGTTATAATGACATAAACTTCAAAAATAAATAGTAACATCTTTCCATAATAGCCTTAAAATCGAAAACAACCTATCAAATTTAAAGACTTAAGTTTTTTTAATGCTTTTGTTTCTATTTGTTTTATTCTCGCGAATGATAAATGTTCGCGTTCTGCTACCTCTCTAAGCGTCATTGGGCCTTGCTCATAAACTGAGACTAACGTACAATTATATTCATCAGGATAATCCTGCCATAACCTACATTCTGTCTCTTTGCACTGCTTCTTTCTTTTCATACATTTGCGCGAACACGCGCGTAAGCCATCAATCTTTTTCATAGCTCTGGGTGCTCCTCTTCAATGAGGTCAAATATATTCTCTATCTCTCCATCGTTCAATCCAAAATCTTCCATCTTCTGCTTTCCTTTGTTTCTTAACTGCTTTGATTTTGCCTTCTTCTTCTTGTTCTGCGGTTTCATATCATCAATGTAGCCCTGGATGCGCTCGTCGCCAGCAAGATAGCCGGCGATAATAGCGCGAAAGAACTTTGATTGGGTTACACCATCATGCCGTAACTTTAAGATAAGTTTAGCATGCTGGTGTGTGTTCTCGACAAACGCAACCTTCTTATCCAAATGAGGATTGGCTACGTCATCGGGCATTACCAACTCCTCGTATTGATATGCGTGCGGCTTTCGGATAAGCCTGATGTGGTCTGTGTCACAAACTGCGCTTTCCTCTGAAGCTCTCTTAGGCTTCTAGCTCCCGTGTACGAGAAGCCCGATCTGATGCCCTTCTCTAGATCCTCCAGGATCACCTCTACGGGCCCTCGGTGAGGAACTCGGGTGGCTACGCCTTCAAAAGATGAATACTTGCCGCGCCAATCTACTTGAGCCTCCTTAGACGCCATCCCACGATAAGTTTTCCATCGCGTTCCTTGGGCATCCATAAAGATTTCGCCCGGCGTCTCAGTGGTTCCTGCGAGCAGAGAGCCCACCATCACTGCATCGGCTCCTGCGGCTAGCGCCTTGACCATATCTCCAGAGTTCTTGATGCCTCCATCGGCGATAATTTTAACGTCTCTATCTGTCTTGGCACACTCGATAATCGTTTGTAGCCCTGGTAATCCGTGACCGGTCTGAATACGTGTGGAACAAATAGAACCACCGCCGATGTTGCACCGCACACTGTCTGCTCCCCAATCTGCAAGGTCATTGATACCTTTAAGCGTTGCGACGTTGCCTGCCATAATGTGGTAGTCATCGCCAAACAAGAGCCTAAGCTCCCAAAGCGCCTCTTTCATCATAACGTGATGGCCATGCGCCACGTCAACACACAGAAAATCGGCGCCGGATTCTACGAGGGCGCCGGCGCGCTCAAGATAGTCGCCAGAGATGCCGATTGCGGCGCCGATGATACTTGGTGATTCAACTCGGTTGAGTTCGTTCATCTGCTCTTGGATAGTATTGTAGCGATGAATAATTGCGCTCGCGCCGGCTTTACCCAGCGCATTCCCCATGGCGCCTTCGGATATTGTATCCATCGGCGATGCTAGTAGCGGCAATTGTAATGCAACCCCTTTAGTCAAATCAGTGGAGATATCAATCTCCGCGCGACTACGGATATCCGAATATTGCGGCACCAAAAGCGCGTCGTCGTAAGAGTAGGTTCTATTCATTTTCTTCTATCGACTTCTTATAAGTAGGTGAGATTTCGGGGGTTACCACCATTGGTTCTTCGGGGGGCACTACCTCTGGCTCCGGGGGCGCAGGGTTAAAATATTGCTGCATGGTTAAGAGGGCGCCTTCTAGCTGCGCGAGATCCTGAGCATCCTTAATGATGCTATCAACAATCTCCCGATCTAGGCGATTTGGATCGACACTGTTTAGCTTTGCCTCTAGTCGAGCTAGGGATTCTAGAGCCAACGAGCGCATTCTCCCGTGAGCTGCGCTGTAAAGTTTATTATTCATTTATCTTTTCTCCTTTTGAATGAATTTAGATATATCGGTAGGGTGATACCACAATTCCGCATGCGGAGTGGGGGGATCTTCTAAAATAGTTATCTTGTGTTGGGTGCCAGTCTTAATGCACATAACACTAGGCACTCCGTTAATTTTCGCGATGGTGGTTATAAAAGGATTATCATCTATGTTAAAAACAAAAAATAATACATCCTCAAAGTTTTTAGAAAGGCTCTCGTATTCTTCCTTGAGAGCAACACAATAGGGGCATCCATTCGAGTAGAACTTTATCACGCATGTTGCTGCCTCTTTTATCTGATTATTGAGAAGCTTCTCTAAAGACTCTGTGCTTAATCTTTCAACCATTTTCTTTCTCCTTCTTGTATTGTTCTGCTATTCTTCTTGCCATTGTCCAGCAGTCAGGACAATATAGTCTTACTGTATCTTCATCGCGCACCACTACGTTCCAGGTGCGCACTTCTTCCTTATTTTTCTTGTCAAAAGGCTTTAGGCAGGCGAGACATTCGTCGGGGAGATTGTCGAACTGGAAAATTTTTTCGGCGAGCTTTTGCGAGTTTTCTTTTCCTATCTCTTTCTCCATGGCGCGGCGCTGCTTCCTGTTCATCTGTTCATTGTCCCAAAAATCTGGTGGCCATTTCTACCAAACACCACAATGGCTGACGGGAACGGTGCACTGTTAACGCTGTCTCCGAACTTTAACCGACCCTTGAGGAAATATACCTCTGAAGCCTTCATCACATAGTTGTGCCAATACTTCGTGTCAGTTCGTGAGGGGATTAACATTACCACTTTGGATTTTCCATCCTTAGCTGTATCATAACCCTTTTTGATCCACTTGTCAATACCTTTTCCATAAGGAGGGTTAACGAATGTGGTGTGACCTGACCAGTCTTTCGATAGACCGTCTTCCGCTTCTGTGTAGAAGTTGGCGCATTTTGTGTTGTGTGGGTTAGCGCACGGATCCAAATCAAACGGTCCGAAGCGCCAGTTAAGCTTATCAAAGAACTCTTGAGGGGTTGCCCACTCGCCCGTCTTTGAACTAAACATTGTTTTTTGTGTTTCTTTATTCATTTGTATCCTCCTCTAGTTGTTTCTGATAGCATCGTTGAATAAACGCAGTATTATAAAGCCAGAGTGCCAGCTTTTGCCAAAGTCTTCTAAACATCTTCATTCCGAGCTTTAGTAATTCTCTCCAGCGCTAGCTGTCGGTATTCGGGATTAATCTCGAATCCAATGAAATTGCGTTCGTTTGCGATCGCAACAAGCGCCGTTGTTCCTGAGCCCATAAAGGGATCTAACACCACACCTCCCGGTGGAGAGCTAGACACGATGGGATCGGCTACCAACTCTTGAGGATAGACAGCGAAATGGGCGCCCTTATATCCCTTAGATGACACATCCCACACCGTAAATTTAGGTCGAGTGGGAACATTGCCTGACTTAACCAACTCGTCGTAATCAAAGTCTTTGGAAATATCCAAATTGTCACGCATCTTCTTGTAGTGCTCATCCTGGCGATGACTCGAAAGAGAGAACCCTTCCTTTTCTGTCGTATCCTTATCCTTGCGCTTGTTGACATGATTCTTCGAAAACATGCGCCGGATAGAGATCTCAGCTTGCGGAACGCGAGGCTGGTTAAAATAGTACTTCTTGGGATTCTTAACGAACATGAAGAATTTCTCATGATTGGTCCAGAATCTATCCTTGGCAGAAATAGGTTGCGGGTTTGGCTTTGACCAGATGATTTCGTTGCGCAGGTGCCACCCACGCTTAACCATCTCAAGCTCAAATCGACTTGGAACCTGCAGCAGCGCTTTGTTACGGTAGCTGTCGCCAATGTTTACCCAGCACACTCCTTCATCTTTAAGCACTCTGCGCACTTCATCGAAAATATCACATAGCTTGCCCACAAAGCCTTCTACGGATTTTTCAATGCCAATCTGCCTGACGTTCTTATAATCGCGCAGATTATAATACGGTGGCGACGTGACACACATATCTATCGACTTGGCTGGAAGCTTTTTGAGCCCCTCCAGACTATCTTCATTATGAATTGTATTAAGTTTTAAATTCAACATTTAGCCTCCAATCTTTTTGTTGATGCGCTTCACCGCAGCATTGTAAACTTTGCGCGCGGTCGGCCCCGAAAAGTTCTGGCGGCCGGGCACAAATTTAAATTCCTCGTAGGGAAATAACTCTGTAAATCGCATGCGCTTATTCTTCCAATCTTTAGGATACCGCTTTCTTTCTTTAAAGTCAATGTGCGCATCCTTTCCTAGTGCCCCCATGTCATAAAGCTCCGCTACAAGCTTTGCAGAGATCTCATAGGCTCGGGGCTGTTTCAGAGAAGCAAGCGGATTAAGATCTACAAAAACATATGAATCGCATTCTTCAGTCTTTTTCCGAAATAGCGACAACTCAAAAAATCTACCCTTTCCAGTGCTAGTCGAGGGTGCGAAGCATGCTTTCTTAAAACAATTTCGCACCTCGATTTTTGCCCATTTTCGTGGCTCTGCGACTACATCATATTCCTCTTGGGATTCAGTGAGAACGCCGCCCACCATATCTCTTACCGTAATCTCTGATGTTTTAGACAAGGTGCTTCCGTTCTGGTTTCCCCAATATTCTTCTGGGGTCAAGTGCAGTGCCTTTGCCACTCCCTTCAAGTTCCATGGAATAATCATACGTCTGTGCTCCCCAGGGCTCCTGTGCCCCTGTTGCTAATTGTTTTAGGGTAGTCATATAGCGTACCCTCTGTGTTTTCTTGTGGCTGAAAATGCACAACCGGCATCATTACTAGTTGTGCGATCTTGTCG
>Ga0080013_1005033_pt1 | contig 12608 bp, 16 predicted proteins | sample ETNvirenome_6_85_FD_69236 | JGI IMG/M metagenome (GOLD analysis project Ga0080013, IMG submission 69236) | Marine viral communities from the Pacific Ocean - ETNP_6_85 (SPADES assembly) (version 2) | ecosystem: Environmental > Aquatic > Marine > Oceanic | place: Pacific Ocean | collected 2013-06-19 | reverse complement strand
GGTGGGATGAGAAAGATAGAAGGTTAGATTCTTTACAAACTAATTTACCTGATTTCATAATCAATAAAGTTAAAGAATTATTAATTAGTGAAAAACTTCCTAATCATGAGTTTTTTAGTAAAAAAGAAAAAAGTAAATCCACAGAAGTTTTAGAAAGCCCAATAGTAAGTAGATACGGTAACCTTATCCCATCTCCCGATGAATGGACCGTTTATAGGGAAAATACTGATGACTGGAATGCTGAGTATGAATGGACTATAAGTGATGAAGCCGGAATTCGCCATTTGAATATAGATGAAGCGGTAAATAAAACTTTAGAATACAACTACACCTATAGTGCCCTTAGAAAATCGTTAGATAATTTGGATGACTAAGCCCAATACTCTTTATATTGGTTTTCATTTAATGGTTCGACACTAGTCAATGGGTTACTATTAAATGCCATTTCTTTAGTGGAAAAGGGATTCTGTCCTTCATTTTTAAAAATTAAGACCTCACCTTTATTACTAGGTCCAAACACAAAATAATCTACCTTTGAGGGACTATAATATTTTAAACCTGTGGACTTTACAACTGACTGATTTTTTCTTTTATAATGACCATAAAGTGGTTTAGCTTGATAAGTGTGAAGATTACCACTTTCCTTATTTTTAACCTCAATATCAACACCACCTACGGCATCTCGTCTTAATCCCGGATTTATCTTCCACATAACCTCATATCCATCTCCATACCACTTCTTTAAATAGCTCGACGCCCCCGTTTCATTTTTAATTCCGTACCCCCATGTACTATGGTTAGCAGCTGTAAGTTTTTTAAGTATGTCACTATTGGGGTGAAATAATTTTCCTTTATTTTCCTTTATAAAGGATACAAAGTCATCTATGTTAAAACTAAGGGGTAAATTACTATCTTTTAAATAATATTCATACTCCTCTAATAAAATATTTCTTACTACTGGGTTGGTGTTAAAGAAATTAAGAATGGACCATCCATGGTCACTTCCCTGAGCAATCTCAAAATCTAAAATTCCCTCCATATGATTTTCAGTGGGTTGTCCCCAGTTGTGGTTAATTCCCAAATCCTTATCTTTATAAATTTCTTTTAATGAGTCATCAATAGCATATTTAACTTTACCCATCCATGTTTTATGGCCCCTATGTTTCCAATTATAATCTTTTTTAATATCTTCTAATTTAAAAGTGTTGGGAATAAGATGTTGTAGGTCGGGTCTCGTAGATTTATTTAGGACGACATAGAGTCCCCCTCTCTTAGATATTCTAAAATCACCTGCTTCTATATCTGCCCATTTATGGGGGTCATATTCATCTCTTAATGTTATTACTTCAGTATCTCCATCGGGTAATTCTGAGGTACCGTTAAAAAATAAAATATTATTAAATTTGCCACTTCCAAGTGCAGCTTTCTTATATGTAATTTCTTTATGTTGTTCTTCTTTCAATATATTTTCTTTTGTTTCTTTAGGTGGTTTTACCTTACGGTAAACATCCACATCAGGTAGTAAGGGCATGTTTTTAAATTGTTCTGTTTTGGGGTCTATAATCCACCTTACAAGGATTTTTTCACCCAATGAACCCATACTCTCAAAACCCATAACTACCCCTTTAGTTGCAACGGGAATGGGGTTCCACGGGTCTTCCATGTGAAGTAATTGGATGACATCTCCTATCTCTACAGGTTGGTTGGTTTCCTTACTTTCATTAAGTCTTCTACGCTCTTGGGCATCTTCTAAAAACCGTCCTTTTAAAATAAATGTATATAACCGCCTCGCAAGAGTTTTAAAAACAGCATTAACATTTTCCATGGACATGTCTCCATCTGAATTTTCTATTACACTTAACACACTCCGTGTTAAGGCGTCTCTCACACTTTGGGCATTTTCCCATAAATAAAGTAAATCTTCATTTCCATATTCCTGAAAAAATTTATCGTAATCTGGGGGAAAGGCATTGTTTTCTTCGGCCCATCTTAGTATTTCCCCTGCATATTCTCCCTTTAAATTAGATTCAGCGTCAGTTAAAAATGGAGATAAATCAGTCATGACTGGGTTATATCGTCCCCAACTTCTAAGTCTTTCTACAAAATCAGATACTAATATTCGGTCATTTCCTCTAAGGGCTTTTAATAAATCCACATTACCCAATAATCTTTCCATATCCTCATCCATTGCTTCTTTTAATATTCTACTTTCATACACATCCTCACTCTGTGTTTTTAAATTATACCCTTCATCTGGATTATCAATTAAATGAATTTTTTCTAAATGTCCTGGAGTTAAGAGTTCTTCTACTGGGATACCTTCTCTTTTTAACTCCAACATAAAATTATATAACGTATTATAATCTTTTTTTAGGTTTTCGTCTAGACATTTCCCAACACAATCTGGGTCTATCCCATAGTCACCACAATAACATCGGAATTCCATTACAATATCATAAAAAACATCGAATAATAAAATTGCAAACACCCAGTCTAAGTGAACACCATCTAATATTTGTAATTTATTGTCTAATGTAGGGTAAAATTCGAAAAACTTAGAACTACGTTGGTGGAATCCTTGTGCCTCACGTGAAGTGGCGGGTGGTACATCACCTAATATTTCCGAAAAGTCAGGAGTTTCAAAATTAGGATTAAGTAAACCGAGTTTAGTGCCTTCCTCCACCGCGTCTTCTAGAATATATAAGGCGTCATCAAAATTTGCCGAGGGGTTAGTAAAACTTTCCGCGTAAGTACTAGGGTGGTAAGTTTTATATAATTGTCTATATAAGTTACCCTTATGAGGTTTCCAAAATTTCTTCATAAAATATTTGAAGGGTTCTGTGGGTGGGGGTGTCTTATATTCTTCCATCTTCTATAAATAGTTATAGACTTATTTAAAAAAATATAGTACATTCTTCTTATGAATAAAGAAATGATTATATGTATATTACTTTTCTTGGTAGGACAATCTATGGTGTGGTTTCAATTAAACGGTCAATTTCTTTGGCCTGTTTTTAAAAAATATGAGTACTTAATTATCTTATCAGGAATTCCTATAACATGGGTATTTTTAGTCGCAACCAGATATGGTTATAATGCATTTGAAGGGCTCTTATGGCCTCAAAGATTTTTAGCGTTTGTTGGTGGGATTATTATTTTTAGTCTCTTTACCTGGTTATTTAAGGGTGAGGGCATTTCAGCCAAAACTTTTGTCTGTTTAGCCTTAGCGGGCAGTATTTTATTCATTCAAATTTTATGGAAATCTTAAAATTTACCAATTTTAACTGGTATTTATCAATGTGACTAGTGACATAAATTAAAGTAAAAAAAAGAAGGAGAGTGATTAAAAAAGGGACCCAAAAGTCCCTTTTTTTGTGAAGTGGAAAGTAAAAGAAAGTATTTACCGTGAGGTAATACAAACATAAATATTATAATAATTACGATAAGTTACTTTTTTTTCTAATTTTTTTCCTTTTTAAGGAGTTCTACCCACTTTTCTGATACTATTTTATAGTAAAATTTATCATTCGCATAATATAAAGATTCAGCAAACCCTTTATTAATAAGTTGACCTATCGCGGGACTTCTCTCGTCTCCCCATCCCACGCTAATGGTGGTATATTTAGTAGTTTTTCTATTAGGTAGGTCGGATTTAACAGGATTCATTAATCGATTAATTAGGTGAACTTTAGTGCCAGATATTTTTAACCCTTTCTCTTTGCAAAGTTTTTTTAATTCTTTGACTATCATTTTTTTATATGTTTTCTCTGTATTCATAATACAAAGATAAACAAAAAAATTTAAACTACAAAATTAAATAGGTGGAAAATCATCTTCAGGACGGTCTTGAGATTGGCCTTTAAGTTTTAACATCAATTGGGAATACTGATTCATAGGTTCTACTAAATTATTACGAATAGCACCTAAATCATTTTTGAGACGGTCTTGTACTACGATTCCCGGGACTAACTCGGTGATGTTGTCCATGGCTTCCCTAAACTGGAAATAGTTTTCTATAAGAGATTTCATGATGGCCTCTTCATCCTGTGCTCCTATATTAGGGTCGTCATAACCCCCTACTTCGTTAACCAATTGTTTGTACTGACCTTTGTTCACTTTAATCTTCATATCTATAAATATATCTTAAAATTGTTTTGGTAATTCCAATATTTTTATTTATCTTTGTATTATGAGAAGATTACCAAAGAAAATACAACAAATAATTAAGAGAGAAAGATTCACCCTTAATAGTACTCGTCCTGATGAAAGATATAGTCAGGGGGTTGACATTAAATATCGTATAAGCGGAATCACAACGGAGGATGCGAAATGGTATACGGAAAGTACCCCCATGGATAAAGATTTAAGAGATAATATTTGGGTTAATATAAAAGTAAGTGGTATGGCAGAAACCTGTGGGTATGGTGATGACTTAAAAATTCTAAAACCTATCGGTGAGGTAGCTAAATTTACACAAAATAGTTATAGTTATAGTTGTTCTAATTCCTTATGGGGCTGGCAATACCATAAAAGAATTAGAAATCATATCCGTCAGAGTGTAAAAGAAGAAATTATGGATTTCTTAAAACTTATGGGAATTGCCCCTCAGGGGTGGTATAAATTAAAAATTAAAACTATTTCGTGGGAATAGATTAACGATTCTTTTTAATAAAAGACATCCTGTCTTCCATTTCATTAACGTCTTGAACAAATTTGTGAACTTGCTCTTCATCTACCAATCTTTTAACTTCATTTAAGTGGTCCACCACCAAACCATGTCTATCATCTGATAAGGCGTGGTTTTCTGGTTGCATCTTTAATTGGCCTTGTTGGGAACTTAATGCTCCTTGCATTCTCCACTCATTTAGTGGGTTTTTTTCTTCCTGAGCATGGAGATTACGAATCTGTTGAGTTTCATTATTGGTATTATTATAATGAATGGGATTTTCTTTCCTTCTATTGTATTTGTGACCTTCCCAACGTGGATGATTTAAGTTCATAGCTTTTTTTATATAAATAGTGACAAATTCGTTAAAATTATTTATATTTGGGGAATGTCAGAATTCCGAGAAATTTTTGTAAAAGCTTATAAAAGGTTAAATGGAACCTTAGTATGCTCTCATTTACGGACAATTAAGGTAAGTTCTAAAAAGACCACAACCCAAAACTATACAAAAAAAATAGTTGACCCTAATCAGTTAGCTTTCGATTTACATGAACCATTAAATAATAATAATAATATGAATAAACCCATTAAAGAAATTAAAAACTGTGCCGATATCATTACGGACTTAAGAAAATTAAAAAAGGAGAATCCTAATAACTTTGAATTTGGTAGTAAAGCTAGAAGATATCTAGACGATTTAAAATTGGAGAAGGGTTTTGATTGGGATTACCGAATTAAATGGTAATTAAACAATTTTTACTGTAACCTTACAGTATTGATGAAAATATTTATTGGCTTCATTAGCTATCCATTCCCATAATTCTTCTATAATGTCTGCCTGATGGTCTTCCATAGAATTCATCACATCCTCTGTAGTTTTATTGGGGAAAATTAGGTGTATGTTTTCAGTTTTCCTCTCTTGCTCTCCATGCCTGTTTCGGTCCCACTCAGACCACCACGATTGTTTATCGATAAGGAAAGTTAAATTCCAACACGCATATCCTTCCCCTCCCGTTCTTCCTATCCTCTCTCCACCTTCGTCTCCATCTCCATCCCACGTATAGGTATAACTAGTCGGTATGACTTTGAACCGTATATCGTAAATTCCGTTTGTAATAGCATGCCTCCACTCATCTTTTTTGCGTCCGAAAGAAGTTTTATCTATCCCACCTTCCCATTCTATTTTTAAAACTGGATAAACTATATCTAGGACATCATCAAAGGAGTCTCCCCCGTCCCCTCCTTCCACACCAAATAATTTTAACGTTTCCCACTCAGGTTTACCGATACGTGTCCAATAATTAAAAAGTTTTTCTTTTAAGTGGGGGGGAATAATTTCATTAAAAGTTGGGTCCCATTTGGGTTGGGTCTGTTCTTGTAATAAGTCATCTGAACTACCTTTAAAATTAATAATATCCTTAATTTCTTTATATTCATCTGAATCTTGCAAAAGACCAAAACCTCCCGCATAAGGTATGAGTGATTCCATAGTTGATGGAAATTCTATAACTTTTTTATGTAAGTGTTGGATTTCTTGGGGATTTGCATTATTGGCAAAGACTATTATTTCTTCAAAATTCATCCCCCCAACAACATGAATAATGGTGTATAACCGATTATCTAAGTCTAGAGGTAAATTTTTACTTAGAGCATGCCCGTAATATCCTGATTCAGTCAAATATAACATTTCTATAAAATATGCTATAAATATCTATAAGAAAAGCATAAAAAAAAGGACCTAAGTCCTTTTCTTTTATTTTTGAGTTAAATACTCCCAAGCTTTCGATGCAGCCCATCCTATTGCAATCCCTGCATATAGTTTATAACCATATGTTAATAAGAGAATTCCTCCTAGTCCTGTGGCTCCTATGCCGAAGTACCATGAATTAACTATCGATTTTATTTTATCTAACATAATTTATTATTTATATTTTTTTTTATTATTATTTTGTAGGATTACCTTTTCCTTTTAAATTGTATGCCTTTTTAACTTTATTAGCACCTTTTCCGATGCCAAAGTTATAACTGTTAAAACAATGTCCTAATGCGAGTTTATCTACATCTTGAATGTTATGTTGTAATCCTGCAGCAGCAATCCCTACTAGGGCCACACATTGTTCTTTAGTTGGTTTTCCCGCTATTTTTTGTTGGGTCTGTGCAAGCGCAGCTTTTACCTTATCCGCGTCTGTAAGTTTTTGTTCTGCAGCAGCTGCTTGAGCATCTAAATTTTCTTTTGAACCACCAGTTTGTAATGCTTTAGCAGTTTCACTGTTTACTATACCACTAGGTGTTAAGTTATTGGCAGTTTGAAATGCTTTTACCGCTGCTTCAGTTTCAGAACCAAAATCTTTATCAGCTCCATATTTAGGTAAATCGGTACCGTCTACCCCACTAGCGATTAATTTTTGTTGGATTTCTCCGATTACTGCTCCTTTTTGTCCTTTCTTCGCTGCACATTGTTGGTCAGAAATTATTTGGTCAAAAGTACATTTGCTTTGTTGAGTAGATTGTGCACCACCTTCATCACCACCTTCATCTTCATCTCCACCACCTGCGGCTCTGTTTTCTTCTTTGGAATAACTTCCATCTTTGTTTTTCTTTTTACCTATGCCACCTTCAGTAATAAAACCATAACTTCTACGGTTACGTTTAGTTCTGGATTCTGACACAGTTTCAGTTTCTACTACTCTTTTGCCGTCTCCTGGCCACTCCAAATAAAATTCATCGGTCCAACCCAAGTTGGTGTCTTCATCTTTATCCTTATAAACATCGTAATAAGCGTTGGCCCATAAAAATTCTGGTGAATATTTGGCAATATAGTTTTTATTAGAAGCATAGTCGTCCTCATAAACAGTTTTAACTTCAGTGTCTACGTCTATATTATATTTCCATGGAAATGCTTTTTCATTTATTTTCAATTTATCAAAATCCACATCTGAATCAGCCGTAGTTCCTTCACATTTTTGAATAGCTTTGAGACAATTTTTATTCTCTATTGTGAAATGTTCCTGCAGTCTCTCGATTATGAATTCTTTAAAATTCCCATATTCTTTACCATCATAAATAATATCTACATTAGTTACATTTGCGTCATAATCATCTTCCCAGACTAAATCACCCTCCTCGTCTATCCAAGTATATAGGTCCTGAGCTCCACCACCATAACCACTTTCTCTTTTACCAAAAGTTTTACCAACTATGGTAAATTCGTAACGACTTGTAGGGCCCTTAACTTGCTTACCAAATGCATTATCATAGGAACCACCACCTTCCATGGTGTCAATCCACCCAGTGTCACTGGTACTTCCTTCTCTAGTTATTTCACCTTCTGCCCAACTCTTATCTCTACTATTTATTTTACTTTTGACAAATGCACCAGTTTTTTCGGTTGCCTTCTCTAATTCAGTTAATATTCCATTCAACCAATCAAAGGAGTCGGGTTTGACTCCAGCTCTCCCATATATCTTTCCAGTTGTGTCGATTACACCATTGGTTGATATTTTTGCAAGTGCAGTCGTGGTGGCGGCCTCCCAATCTGCGTACTCTGTCTCTATGTATTCCTTACATTCAGCTTTTCCCCAACCTTCTATATCCTCACAGGGTTTTATCCACCCTGAATCCTCAGCTGAGTCATCGTCACCATAATCAATCTGTTCCACGATACGCCTAGCGGTCTTTTTGAATCTATCCTTATTTTCAGTTAAAGTTTTGCTACGGTCGTAGTTAATAAGGCCCATCATTTTTTGAATGTCCTCAGATAATATATTTTTTTTCATTGTTTTGTTTTTTCGAAAAATGTTGTTTATTATATAGATAAATATATCCTAAGACAGAAAAATTTAGGGGGTCTCTAGGTATTTATTAGTAATAAATATTATTCATGGACTTTAACACTGAACTTCTTACACAATTATTTAATAGAGTACTAGATACCTTAGATGAAGACCTTATTAAAGAAATTGAATCTATCCATAATAAGGGTCTCACTAACATAAGTCCTCATTTTTTATCAGGTCGTATTTTAGGGGCAATTCAACAAGAAGGTAAGCTCTTTGGATTCGGTGAGGGTTCGGATTATTCGTTCGAGGCTACTCCCCTCCAAAGTACACTCTTTTCTTTATTTATTAATACCTATACACCTAATGGATTTCACTTAGAAGATATTAGTGAAGAACTGGAACCTACCAACTTTATAGTGGGTAGTCAGGAAAAGATGTTGCCGTTTGTTGGTGGAAGTCGTCAAGGGTCATTAAATGATGTTACATATAATGAGATAAAAAACACATTTGGTCATCCCACCTACGATGAACCCTCGTCGGACGAAAAAGTACAGGCAGAATGGGATATCATGTTTGATAATGGTGTACGTGCTAGCATTTATGATTATAAACAATATCATCTTCCACCTGAAGATGTCACTGATTGGTCTGTAGGTGGTAATAGTCCTCATTCTGCATATGAGGTATATAAAGTGATGGGAATTCTTTAATTTTTCTTGGTTTTTACATAAAAAAGTGTTATCTTTGTCTTATGAGGACAATTATATATTTAATATTAACTTTTTTAAGTACTTTAACTTATTCACAAGTTATTGATTGGGGTAATTTTGACACAAAATTAATTGATAGTTTAGTCATTAAGGAAGCTAATATATTTCGGAATACATATTCTGATATTCCACTTAATGTTTCCCCTATTTTACAGGAACGAGTATCTATTAGACAAACTAATATCTTAGTAAGTAAACAGAAAGCATTTCATCCTAATGTTTATCATATTTTTGAAGAAATAAAGGATTCTTTAGTTAGGGAAAGTGAAACTAATAATCCCGGTAAAAAGAATCCTGTGGGTGCAATGCATTTGTCAGAGATATGTTTAAAAACTTATCGTCAAGATACTAAATTTACCACTTATGAAGAATTAGCACAATACCTTATTAAATTATGGAAGTCTTCTAGGGCACACCATAACATTCTTTTACACTGGGGTACCTATGGTGATGGGGTTTATACCTTAGCGGGAGTGTCAGTACAAGTAGGTAATTATTATTGGGGCGGAGATACGCATACGGGAATCTACGCTTCCTTGCATATTTGTAGTACCTATCTTAAATGATTATTTAATAACCAGAGCTGGTAAGGTAAGTTCAAATCTTCTATCAGACTGAGTGGTAGAACTCTTGTGATTTTTCTTACCTTTGGTCCAACAATTTCCACTATCACAATTCTCACCTCCACCTACACTATTAAATGTAACATCACCAAATATATCCCTTACGGTAGTGTTCAAATAGTCCGCCACTGCTTGTGCACGGTCATTACTTAAACATTGATTATATTCTCCTCGGGTATTTTCCCCAATACAGGGTTGGTGAAGTTTTGTTTTTGTTTTTTCGGTATAATAAGGGGATTCACTTGGGTCATTATCTCGGGATGCATATGCGGTTACAGTTATAGGTGTATTATTAAGTTTTTGTATATAAGCGTTACGGTCTTCAGGTGCCATACTCCTAATAGGGTTGATGATTTGTTCGTTAAGTTCGTCTATAGCATCTTGAGTTATGGTAGCTCTATTAAAGTTAAACATGTCTCCCGCCGCAAAACTAAATACTCTAGGTGTTATCTCCTCTTCTTCACCACCCCAATCAGGTTCCTTAAGTACTAAAGAAGTTAAAGTGTAGGATAAATTAGTCGAATGTAATGTTCCATATTCAGTTTTTGAAAGACGTACCGTCGCTTCATTATCATTGAAAAATGTACCTAATTTAAATTCATCTCCCAGGCTCGGTAGATTTTTTAGGTTTTTTGGTTTTTTGGTTGACGCTACACTAAATATTAATAAGGCCCCATTCTGCATCACATCGTGGGTAACCTCTAACTTTACGGTCCCCATTTCTATTTGGTCTTTAACTTCGGGATAATTTTTGAAAAAATCACCATAAGAACTGTCTTTTTCGATGAGTTCTGAAATAAAGCCTTTTGTAGGAATACTCTGACCATAGATAGGTTCTGTCAACCAAAACCCCCACTCAGGTGAACTTCGTTGTGCATTTGGTGGGTCATACTTTAAGGTGATGGGGGCACCACCAATTGTTACAGTCATTCCTCGTCTCCAGTCTTCCGACCCCTCTATAATAACACTAAATTTATTTAATATATTGGGGTCGGTTTCTACTTTCTGAGATAAAAGGGAATTTAAATCGGTTTGGATACTGTTAAAAGTCTCCCTAGGTGCTACACTCTGTTCCCTTAAAATAGTGTGACTTAATCTTTCTAATTGTTGTTCTGTAATTAATATCTGGCTCATAATTAATATGGGTTTGGTTTAAATCCTCCTCCAGTACTCCTATAAAAATCTTTGGGTTCTAGAATAGGTCTTTTATCTGGTAAAGATTGTAATAGTTCAATTAACTGATTTGTGAGGACATTTAAATCACCTTCATCTGCTAACATTCCAAAGATGCTACTACTAATGGCTTCATCACTAAAGGATTTATTCTGTCGTAATTCAAATATTCCAGAACAGACAGCATCTAAAAATTCGTCTAATTCTTCTTCCACTTCTGTCTCATAAGTCTTAATAAAACCGATACCTTCGGACATTTCTTCAGTAGTCCCTATTTTACCCATTTTCTGTGAATCAGGTTTACAGATTTTGTCATCCGAACACCAATACATTCCTCCCGGACATATCTTTTTCTTAGACTCTTCTCTTAATATTTTTTTAATTAATCCTTTCATTATATATAAATACCTTTATTGGCTTTTAAACTTCACGTACAGCTGTAACATCTCTCTCCTGTGATTCCTCCTCTAAGTACTCTTTATGAAATCCGTTCGAGTTGTCCCACTCATACCAAACGTACAGACCATCTTCGTCAACATCTATCTCAGCTTCTGCATCATCTGCACTATAAGCAGTCATCGGCATCTTCCATGTGTATTCCACATATTCACTAACTGTTTGTCTCATATGTACCTCATACTTTTTTACCTCTGGGAGGTCCAAACCATTAAAACTCTGAATAGTTCCATCGATTATACCATCATAATTCTTCACTGCAGTATGAAAAAGTTTACTAAACATACTATCGGGGTCGTACTTACTATCATTAAGACCAAATAATTTAAGGGTAGTTTCAAATTCCTTATAACGTTCATAGGGTTCATAGTTTCCTGACATATCACTAAACTTAATAAACTCTTTTTCATCATGATTTATTACCATTTGCTTAACGACACTCCAAAAAAGTTTGGTACTAATAGTGGGAGTAACCATAACCCACTTTCCTTTATCTCGACCATCTGCGTCTAGTTGTTGTTGCCACGTTCTATAAGTCCCTGCACCTACTTCACCTTCAGTGGGTGGATTTTCTTCTTCATTCGGTTGGTCTTCTCCATGTTCATCTTGTTCCCATAGAGACTGAACTTTCTGAAAAAATCCATCTTCAAACATCCCATCAATCGCACTCATTACATTATATTCACTATCACCCCAATTTGATTTATTTTTTGTAATCACTTCATCCATAGCTTTTCTTAAGTCCATTTCTAAAATAGCCCATTTATCAAATTCTTCTTCGTAATGCTCTTTTAATATTTTCCGTATGAGTGGTTTCATTTATAATAAATACTTTGTGAAAGGATATAAGCTTAGGTAATGATTGGGGAAATTTCTTGCATAAAAAAAGCAAGCTATTTTTGCTTTTTTTATTTTCTTATTTAAGCTTTAAATGCTTGCTGCTATTTATATATATGCCGACTTTGGAAAACGGACTTCTCTTTTAAAAATTATTCTTTTTTTAAGTAGTTGTCCCAGAGATAATGTTTTAATGGTAGTCATAAGTTTATTTTTTATAAAAGTAGAAAATATTTTAGTCAGAATCAACTAAAAATTATAACCATTTATTTTTCTTAAAATATAAAAACATCCCTACCGCAGT
>Ga0080013_1005032_pt1 | contig 12612 bp, 32 predicted proteins | sample ETNvirenome_6_85_FD_69236 | JGI IMG/M metagenome (GOLD analysis project Ga0080013, IMG submission 69236) | Marine viral communities from the Pacific Ocean - ETNP_6_85 (SPADES assembly) (version 2) | ecosystem: Environmental > Aquatic > Marine > Oceanic | place: Pacific Ocean | collected 2013-06-19 | reverse complement strand
CAGTTCAGATAGTCGATGGGATGATGAATACAATGTTGCGTTAGGCGTCGTTTTAGAACCCGAGATACAAGATTTTCACGGTCGGAAAGATGGCAGCGTTCTCGTCTTCTGGAACTCTGCAGGCCGGCGCGCCATGGTTGCGAGACGCAATCTGGAGGTAGTCCATGCAAGTCGGTGATTTAGTAAGTTGCATTTCTGCCGGCGGCGTTCTCGGCTTGATTACGCGCATCGTCGTTAACGCCCATGGGTCTACTGTATATGAGGTCTTAATCGGCTCACAACGCTATCCCTTCCGCCCTAACATGCTGGAAGTGGTAGAGTGAGGGTAGGAGACTTAGTAAGCTGGAGAGGCAGCACAGCCGTTGTTGTTGATATGTACCGTAGAGCAGAGCAAGACGGTAATCCGAACGGCGATTTTGAAATGGTAACCGTCTATGTCATTCATGCTGGTGACAGACTAATCACCACAAGACGAAAGCTCCGAGTACTCAATCAGGCTTGACACTCTCTTGACAACCTGGCTATTGACAACCCCTCATTTTCTATGCTATAATGTTCCTACATTCAAGCTACGACAGAAGGAATCCATCTATGAAAAAGAAAAAACCTCAAACCCCAAAACCTCGGAACTGGATAGCCGTACATGCGTTCAATCGTAAAGGTGGTGCTATGCGCGATAAGAAGAAACAAACAAATAAGACAGCATGCCGAGGAAAAGTACAGTTATGATAAACACATGGAGCACCCTCGGAGTCTTTGAAGGGGAACTATTCACATCTGTACATCTCACCGAAAAGGGAGCTTTACTCAATGCTCTTGAGGACATGTTGATGTTTCTGGGCATTGATGAAAACCCAGAGGAGGCACTTGATCGTCATTTTGATGGCGAACCCGCGCCTTGCTATGACCTCGCTGAGATGTATAAGATGAATCGACAGCAGCTATCCACCTTGTTTAACCAGTGGGCGGAGATTACTTGGGATAATGACGAAGGCTATCAAATCGAGATTTACAAGACGCCGGTGAAAGTATGAAGATAGGGAGCCTTGTTCTGGCCGAAGAGGGAACGATTGTCGGCATCATTGTTCCGAAGCCGGCCGATGCACGAACATTTTTATATCACGAAGCCGCAGAATATACTTGGATGATGATTTTGATGGTGAGAGGGCTTGATGATGGTGATACTTTTATTGGGAATGTCTTTCCATGGGGTAAAAAACAGTTAGAGGTGTTAAGTGAAGGTGGGTGATTTAGTGAGAATCCGGCGCGATAAACTTATTGAGATTGAAGAGCAGGACTTAGCAATCGGAATCGTGGTGGCGTTTCCTCCGAAACGACGGACAGCAGTGGTCGGGCGCGCCTACAGTGGTCGCGTTGGAATAAGGTGGAATGATGAGAACCTCCGCCGCATCGACTGGGAGCCTATGAGTTGGCTGGAGGTAATCAGTGAAAGTAGGTGATTTAGTGAAAGTAAACAAGCGGTGTGATGCCGGTGGGCTGTGGGGTCGCTTTGGCGTTGTGATGGGGCGAGAACGCTTGCATGCATCAACTTCTGTATTGGTTTTCATGGCCGGCCGACGGCGTATTTTTAACTATTCGCACTTGGATGTGATAAATGAAAGTAGGTGATTTTGTTAGCTTTGATATTTATCGGCCCTCTGCGAAGATATTTCTCACGACTTATAAAGGCGTGATTGTAGCCTTGGAAGAGCGGCCGAACCTCGGAGGTTATGGCCCTTTGTTCCATGTTCTTTCGACATGCGGTACACTTTACAAGAGTATCGAACGCACTTCTATTCGAGTGCTGAGCGCCTCTTGACATTCTGTTGACAAGAAACTGGTTGACTTCTCCACAGATTCGTGGGATAATATAGTCACACCAAAAGGAGAAATGAATATGGCAAGACGATGTGGACACTGTAGCTCTTTCGGACATAATGTACGCACATGTGGTGATCTCACCCGCGCGCTGGAAAGACGCCGGCGCGAATATCTCGCGCGAGATGAGAGCAGTGTTGACCCCGAAGGTAGCATTGAGCGGCTCCAGAATCTTCGGCGTCTTCAGCGTGTTACAGACCGGCTTGCAAAGCGAACTGGTGTGCATCCTGTTACGGGCTCCAAGGTGGCCAAGCGAATCCTTAGCCGCCCTCGGCGGTGTTCTTATTGTAGAGCCGAAGGTCACACCCGCCGCACCTGTTCTATCCGCAACGGCGACCAAGCCGTCTATCGCGAGGCTACACGCATCGCGCGACAGGCCATTGTCGAACGTATTATGGCCACTGATATCGGTATCGGAACGCTTTGCGTGCATCGCCTTGGCTATTATGATTCTAAGAAAGACTGGCACTTTGGAGATAGGCCCTGTATTATCACCAAAGTACTCTGGAGTGAATATACCTATGATTCCCATTCGTTCCAGTTTGAGATAACGCCGGCCGCAATGCTGCTCGGAGGAGGCACCCAGCGCGCTCGGAGTGTGGGTGCTCAACACATCAGCTTGTCGATGCTTGAGAACAACCTTAGAGAAGAAGGGGGCAAGCCTGTTACGCCGGCCGGAGCCCTGTCGTTCTCTGAAGAGTGGTTGAGCGCCAGCGACATTGACTGGAAGAGGATAGCCGGCTTTGCTGGGGCCGGCGCACCGCGACACTCTCGTTTTGAGACATTGGAGAGCGCCTATTCACGCGAATGGGCACCCCAGATATTGGCCATGGCTTATAACAATCTACAAAAAAAGAGATAACCAGAGCCGATAGCAGGCAAGGATTAACTATAATGAAAAAGGGTTCACGGCCTCGAACGAACCCATGCGAAGTGCGCCGCTACAACGGTTAGCCCCGCGAACCCGCATGGGAGTGGACGAGGGGCTTGGGGCGACCGCTGACGACGAGGCCGGCCTTCCTGCTATCGGTTTTCTCTCTTGACATTTACTTGACAACTTTCCTATTGACCTTCCTTATTTCTTCTGCTATAATGTACCTACATTCAAACAAGGAGTCCATTCATGAAAGTAAAATCCGCCATCAAGAAAGTTAAGTCCCACTTCAAGAAGCAGGGTATCGACATTGTTATTAACCAACCTGCGCGCCACGGAGACTACAAGTGGTCATTCGAGCATGATGGCTACGTCGGCTCGTTCTCTGTGAACGGCATGCATGGCTGGAGCGAGGGAGCTTTGGAGGCGAGCGCCTGTCTATTCCACGTTAGGCGCGCCAACGACCACAGCGACCTTCAAAGCGACTACCACGCTGGCTCATTCCGCGATAACATCACACAGGTGTGTGAGAGCCTTCTGTCGTCGCCTCCAAAGTATCCTGCTGGTTCGCTGGTACGAGGCAAGCAAAACAAGCGTGCAACGCGCTTCGGCTTCAACGGCAAGGTAGGGCTTGTAATCTCCGCAGAGGACGGATACTGTAGGGTTCAGTGGATGGGGGACACTACCCCTTCAGCGGGATTTTATGCTATTCAACAATACTCTTTCCGTGACCTTGAGGTGGCATCATGAGAGTCGGTGATTTGGTAACCTGCAACGGTGAACAACTTGGTATCATTACTTGTGTTGACCCAGAAGAAATCGGAGACAATAAAGAAGTTGAAGTCTTGTGGACTTCTGGCTTTACTGGCTACTCCACCCATTCAACATGGAATCTGGAGGCAGTCAGTGAAAGTCGGTGATTTGGTTAAGTGGACTAACGAGTTCAATCCAGACTATTATGGAGGTGCCGCAGATGGGCTTGTCACAAAAGTCACTCATTATAACGATTCTGTTAACACTGTTGTCGTTGATGTTTTGGTGAGAGGTAGTATTCGTCGCTGGAACAGCAAAAGTTGTGAGGTGGTCAGTGAAAGTCGGTGATTTAATACAGCTACAAAGCGGTACTCGTAAACACTGGGGCTTGCCGACAGGTATCGCCCTCTTGATTGAGAAGCTGCCGAGAAACGACAGGCTGGAGTACGACTGGAAGGTTCTCGTTGATGGCCAATACATCGAACTGGGGCGTCAAATAGAAGGGTCTTCAGAGGTTCTCAATGCAAGTCGGTGATTTGGTGCGATGGACAACCTCGGCGGATGCATCTCTCGGTGTTGTACTCGGAGTGACGACCCGCTCTGCATCGGTGCAGGGCACATATTACACTTGTGCGGACATTTATTGGTTTGAGGATGGCCGGAGTTGCGGTTATAACGCTCACCACCCTAACATAGAGATAGTCAGTGAAAGTCGGTGATTTGGTGAAACTAAAGAGCCCAACAACCAGAAGGGCCTTTCTCGTAACGGTGTGTCGCCCGCCATGGTTTATGGTGCTGGGATGTGCTTCTTGGCAGCGTATAGCAGATTTTGAGGTAATCAGTTGACATTCACTTGACAACTTAACTATAGACAACCCCCTATCTCCTATGGTATAATGCATGCATGAAGATGAGGAGTCCCATGATTGTACTGACAGCAACACCGAAAGCATCGAGCCGCACCAAGAATCGCTTGCGCGAACATGGTAATGAGTTTGAGCTTCTTCGCGTTGCTAACGCAAGCTGCATGCATGGGCGACAGAGCGCGCTTGTTATCGCGCCTGATGGCTGGAAGGGCTGGCTACCTCTTGATGAGCTACAAGAAAACGTAACCCAATAATACATTTAATAAACAAGACAAGGAAGAGTAAAATGGAAGAGTTGAGAAACCTTATAAGTATTCACGAGATAGCCTATAACATGGCAGTTGAGGCGGCACAAACAGGCCGGCCAACTCCAGAGCTTTGGGATGTTGAGCAGGAGCTATCAGATAAGATGCAAGAAGTTGCTGAAAATCTGGGAGTTTTCTTGGTTGGTTATGTCAACCCAGAGATTAAACTTCTTGTGTTGTCATAGGGAGAGTTATGAAAGCCGGTGGTCTGGTAAAGTGCGATTATGGTATCGGTATTGTGAAAGTCGGTGATTTGGTTAGGGTCCGTATGTCCCACCGAGCCCCCAAGAATGGGATCGTTATTAAAGTTGTGCCATGCGATATCACACACAATACTGTTTGTGTTGTCCAGCCCACTGATGGCAGTCGGAAGATCTGGGCCAACCCTTTAGATATGAGAGTGCTAAATGAAAGTCGGTGATTTAGTTACTCCCAAGAAATACCCCAAGTGGGTGATGCTTGTCGTGGATGTGTTTCTCGATGGTAAGCATGTACGTCTAAAACGAGGCTCACAGATTACTGTGGGCGAGATTAAACATTTGAAGGTAGTCAATGCAAGTCGGTGATTTAGTGGCTCTATCAGCCTACGGTGAGCAGCTTATAGACCTCCGCGTTTATAGCGGCCAGTTTCGAGCCGAACACTACTCGAAGCAGCCTCTCATGGGTATCATAGTCAAGCGGCTGGAGATAGGAGGCAACAACCCCAAGCCATCGCGAGTCCCATTTAGGGTAGAGTGGCTTAATGAATCTAACCCTTATCATTGTCCCCAAGGTCGCGGCGGTCGCTTCGGGCCGTCGTATTTCTTTCGCAAGGATTTGAAGAAAGTCCGCGCCACACCTAAGCAAAAACCCTCTTGACATTCACTTGACAACTTAGCTATAGACAGACCGATTTGCTTATGGTATAATGTGGTCACATTCAATCAAGGAGTACCCGAATGGCTTACCTTCGCAAAAATGACATTGTTATGATTAGAACAGACAACGGCTTGATTCAAGCCCGCGTTACCGACATGCAGTTCCGGCGCTTTCGCCGTAGCTGGAAGGATAAGAAGTCCGGTGAAACCAAGAGGAAGTGGAAGTCAGTACCTTACGCTGTCTGTGAGTGCTTCTTGGGGGCTCCTGTAGGCACCGAGTTCGTCATCGCAGGGTATAAGCTCAAGAACGAGACAAAGGACGGTGAGAAGCTGCTGGTGCTTCGTAATCAGTACGCCGCCGAGTTCGGTGGCGCTTGGGTTCAGAAAATGCTCGAAGCCTCGCGCGAGAGTCGAACCCAACGAGCTACCGCATCATAAAAAACCCTCTTGACATTTACTTGACAACTTTCCTGTTGACTTCCGCTCTATCTTCAGCTATAATGTACTACATAATAGAGAGCAACCTTTCATCACCCCACTCGGAGTATCCATCATGGCCGTAGATTTCGCCACCTTCCTTTCCGTCGCCCCTCACATCCTCAACTCGCGGTTGCCTGTACTGGTTCGCGGCCGCCACGGCGTCGGCAAGTCCGAAGTCGTCTATCAGATTGCGTCGGCGCGTGACCTTCCTGTTGTTGAGCGACGTGCTTCACAGATGACCGAGGGCGACTTGCTTGGTCTTCCTGACACCGCCGACACTGCTATTAACGGGCGCAAGGCTACCACTTGGAACGCTCCAGATTGGCTTGTAACTGCTTGCGAGCAGCCTGTGTGCCTCTTCCTCGATGAAGTAGACCGCGCGACCATGGAAGTCCGTCAGGGCCTCTTCGAGTTGACCGATAGCCGCAAGCTCAACGGGTGGCACTTGCACCCTGAGACTCTCATCATCGCGGCCGTCAACGGTGGCGAGCATGGCGCTCAATACCAAGTCGGCGAGATGGACCCTGCCGAGCTTGACCGCTGGACTGTCTTCGATGTGGAGCCGACCACTGAAGACTGGCTCAAGTGGGCACAGGAAAACGTTAATAGTGTTCTTTGGGACTTCATCAACCAAAACCGTCAGCACTTGGAGCACACCGGTGACTTCGAGCCTAACAAGGTCTATCCTTCTCGTCGTAGCTGGAAGCGTTTCAGTGATACCGCTGTTGGTGCCGGCGTCTTTGAAGAAGGTGGCGATACTGGCCTCCTGTTCCACCTTGCGACCGCGTTCGTCGGTTTCGAGGGTGCTGTGGCACTCAAGGACTTCGTTGACCGCTACGAGTGGCAGGTCACCATCGAGGACATTCTGGACAACGGAGAGGTCGCTAAGACCTCACAGTGGGGCATCAATGACCACGCCGCGATGATTGAAAAGTTCGAGGCATCTGGTACATTCGCAGAGACTCTCTCGGAGCCTCAAATCCAGAACCTTGCGGACTACTTCGTGACGTTGCCTTCCGAGGTCGCTATGAAGCTCTGGACGGTCGTTGGGGACACCGACAACATCGACAACGTGGTTGCCATCCACAAGGCCACCGCAAGCGACGGAACGCGCGTTAGCGACCATCTGGTGACTATCTTGGGAGGCGACCAAGGCTAATGCAGTTTAAGGGCGTGATGAAAGTGGGTGACCTCGTTCGCGTTCGTGAATGTGAAGGGGACACCCGAGCCCGTCAACTCGGCGCGGGGCTCGTTATAGAGGTAGAAAAGAGCCCTCTTGAGCCCGCGCGTCGGTTCCCTGTGGTTCAGGTGAAGTTCTTCAAAACAGAGGAGATTATGAGATTTATTGAGAAAGACTTGGAGATGGTAAATGAAGGATAATCGTGATTATCAAGTAGGAACCCTGCTTATTTGCAGCGCCAACAAACAGGCTCACCTTATTACTGATATGAGAGAGATACCTCAACCCGTGTACGGCACCACCGACGTAAAGCGCAAGGAATACCTGCTATTTGGACGTTGGGGACAATCGCAGACACGGAATAAAGAGCATCGGTGGGTCGGTGATACGGACCTCCGCGTGAAGTATTACGTCCCTTGACATTCACTTGACAACTTCACTATAGACAACCCGCTTCCTTTCGTGGTATAATACGAAGTATAGAATCAAGGAGAGCCTTTTATGACCGACCAACCCTTCAACTTGAACATGCACACCGCGCGCCTTCTAATGCGCGAGCCCTTCTTTGCCGCGCTCTCGCGCCGCATCGATAAGACTGCGAGCACGCAGGTTCCGACTGCTGGTGTGCGCGTCAATCCGCATACTCAACAGTTTGAGTTGCTCTATAACCCTGATTTTATGGCGGCATTGAGCGACCAGCACAAGCTGGGAGTTCTAATGCACGAGTTCTATCACCTCGTTTTAGAGCACGTCACGGGCCGTAAGCCCGCCGATGGCCTCAAGCGTATTGATAACATCGCAATGGACTTGGCTATCAACGGGCTGAATGAGATGCGGGATATGCTCCCCAACGAGGCCAATCCCGGCCCTGTTATGTCGGGCAGTAATGAGCCTATGAAGGGCGTTTTCCCCGGCGAAGGCCCGTTTGAGCACCTGCCGGCTAACATGACCTATGAATGGTACTTGGAGGCTCTCAAGAAGATGGGAGAAGACCAACAGCAAGGCGAAGACGGTGAAGGCGGCGAAGGCGGTCAAGGTGGCGACCCATTCGATGGTGCCGACTCTTTCGACTCCCACGAGGGCTTTGGCGAGGGCGACTCTACCACTCAAGAGATTGCTAAAGAGCGCCTCAAGGAAGCTGTCAAGAAGGCCGCAGAGGAGGCCCAGCAAGCCCGCAACTGGGGCTCTGTCTCTTCCTCGATGCGCGAGGACATTCTGGACCGCATCACTACCCACGTTGACTGGCGCAAGGTGCTCCGCTACTTTATCAAGACTTCTCAACGCGCAGACCGTCGCTCGACCCCGCGCCGCCTCAATCGGCGATTTCCCCGCATACATCCTGGCAAACGGGTACGTCGGCATGCTCGCATCGCTATCAGCATCGACCAGTCGGGCTCTGTCGATGACCAAATGCTTGCCGCGTTCTTCTCCGAGTTGAACGAGTTGGCTGCTATTGCGGAGTTTACGGTCGTGCCCTTCGACACTGAAGTGGTAGAGAGCACCGTATACGTCTGGAAGAAAGGAACCCATCGCCGCACCGAGCGCGTACTTCACGGCGGAACCTGCTTTGATGCTCCCACGCGCTATGTCAACGATAACAACTTTGATGGACATATCATCCTGACAGACCTTATGGCCCCTAAGCCGATTCCGAGCAACTGCCAGCGCATGTGGATGACTACTCGCCACTACGCAGATAACCCTTACTTCCAAACTAATGAACGTGTCATCGCCATCGACCTATAGGCCGGCGGTCGGTGACCTCGTTCAAGTGGTGGGAACCTATCAGCGCGATATGCCAGATTCACAGGTGGGTTTGGTACTCGGCCGCGCTGAAGAGGCACAGACTATCTGGAACGTGCAGTTCACTAACGGCGCTACTCTTCGTATCTGGCAGGGCCACATGGTCCCACTTGACAACCTCTTGACAACTTCTCTATAGACTTAGCCTATTTCTTCTGGTATAATGTACTCACATTCAATCAAGGAGCCTTATGTACTTTAGCAATCCCCCGCGCCCCGCCAACGCTCCGCAACGCACCAACTGGAAAACTGCGTTCGCGGACTTGCTTGCCAACCCTGCGCTGTCACAACGCGACCGCGCGGTCATCGAGTCTTTGCATGGACAATGGAGCCGCTCAAAGTCGCTCTCTCGCGGCCGCAAGTCTTATTTCTACTTGATTAAGGACCGCACCGAGAAGGCAGCTATCGCAATGTCAGAGCGCGCAGCGACCGGCGGAACCACTATGTCCGCGCGCCTTCAGGGCCTCGATTCTCGCATTGCTGACCGCTCTTCTTGGGATGCTGGCTTCGTTGAGAGCTTGATTCGTCAAGAGGCTCGCGGCCCGCTCTCTGACCGTCAGGTAGAGACTTTGGAGAAGATTGAGGCTCGCCACACCGATGAGCTTCTCTTGGAGCGTCAGGCATGGCTGAGGGGCGGCTACGGCGCGACAGAGCGTCTTCGCATGCGTTTGGCTTGCGAGTACTACGGTCGCGGCGGGTATTACTCCACTATCACGAGTCGCTTCTTCGCCGAAGACGATTATGTGCCGAGTAAAGAGCAATATGACAAAGTAGTTAATAACAAGTACGCCCAGAAAGTCATCGTTGCTTGGGAGTCCGCCGCTAAATACGCGGCAGGCACCATGGTTCAAATACGGTCTACCGCACCCTCGACCCGCCTTCGTCAAGCCGATGGGAGCATATTGCGAGCAGGGGCTGTCTGCGTCGTGATTAGTACCACGGAGTCTATCGTTAACGCGGCCAAGGGCTGCAAGCGTTACAAGGTGCTTCCTGTGGGCACTGTTCAGACCTACTTGGTCGAAGAACGCGACGTTAAAATCCACCGATAACCCCTTGAACGACCTACATACTTTAGGAGATGATAATATGCAAACCGAACTTTCCGCCTCTGTTACCCAGCTTGAGGCTTCCCAAATCGCGGCCGAGAACATTGTTTCACAACTGGTGTTCTTTGCGATGCTACAAGACCCCTCTACAATGTCCGACCCGCTTTCACCCATCCAGCTTAAACTTGATGGAGATGAAGTAGGTGGCGCAGGTCTGGAGACTGTCCTCCTGCTCGCGACCCAACGCATGGAGGCCGCAGAAGCATGAGCGAGATTGAAACCTTACGCGCTGCGCTAACGCAGATTGTGGACAGTTATGATAATACAGGGTGCGATGGCTGTGGAGTGGTGTCTCACGACGCCTACGTTGCCGCTGAAGCTGCTCTACGCCAACAAACGCCCATAGAGTCCTCTGAGACTTCAAACGCGACCAGAACGCTCACAGAGATTCAGATGGTTGACCCCTACGAGATTTCCTCTATTGATTCCCATAAACCCATAAACGACCCTATTGACTGGTAAAGGAGATTATTCATGGAAATGGATAGTTATACAGCCGTTGGTCGCGCCGAAGGTTTCATCGACGCAACTGAAGAACAACAAATCGAAGCATGGCAGTACTTGATTGATACTGGGCTGGTCTGGACATTGCAAGGCTGGTTTGGACGCACTGCGATGTACCTTATTGAAAACGAGGTTTGCACGGAACCACCGTCGCCGACCGCAACATGCTGGAGGCATGGATAAATGAAAGAAGAAGTAATACCCGTTGTTAGGAACAAGCTGGTGATTGATGCATGGTCCGAAGGTCGAGATGCCCGAAACCATAGAGGTACACTCGTATCTGCGGGTGGGAGTCTTTACTCTTATCAACTCAAAATCGCGCAACGCACTCCATCGGGGACGTGTGTTGTCGCAGACTATACGGCTGGTGGAGAATATCGGTCACAGACGACCTCGTGTCACGTTGGCCGCGCTCGCATCCATGCTGATATGATGATGCACCCGCGAGTCTGGGAAACCTCCCCGCTCTCTTATGACCCAACCTATGAACAACTACCATTTTAAGAAGGATTAACTGATGGCTAAACGATATGATAACTGGTATGTGAGCCAGATTGAAGTGAGTCTTGACTCTGAAGGCTGTATACAGGCCGTTGAGAGCGTTCTGACTGTGCCCGAAGCGTCCAAGAGTAAGAAGGCCGGCCGACGCATGGCCTCGACGACTCTCGCGCGCATGACGGCGTTGGGGATTGAGAACATCTTCCTGTGTGAGCCCAACCACAAACGCTACTCGAAGTTGTTGAGAGCACAGAATAAAAGAAACAAAGTTAGAAAGATGTCCAAGGCGGCCATCGCGGAGATTATGACCTCCGATATGAGAGAGGAAGGATAAGAATGTTACAGCAACTTAATAAGTATGGAGCTATCGCTCTCGGAATCGATATGGTATGTTGGATATCATTGATTTACTTTGCCCATCACTATTTTACATGCGCCCTATAATGGAAGTCGGTTCGTTATATAAAATCGCTCGTTTCAAGTGGATGCTCCCGCACTCAACGCGCAAGTTCTGGAGCAACTGTGGCCCCGTTGTGTATTTGGGTGAAAGCATACTTGTGCGAGATGATGGCCAGCGCGTTGTGAATCATTTATTGTTTGCTGACGGAGAACAGAGGTTGGTGGATAAAACCTTCCTTGACTTCTTAGAGCCGATAGAGGGAGAACACTAAATGTCCGAGACTGAAAAGAAAAAGAAAGAGAAGACATTAAATAAAAATATTTATATTGCTCATCATTGGGTATAGGTTAGAAGAGAAGAGACTAATGAGATTTATTATTACAGCACTGATTACTATTATTGTATGGGAGAACAGATATACACTTATTCATTTAATAGAAGGTATAGGATAATGATTATATTATTATCTGTATTGTTCTTTATTGTAGTGAGTAGTAGATAGTGGTGCATTGTGGTGTAAAGTGGTGTGTAGTGGTTAGTGGGCGTTTGCCCTGTGGTTGTATAGTTATAGGATAAATGCGTTTTGTTTTATAAGTTGTTTTATAAATGTGTTAAAGTTGCGGTGGTGTTTAGTACTATAGCGCCCACAATGTCAAGCACATTCTATTAATGTATTACATGTATCATGCATACCCATAACTGGCCGGCCACATGCTGACCGCGTGACTGCGCTGCAATAAATGTGTTAGAGAGTATAGAGAGATTAATAAATGTGTCATGGAGGATTGATGACAAATCGAGAGAAGATGGAAGATGTATTAGCGATTGTGTTGGCGGTTGCCGCCTTTTATGTGTTATGGACTGGCGTTGCACTGGCAGAGGGCTTCTGCTATGCTGTGATACATTAACAGCATGCGAGGGCCAAATGTATTATATTTATTGCTGATAGCCGCGACGATAGGGTTTGTGCTGGTTACGTCACGTTACTAAAGCGTCACGTCAAGACTTTTTATAAATGTATCGGAAAATATAACAGGCTCTGCGTCGTGCGTTTTGATTAAGGTTTCCCTTATAGGGAGAGGAATAAATATATTAATGTGTCAAGACT
>Ga0080013_1005030_pt1 | contig 12614 bp, 12 predicted proteins | sample ETNvirenome_6_85_FD_69236 | JGI IMG/M metagenome (GOLD analysis project Ga0080013, IMG submission 69236) | Marine viral communities from the Pacific Ocean - ETNP_6_85 (SPADES assembly) (version 2) | ecosystem: Environmental > Aquatic > Marine > Oceanic | place: Pacific Ocean | collected 2013-06-19 | reverse complement strand
GGTGGAACTAATAGAAAAGTTGCAGCATCTAGAATTAAAACATATATTGGTGGTGGTACTTCTTGGCAAGCAGTTAAAACTGGTAACTTTACAGCTTCAGCTGGTCAAGGTGTATTTTGTAATACAACTTCTTCAGCGTTTACAATTACACTTCCCGCCGGAACTCTAGGAGATCAAGTTTCAATTATAGATTACGCAGGAACTTTTGACTCAAATAATTTAACCGTTGCAGCTAATGGATCAGAAAAAATACATGGTTCTACAGATGATTTAACGGTTGCAACAGAAAGAGCGGCTTTTACTTTAGCATATACTGATAGTACACAAGGTTGGCTCCTAATAAATAATTAAGGAGAGAAATGGCTATATATAAAACTGAACACGGTTTTCAAATTAAACACCGTTCTAGTGATCCTAGTAATCCAATTGCAGGAGAGATTTGGTATAATACTACTACTCAAAAACTTAAAGTAGCACCTTTAATTTCAGCTTGGTCTGCAGGAGGAGCATTAAATACAGGACGATCACCAGGAGGACTTGGTATTCAAACAGCAGCGTTAGCTGTATCAGGACCTACTTCTTCACCAGCTAATGGTACAGAAGTTGAATCTTATGATGGTACATCATGGACAGAAGTTGCAGATGTAAACACAGCAAGAAGATATATTGGAATTTCTACAAATGGTTCAACAACTGCAGCAGTCGCAGCAGGTGGTGATACAACAACAGGTTCTACTGGGCTAACAGGAGTTAGTGAAGAATTTGATGGTTCTTCATGGACTGAAGGACCAGATTTAAATACATCTGGTGCAAGAATGGGTGCAGGTACACAAACTGCAGGATTAGTAATGACAGGAGGTACTGGTCCAGGCCCGTCAGCGAATACTAAAACAGAGGAATATAATGGTACTTCCTGGAGTGAAGTAGAAGATTATCCAAGTGAAAAAGTATCAGATGCTGCTTCATGTGGAACACAAACAGCAGCAATGGTAGCAACTGGATTTGATGGATCAAATAGAGCATATGTAAATGAATATGATGGAACTAATTGGGCATCTGCAACAGCGTATCCTTCAGCGAGATATGCTATGGGATTATTTGGAATTCAAACATCTGCAATAGGAGCTGGTGGAAGTGCTTCTCCAACTACATTAGCAAATTCATATGATGGAACTAACTGGACAGCAGTTGGATCTTTAGGAACTGGAAGACAATTAGGGTTTGATGCTGCAGCTGGAGCAAATAGTACTGCAGGTCTTGTTTTTGGATCTAGTTCACGTGCTACAACTACAGAAGAATATATAGTTGCTGCAACAGTAAGATCGGTAGATACATCATAATGACAGATTATAAAGCAATATTTGGAAAAAAGATTAAGTTTATTACTTCGGATTTAAATAACGCTGAAGGTGAAGGAGAAATTTTTTATAGCGATACTGATAAAGAATTTAAAGTAGCAGTTATTGGTACTGCATGGTCAGCTGGTAGTCCTGTAATTACTGCAAAAACTTGGTCACAAAGCGTTGGAACTCAATCAGCGAATCTATATTATGGTGGTGAAGTTTATCCTACTCCAAGTGCTGGTACAGACGAATATGATGGCACTGGCTGGGCATCTAGTAATAATATGAATTTAGCTAGAGGTTCCATAGGAGGATTTGGAACTCAAACCGCTGCAGTCGCTGTATCTGGAACTCATCCAGCTCCTTCTGATAGAGTAGCAAATGTTGAAGAATATAATGGTTCATCATGGACTGTTGGAGAAAATTATCCAACAAGTGCTACAACATCTAGGGGATCAGGAACTTTAACTGCTGGTATTAACATGGGTGGATATGTTATAGGACCAGGAGCTCAAGTTGCATCGAATGAATACGATGGTACTGATTGGACTGCAGGTGGTGACATGAGCAATGGAAGAGATGCTTTTATGTCTGCAACTGCAGGGTCACAAACAGCAACTTTAGTAGCTGGTGGAGGACCAACTCCAACTGGTATGAATTGTGAAACTTATGATGGTTCGTCATGGACAGAGGTTGGTAATTTACCAGCTGCGTATAATAGTCATATGGGTGCTGGTACTCAAACTAACGCATTAAGTCATGGTGGTGAACCTCCTGCAGGAATTCCCACTGGAGTAGAAGCTTTTACGTGGGATGGTACAAGTTGGACTGCTGGTGCAAATATGGCAAAACATAGAATTCAACATGCTGGAAGTGGAACAGGCACTGCAGCATTAGCAATATCAGGGGTTCAACCAGGGGCTATATCGGATACAGAAGAATATAATGTTACAGCTATGACTGTCACAGCAGGAGCTTGGGCTAATGGTGGCGCTATGCCTGCAGGTAAGGACCAAATGGGAACGGCTTCAGCTGGAACACAAACTGCAACTGCAGTTTTTGGAGGAATTAGTAATCCTTCTCCAGCGCCTGGTAATAGATCACTTACAACACTTGAATATGATGGTTCATCATGGAGTGGTGGAGGAAATCTACCAGCAGCAGGATATCAACAGACAGGTCTTGGAACTTTAACAGCGGCTGTAAGTTGTATGTCTAATGAAGCAGGCGGTAATAATTCAGAAGCGTATCACTATGATGGTTCATCGTGGACAGCTGGTGGAAATGTAAATACTTATAGAGCTACAACAGGAGGAGCTGGAACTCAAACAGCAGGTTTAATTTTTGGTGGATATGTTCCACCTAATAGAAAAACTGAATGTGAAGAATATGATGGAACTTCTTGGACGGAGAGCGGAGATTTAAATACAGCATCTAGAGAACTATATGGTTCAGGCACACAAACTGCAGCTTTAGCTTTTGTTCAAGATTATGCTCCAGGAGCTTCAGCAGTTACTGAAGAATATAATGGTTCAGCTTGGACTGCTGGAGGCAGTATGAATACAGCAAGAAAATCAGGAGTTGGAGGTGGTACACAAACTGCAACTCTAGCTACTGGAGGACATCCTGCATTGACTATTAGTGAAATATATGATGGCTCAAGCTGGGTTACAGCGCCAAATTTAGCTACAGGGAAAGCCTATGCTGGAGGTGCTGGAACTACTACAGCTGGAATAGCAATGGGTGGACAGAACTCTCTAACTGCAACAGAAGAATTTACAGCAGAGACAACAGCATTAAATTTAAAAACTATAACTGATAGTTGATTTATGATATTATTAATATATAAAGTAAAAAAGGAGGATTAATATGGCACTATTTATATATGGCGTAGCAGCAAACACTGGAAAAGGATTCTTTACTCATGAAGACAGAAGAAACTTTTTTCTAAGAGGTTACACTGGTCACGACAGTTCTAATTATGTTGATTGCTGGGTCGTTGGTTACAATGAAAAAGGCGCTCAATGGTTAGCTGAAAAAGGTGGCACTGAAAAAACTAAATCAGAGCTACAAGCTTTAATTAAAGCAGCTGATGATTTAGCTAGAACAGCTTGGGACAATAACAATGTTGATGGTGAATCAGCAGATGATAAAGTTTCAAGAATTGGTTCAAAGCCGGGTCTCACTACAATCCCCTAAAGGAATTTTAAATGTCAACCTACAAAGAATTAAAGGGACTTAGAGTCAAATATGTTCCTACTGATACAACTTCCCCTTCAAATGCATCAGCAGGAGATATTTGGTATAATACAGCTTCAGCTCAATTGAAAGGATACGTGGGACGAGCTGCGTGGTCAGCTGCTGCAAATGTTAATACAGGAAGAAGATTTTTAGCAGGATGTGGACCTCAAACTGCTGGTCTTATGTTTGGAGGATATGTTTCAGCTGCTTCAAATTTAACAGAAGAATACAATGGCACTGGATGGTCTGAAGGTGGAAATTTAAATACAGCAAGAAATAGTGGTTCAGGTTTTGGTACACAAACTGCTGGTGTTTATGGAGGAGGATGGTCTGGCACAGAAGCACTTGCTTCTACAGAAGAATATGGAGGAACTTCTTGGACTGCAGGTAATAATATGGGAACAGCAAGATATTCTGTTGCTGCTATGGGAACTTTAACTGCAGGGTTAGCAGTAGGAGGAAAAGAACCTTCTGTATCAGGAAAGGCTGAAGAATATGATGGAACTAATTGGACAGAAAGTGGAGATTTAAATACTGTAAGAGAGGCTGTTTTTACAGCTGGAACTCAAACTGCAGGATTAGCAGTAGGAGGATCACCTGTACCTGGTGGTGGTAATAAAACAGAATCTTATGATGGGTCAAGTTGGACCGCTGAAACTGCAACTTTAAATACTGCAAGACACCAAGGAATTAATGGCGCAGTAGGAGTTCAAACAGCTGCTTTAGTTGCTGGTGGAGATCCACAAAGAGCAGTAACAGAAGAATATGATGGAACTGCTTGGACAGAAACAGCAGATTTATCAGCAGGAAAATCTGGACTTGCTGGAGGTGGCACAATAAGTGCAGCATGGGGAGCTACTGGATATACAACTGCAAATGTTGCTACTACAGAAGAATTTAATAACACATTTCAAGTAGTTACTGGGGCTGTATGGACAAGTGGAGGAAATTTAAATACTGCAAGATATGGTTTAAGAGGTTGTGGTACACAAACAGCTACGGTTGTCGCTGGAGGAAATGTACCACCAAATAGTAACACAGCAGCCGCAGAAGAATATGATGGTTCATCATGGACAAATGTACCTAATTATCCTGAAGTTATGCAAGATGGAGGAATGGCTGGAACACAAACAGCTGGTTTGTTTCTAAGTGGAGGAACTAATCCGAATGCTAATCCTGGGGCATCACATGAATATGATGGGTCAAGTTGGTCTGCTCCTGCAAACACACCAACCGATATTAATCAATTTGGGATGACAGGAACACAAACAGCGGCTATAACTTTTGGTGGTTATATTCCAAGTGGCCCAGGTAGAACTGATGCAGTTCAAAACTATGATGGTAGTTCTTGGTCAAGTAATCCTACATCAATGCCTTCATTATGGGGACTTAATAGAGCAGTAGGAACTAGTACAGCAGCTTTTATGGCAGGTGGTAATAATCCACCTAGTCCACCAGCAGCGGCATTAATAGCAAGTTATGATTGGAATGGTTCTTCTTTTTCTTCAGGTGGCAACACACTTACTGGAATGAATGATCATGGTGCATGGGGTACAGCAACAGCAGCATATTTTATAGGTGGGGATCAACCAACACCTACTGGAGGATCAGGAAGTAAATCAAAAAATACTTCTTATTATAATGGAACTAGTTTTGTAACTGGCATAGATATGATTGTTCAAAAAGCTACCTTCGGATGGAATAACTCGGATAGTAGTGCACCAGGGGTAGTTACTGGGGGATCAGGACCTGGTCATTTAAATAATACACAAGAATTTACAGCAGAAACATCTACCGATACAGCATCGACTATTGACTTTGACTAAAAAATAAATATATTAGAAATAACGAAAGGATTTTATGACAGATAAAAGAAATATAAAAGCGTTAATAGAAAAAGAAGCACCAAACTTAAATAATTTATTAGACCCAGAAGAGGTTAAACATTTTAAAGTTTTAACAGAAGAGCTTAAAGATACTTGGACCAAGAAACAAATGTTTAGAACGGAAACTGAGATGCAGTTTTCTGTTTTAAACGATGCAAAATATCCAACAAAGGCCGCTAAATACTGGCAATGTGTTAGAGAGCAAAATGTATTTTTAGAAAATTTAATGACATTATCTTTTGATTATAGAAGAGCAGAAGTTAAACAAAAAAGAATGCAAGAGAAATTAGATAAAGAAGAAGATCCATTAAAGAAAGAACTTTTACAAATAGATATAGATGAAAAAGTATATAGTAAAGCAAGCATGCAGCTAGTGGCGAGAGACAGGATGAGAGAAATAAAGTTATGGTCTAAGTTTAAAAAGAAATTTGATGATGGATCATTTGACACTAAAAATGTTAACACTCACCAGTTAGCTTCTTATCATTTAACTATGAAGAATAAAGCAGAGACTTTAACACCAGGTTCTTCCCAACCAGAAGTATTTAATGTATTGGGTCAGTTGCAATCGATTGAAAGAATTAAGAAAGATTTACAAATAGAAAATAAACAGAAAGAAAATGCAAAACTGGAATTCGACAAAAACTCAATCGGACAACAAGGTTAAAAAACTTTTCTTTTTAGTTGCGATGCCAAGATCGGGTAATACGATGTTTACATCTATTATGAATCAAAACTCTAATATAGCATGTACCCCTAATTCTATTACATTAGAGATCATGAAAAATTTATTTTTCTTAAAAGAAACAGATGTGTTTCAAAACTATCCAGATCATCAATCTTTAGACAATGTACTAGATTCTGTTTATGTAAATTATTATAGAGACTGGCCACAGAAATATATTATAGATCGTGGTCCTGTTATGACTACAGGCAATTTTGGTTTAATGCAAAAGCATTTTAAAAAACCTTTTAAGTGCGTAGTAATTCTTAGAGATTTAATGGATGTATTAGCCAGTTATATGAAATGGTATACGGAAAATCCTGACGCATTTCCCAATAAATATGCAAGTACAGATGATGAAAAATTAGGTATGATTATGAACACAAAAGGAGCTGTTGCAAAAGATTTAGAAGCTATAAAGAATGCCTTTAACTATCCAGAGATATGTCATTTTATGAAGTATAATGATTTAGTACAAAACCCCGAAGAAGAAATAAGAAAAGTATATAACTTCCTTGAAATACCTTTTTTTAAACATAGGTTTATTGATCTAGATCAATTTCAAGTTAATGGAATGGGGTATAATGATGGCATTGTTGGAAAAAATATGCATACTATACGAAAAGAAATTAAGAAAGAATACAACCCTTATATTGAAAAGATACCACAAAGAATAAAGGATAAATATGGACACATTAAATTTTAATTTTGTATTTTTAGGCCAATCTGTTTTAAGATATGAAGTACCTTTAGATGTATATAATATTTTAAACCATATTTATGAAACAAGGCGACATGAATTACCACCAGCTAATCCACAATTAGTAGGTAAAATTGTAAGTGAACATTCATTATTTTTTGATGGACCTCCTAATAACAAAATGCATCCACATAATTTTTTACCAGATAATGTTAAACAATGGTTTCACGTGGTTATGAGGCATTATTTAGATTGGAACAACATTACGGATTATAATATGCACATGAATTCTGTATGGGTAAATGAAATGAAAGCTAATGAATATAACCCAGTACATGTTCATCAGGGATCAATCTTTACTGGTTTGTCCTCAGTTATGATCTTAAAATTACCACAAGATACTGGTGTTGAATATTCAGCAGCGGATAAACCCATGAATGGACATTTACAAATACTAGGAAATTCATCAGGACAGTTTTCAAATATTGATTATGGACCTAGAATGAAGGAAAGAGCTTTTTTTATTTTTCCTTATGATATGAGACATTGTGTATATCCCTTTAATGGAAATGGTATTAGAAGAACTTTGGCATGTAATATGGATGTAGAGTATGACCCAATTAAGAACAGGAGCGCATGATAATAACAGAACCTAGATGGAAAAGCTGGATCGTTGAAACTAAAGAACCTTTGTTTACTCCTGAACAATGCCAAATGATTGTTGAATGTGGGCACAGACAGAAGCCGCAAAAAGCACAAGTCGGTATGGGTAAACCAGGTGGTGGATTAGATACTAAAAAAAGACTTACTACAATCAGTTGGATTCCATTTAAAGAAATGCCAGAAATGTATGATCAAGTGAATGGCTTTATTCAAAAATGTAATAGAAATCATTTTGGATTTGGAAATATACAAATAACAGAGAATGCACAGTTTACAGAATACCCTGAAAGTGGTTTTTATGATTGGCATATGGATACTGATGTCAATATGCAAAATGAGCCACCTGTTAGAAAAATATCAATGACAGTTTTATTATCTCCCGAAGATCAATTTGAAGGTGGAGATTTAGAATTAATGGCTAAAGGTAAAAGGGCTAAAATGAAACAAGGTCATGCTATTATATTTGCATCATTCTTAAATCATAGAGTAGCACCTGTTACACGAGGTATTAGACAATCACTTGTTATGTGGTTTGGAGGCACACCTTTTAAATGATGAAAGAACATTTATTTCCAACTATTATTTATGTTAAAGATTTACCCAATGCTAATGAGTTAAATCCTTATTTAGAAAAGCATATTATTGAATGGAGTAATCAAGATAAAGGAGTTAGTAAAACTAATGTTAATGGTTGGCATTCACAAACTGACATGAATCATAAAAAAGAATACGAACCTTTAATTACTGAGTTATTTCAAATGCAAAATGAAATAATACAAGAAGAGTATTTAAATATAGAACCTAAATTAGGTAATATGTGGGCTAACATTAATCCACCTGGTGGATATAATAATAGTCATATACATCCTAACTCATTATTTTCTGGTGCTTATTATGTAAAAGCACAACCTAATTCTGGAAGACTTCAAATAATGGATCCAAGACCTGGAGTTCAACAATTTATGCCACCTAGAAAAAAAGGAAAATTACCTAAAGAATTATGGAGAGAAGCTTATTATGATCCAACGCCTGGAAGACTTATAATGTTTCCTTCATGGATGTGGCATAAAGTAGAACCTAATAAAAGTAACGATATAAGAATATCAGTATCTTTTAATTTTATAATGCTATGATTTTTCAATATAAAAAATATCAAGTTATTAAGAACGCTATATCTTATGAATTAGCTAATTTTATATTTAATTATTTTTTACTTAAACGTGACGCAGTAAGTTTTTTATATAAAAATAATATAACTTACGACACAGGATTACTTGGAACATGGGGCGATGAACAAGTGCCTAATACGTATTCTCATTATGCTGATCCTGTAATGGAAACATTATTAATGAAAGTAAGACCAAAAATGCAACAAGAAACAGGGCTTCAATTAGTGCCAACATACTCTTATGCAAGGTTATATAAAAAAGGAGATATTTTAAAGCGTCATAAAGATAGACCTAGTTGTGAAATATCTACTACTCTCAATTTAGGAGGCTATCCTTGGCCTATATTTATAGATGGTACAGGAGCTGATACAGTCATAGACGAATACAAAAATATACATAAACCCAATGCCCCAGAAGGCACTAAAGTATTGCTTGAAGTAGGAGATATGCTAGTATATAGTGGATGCGAATTAGAGCATTGGAGAGAACCACTTGAAGGAAATGTCTGCGGACAAGTCTTCCTTCATTATAACCATGTAAATGGTCCTTTTGCTGAAAAGAATAGGTTTGACAAAAGGCCAATGTTAGGTATTCCCCCAACAAGGAATATATAATATAATGGTTCTTTATGTTACAAAAATTAAGATTTGATCCAGGGTTTAATAAACAAGTTACTGCTACAGGTGGTGAAGGCCAATGGGTTAGTGGTGATTATGTTCGTTTCAGATATCAATCTCCAGAAAAAATAGGTGGTTGGGCTCAATTAGGAGACAACACTCTTACTGGTAGAAACACAGCACTACATCATTTTGTCAACGCTAGTGGTATTAAGTATGCCGCATTAGGAACAAACAGAATTTTATATGTATATTCTGGAGGAGCATTTTATGACATTACTCCTCTTAAGAGTACAACAACTTTAACTAGTGCTTTTACAACAACACAAAGCGATGCAACTGTTACACTAACTTTTTCATCTGCTCACAATATTAAAAAATACGATATTATTTATTTAGATAGTTTTTCATCTATTACTAATTCAAATTTTGATGAAGATGATTTTAATGGTATTACTTTTATGGTGACATCAATTCCAACTTCTACAACACTTACTATTGAAATGGGATCTGCTGAGTCTGGTTCAGGAGCTAGTACTTCTGGTGGCATAAGAGTTAAACATTACTATTCAATTGGCCCTGCCGTTGAGGCGTCAGCTGCTGGTTGGGGATTAGGATTATGGGGTGGTACTGTAGCTGGAGAAGTTTTTGATACTTTAGATGGAGCATTAACTTCAGGATCATCAAGTATTGTTTTAGATGATTCATCAGGTTTTCCTGCTTCAGGGACAGTTTTAATAGATAATGAAAGAATTGCTTATACATCAAACACTACTGGTACGGGTACTTTATCAGGTTTAAGTAGAGGATCAGACAATACAACAGCTGCATCACATTCTGATGGAGCAACAGCAACTGATGCTTCTGAATATACTAAATGGGGTGCATCGCAAACAGGTGACATTGTAACAGCTCCAGGACTATGGTCCTTGGACAATTATGGAAATAAACTTATTGCAACTATCGTGGATGGTGCAACTTTTGAATGGGATTCAGATGCAACAGGTGCAACATCAACACGAGCAACAATCGTTGCTAACGCACCAACAGCAGCAGTTCAAACTTTAGTATCTACACCCGATAGACACTTAGTATTTTTTGGAACAGAAACTACTATTGGTACAACTACTACTCAAGATGATATGTACATTAGATGGTCGGATCAGGAGAGCATCAATGCTTCAACTTCTTATGCACCTTCAGCAACCAATACCGCTGGTACACAAAGACTGGCTGATGGAACACGGATCGTGGGAGCTTTAAGAGGTCGGGACGCAATTTACATTTGGACTGATACATCTTTATTTATTATGAGATTTGTTGGTGCTCCATTTACTTTTTCATTTCAACAAGTAGGTACTAACTGTGGATTGATTGGAAAGAATGCAGCCGTTGAGGTTGATGGTTCTGCTTACTGGATGTCAGAGAATGGTTTCTTTAGATATACTGGTAAACTAGAATCTCTAGCATGTTTAGTTGAAGACTATGTTTATGATGATATTAACACAGTTCCTAAAAATCATATTTATGCAGGATTAAATAACTTGTTTGGTGAAGTAACTTGGTTCTATCCAGGAAGTGGCGCTGCATCTAATAATAGATCAGTAACTTATAACTATATGGATTCATCACCAGAGCGTCCAGTATGGACTACAAGTTCACTTGCAAGAAGTTCATGGGCAGATTCACATATATTTGGTAAACCACACGCAACAGAATATGATTCAAGTGCTACAAGTGATTCAACAGTTGGTAATACAGATGGTGTTACAATTTACTACGAACATGAAACAGGACAAGATCAAATTAAAGCAGGGACAAGAAGTGCTATTGCAGCAAGTATTCAATCAGGAGATTTTGATATCTCAGCAACACAAGGTGGTGGAGCAGACTTAAGAGGTGATGGTGAACATATGATGAAAATTAGAAGAGTGCTTCCAGACTTTTTATCACAAACTGGAAATGCGAGAGTTACATTAAACTTAAAAAATTATCCAACAGATTCAGAAGCTAGTTCTTCATTAGGTCCATTTACAGCTACAACAAGTACGGATAAAATAGATACAAGAGCTAGAGCAAGAGCGATAGCTTTAAAAATAGATAACACAGGACAGAAACAACACTGGAAATTAGGTACGTTTAGATTAGATATACAAGCGGATGGAAGAAGATAATGTCAATTACAAGATTACAACAAGCTAGACAGATGTATGCTCTTGGTCAAAGAGTAAAATTTCAAGGTGGTGGTAAAGATGCATCACAACCTGATTTTGGCGGCGGATCTAATCAAGGAGGTGAACGAGACTATCATCACCAAGTGCATGATTATACACCTACACCACCAGCACATACACCACAAGAAGAAAGAGTTAGTCCTATACAATCTATAGCTATGGTTGGTGATATAAGTTTAGCTGGAAAAACTAAAACAGAAGCAGATAACGAAATGGCAGCACGGAATAGAGAAGAAGCAGCACGAAGAGCTGTAACAACACCTCCTGTAACTCCAAAAGATGAAAGAGAAGAATATATTTCAGAAATGTATACTAAACCTCCTGTAACTCCAAAAGATAAAAGTGATTATAAACAATTTTTTAATCCACCACCTCTTGTAGAACCTAAAAGAAATTGGTTGAAAACTATCGGTAAACTAGCCTTACAACCTTTTCTTCCAGAACCTCTTCAAAGAGCCCTACAAGCAATGAATTTATCTACAATGGCTTATGATTCAGGACTAACAAAAACAGACGTAGCTAAAGGTTTTAAAGAAAATTTAGAGAGTGCTTTTACTTCAACAGGTACTTCAACAGGAAAATCTAATATTGACACAACAGAACGTGGAGAAGGTAGACAATTTGACGAAATACCAGTTCAACAAGCAATAAGTAAGGGTGAAGGATTAGAGTCAGGTAAAAAATTGCTTGGATTATCTGAGGAAGAAACTAATTATTTTAATAAAATATTTGCTAGTAGAGACCGTAAATTCTTACAAAGTATATTTGATAAAGGAACAACTAGAATACAATCTGGTAAAGCAACTCAAAAAGAAAAAGATGTTTATACTTTATTACAGCAGTATCTAGTAGATCCAAAAGAAGGAATAATGGGAGTAGCATAATGGCTAGAATAGTACAATCATTAACACAACCTTTAGAGAAATACGATCAACAGATACAACAATCATTTGTTAGAGATGTTGATAGTATAGTACAAAAATTAAACACATCTTTTCCACAAGATTTAAAAGAAGAGGCGGAAGCGGAAGCTTTCT
>Ga0080013_1005028_pt1 | contig 12619 bp, 17 predicted proteins | sample ETNvirenome_6_85_FD_69236 | JGI IMG/M metagenome (GOLD analysis project Ga0080013, IMG submission 69236) | Marine viral communities from the Pacific Ocean - ETNP_6_85 (SPADES assembly) (version 2) | ecosystem: Environmental > Aquatic > Marine > Oceanic | place: Pacific Ocean | collected 2013-06-19 | reverse complement strand
CTCGTGTTCCGGGGCGGGCTCGCTAGACTGAAGCGGGAGTCCGAGACGTGTGGGTGCCTAGAGCACGCGAAGCTGCGCGAGCGCGTCTCGTCGACGATGCTGTACTGGGAGAAGTGGTACCTCGAATTGCACGGGGTGCGCTCGACGCAGATCGAAGAGCTTCTCGAAGATTCTAACGACGAAGACGATATGCCGCTGTCGCGCGACGAGGCGCTCGCCGAGCTTGCGGCTGATCTGAGCGATGAAGAGTTGGGCAAGCTCATCGAGCTGCGCGGCGGGCTCGGCGCGTTCAAGCGCAGCGAGGCTGGATGAAGACGTCGCGAATCACGCGCTTTCTCGACAACCCGCTCGCGCGCTATCAACCGACTCCCGGTCAGATGCTGCTGCACAACTCGACGGCTCAGCGTCGCGTGCTGCGCAAGCCGAATCAGACCGGCGGCACGGTCGGCGGCGCTGTCGAGGTCATCTGGCATCTGACGGGCGCGCATCCGTTCATCGATGTTCCGAAGCCGCCCGTTCGCTGGCGGTTGATCACTTACAGCGCAGCGCAGTCGCTTGAGATCGAAGAGAAGTTGTGGGAGGTGCTGCCGTCGCATCTGCTCGCTCCCGGTTGCCGCTACGAGGTCGATCGCGGGTTCCGCGTCGGTACGCGTCGCATCCTGCGACTCGACAAGCGCTTCGGCGGCAGCTCGCTCGACATTTGGACGCAAGGGCAGCGCACGATCGGCAAAGCGAGCGCGACGCTCGACGGCGTCTGGTTCGACGAGCCGCCCGAGGAGAGCGACTACAGCGAAGGCGTGAAACGGGTCATGCGTCGACGGGGCAAGGTGCTGCTGACGATGACTCCGATCGGTCGACCCGTCGAGTGGTGTCGGCGCGAGTGCGAGCGCGGCGCGATCGAGGATCTGACGTACCCGCTGACACCCGAGTGGGTGCCGTTCTACAGCCAGGACGAGATCGACCTGATCATCGAAGAGACGCTCGAAGCAGAGCGACCGCAGCGGATCAGCGCAGCCTGGGAAGGCGTGACGCCTGAGCGCTATTACGACGCATGGCACGACGATCGAATCCTCAAGAACGACGCCGAGCTGCCTCCCGGCGACTACTGGGTCGGGCTCGGGGTCGATCACGGTGAAGGCGCGAAGAGGCAGATCGCCGTGCTCGTGTTCGTGAACAACGCGACCGGCGACGCGTATCTCTGGGACTGCGCCGAGAGCAGCGGCAAGACCGACAGCGCTCGCGACGCAACAGCAGTCGTCGAGATGCTCGCTCGGAACTCGCTCGTCCCCGAGGCGATCGACGAAGCGCGCGGCGATCACAATACCGGCGGCAAGAGCGAGGCGGGACTCATGGCGAATCAGCTGCTCGAACAAGAGGTCGCGAGCTATCTCGGTCTGCCGCGCTCGCGCCCGCCGATGCGCGTTCTCATGGCGCGCAAGGGACCGGGCTCAGTCGCTGCTGGCGCGGGAGTGCTGCATCGCGCGATGGTTCGCGACAAGCTGTGGTGTCGAGAGGCGTGCAGACCGGTGATCGAGCACTTCCAGCATTGGCGCGGACCGCGCGACAGCTCGCCGAAGAACAAGTCGCTCAGTCATGCCGGCGACGCCGTTCGTTACATTCTGCGAGACAAGCTCGACGAGCGAGAGCGCAACGCTGCTCGAATCGTGCGTCGCTGACGTCTCTCGTCGCATCTGACGAGCTTTCTCGTCGTTGGCGATTGATCGAATTGCGCGACCCCTTGAAACGTGGCACGCTCGCCTTCATGCGAATCGAGCAGCTTCGACCTATCGCGGGTCGCGTGATCATCCGACGAGACGACGCCGACGAAGTCTCGAAGGGCGGCATCGTCATTCCCGAGCAGGCGAAAGAGACGCCGCTGTTCGGCACGATCGTCGCGATTGCTCGCGACTTCGACCCCGACAACCCGCTCGACGTCGGCGACCGTGTGCTTCATCCGAAGTACATCGGCGACGAGGTCGAGTGCGACGACGGCGTCGCGCTGTTCGTCGACGTCGACGACGTGATCGCGATTCTCGAATGATGAGCGACGAGCGGAAGACGCCCGAGCAGCTGCGCGAAGTCGCTCTCGAACGCGTTCGGGAGATTCCCGTCGAGCAGCACATCGCGTCGCTGTATGACGAGATCGCCGCGCTCGCTCAGAATGCGGGGCTTGTGACTCCGAATCTTGCTCGGGCTGGGATGCAGCCTGCGAAGCCTGGGTCGCTCGCTGGCGGGTTTGCTCATCTCTCGAAGGCTGTCGCGCAGCTGCAGCAGCTCGTCGTCGCCATCGACGCGAGACAGCGCGCGACGATCGACTTCATCTGTCGACTGTCGCCGCACCAAGCGATGATGTTTCGCGCGCTGCTCGAAACGAGCGTCGATCTCGCGAAACAGGAACTCGATCCCGACAAGCAACAGACCGGGCCGATCGTCGCCAACTGAGGTAAAACCGAGAGCGTGGCGACGACTCCGATGCGCGTGCTTCTCGTCGAAGGCGACCTCGTCGAAGCGGGCGCGCTCTCGACCGCGCTCGCGCTGTGCGGGCACGTCGTCGAGCACGCGCATTCTGTTCGAGACGCTGTCGAAGCTGCACAAGTCGAACGCTTCGACGTCGCGATCGTCGATCTTAAACTGAGCGACGCGGCAGGCCCCGAGGTTGTTCGAATCGTCCGCAGAGCAGCAGAGCGCGCCGCGCTGATCGTCTTCACTGGCAGCGACGACGAGAGCGAACTGCTCGCCTGCTATGAGGCGGGCGCGAGCGACGTCATCGAGAAGCCTGCGCGGCTCGCCGTCATCGAGCACGCGCTGCTGCAGGGTCGCGCTCGGCAGTCATTCATCAACCGCACGTCAGCAGCTGCCGCCATAGCGGGCGCGCAGGCGCTCGCGGCCTCGTTCATCGCTGGATGATGTGCGCGACGGACTCGACCCTCAGGCGAGAGCGATTATCGACAGCATCGCGAACGAGCTTCGACAGCTCGTCGGCAGTCGAGACGGCGGCGAGTTGCTTCGTCGAGTCGTCGCGATCGAGAGCAGCGTCGCCGATCTCGCGACTCGACTCGACGACATAGAGACGAAGCGCTCGCTCGCGACGATGCGGCAAGAGATGCGAAGCGAGCTGCGCGGCGGGATATGGCTCGAAGTGCGATCGTCGCTCATTCGCTGGGGCATCCCCGCGTCAATCGTCGCCTCGGGTTGGGCGCTCGCGCAGTGGGTTCGGAGCATCGCGTGATCGACAACGACTCGCCCTGATTTGGGTTTCATCAATCGCGCCGCACGTCGCGCTCGTGATCGCGATGCTCGTCTGCGCATGGCGCGAAGCCCAACTCTCGATAGCGCGACTCGCTCGCTCGCTGGTAGAGTCGCCCGCATGACGACCGTCCAGACCACGAACATGAATCTCAGCGTGCCCGACGCAGACGGCGGCGCGGTCAATCTAACCGTCCCGCAGGGCGCTCGCGGACCTGTCGCGCTGACGATGCAGGACAGCTCGCTGAATCTTCACGTTCAGCTCCTCGAACAGAATGGCAGCGTCGTCGCTCCCGCGCCCAACTCGATTCAGGGCACGAATCAGATCGTGATCTTCGAGGCGGGCGAAGTCGTCGGGCTCGATCACGGTTACAGCGTATGGCACGATGGCGCAGGCGCGCAGCCAGCGATCCTTGAGTCGCGAGCGCGTGTCTAGTGCGAATCGTCCCTCGATCCGGCGGCGCTGTGTCGCTAGCGCCGACCGTCGTCTCGATCGTCCCGATCGTCCCGACGGGCTCGCTCGTCTACACCGAGAGCGGCGGTCTGCTCGTGGGCGGGGGCGGCGCGCTCGATGGACTCGCGGTCGTGAACTTCGCGCAGTTCACGTCGATCACCGAGTACCCGGACCGCTTCGAGTTCATCATTAGCCCCGACCATAACGCCTACTGGGGCTTTGCAGGACAGGCTCCAAACGACTCGCCTGGGCTCGTCGTTGCCGCTTCGGTTGGGGACTGTGAGATCGCGGTTAACTTCCAGAGCGACGGCAGCGCGGGGAATCGAACGATCCTAGCGGGGAAGTGGTCCCCGAGCGCCTACGCGGACGCCGAGACTCGGTGCGTCGGCGCGACCTACTACTCCAACCAGATGTATCCCCGAGCGATGTTTAGCAGCGTCAAAACGGGTACCCCGCACAATCCGACACCCACGTGGACCGACGACCAGTGGGTCGGGTTCGAGTCCATCGAGAGCGCTTGCGACTTCTATTGGAGAGAACTGAAGACCGACCCCTGGGTTGGTAACTACCCTCGCGACCTCGACGTCGTGGGCGGAGCGGGCGCGAAGCTCGGCATCGGCTTCGGCGCACAGAACGGCGCGAGCGCCACGTTCAAGGTGTTTGAGATCACCGCGACCTATTATGCGTCGTCGGTGCTCCCGGCGATTCCGTAGCGATGAGCGTCGACGACGCGAACACGCTAACGCTCCCTGGGGACGACGACGAGACTGCTCGTCGTCGTCAGAACCTGCTGCGCCGTCGACTGCTCGACGGTAATTGGCTCGACGAGCTGCTCGGTCGCATCGCGGAGCACTTCGTCGAAGAGCGGCAGCAGGCGATCGGCCGCCCGACGATGAGTCGCAACCTCGCACGAACGTCGATTCGCTCGCTCTCGGCGCTGTACGATCAGTCGCCGATCGAACTGAACGCGACCAGCAGCGACGCCGACGACGAGATGCTCAACCTCGCGCACGCTGCTGGCATCTGGCAGATGGGTACGCGGCTGCAGCAGCGGACGCTCTTCATTCGCGAGGGTCTGCGCGGGGTGACGACTGTCGGCCCGCCCGACGCTCAGCGCTTGCTCTATCAGCACATCGACCTCGATCGCGTCTGGATGAACGCGTCGCCCGATAACCCCGACCAACCCGATCAAGTCGTATGGGGCCGACGCCGCATCATCGAGGGCAAAGACGTCTGGACGTGGGACGCGTGGTCAATCGCGAACGGCGAGCCCCGCTTCGCTGTGCTCAAGCCGCGCGCCGTGAAGCCAGGACAAGACGTCTTCGAAGTCGCGGACGACCTAACGTCGCTCGTTATCGAGGGCGCACCCGAGGGCGGCTTCGTCGATGACGCGTATCGCTGGCGATACGATGCGGGCGAGCCGTTTCTGCCGTTCGTGCTCTATCACGCCGAGCGGACCGGGAAGCTGACCGACAGCTATGAAGGCATTGAGATGATCGACGCGACGCTCGACGTCGCGATGCTCTGGACCTTCTGGCTGCACGATGTGAAAGACGCGAGCTGGCCGCAGCGCTACGTGCTGAACGCGATTCTGCGCGGCGAGTCGATCGACGGCGGCGAAGGGTTCGACAAGTTCGCGAACGTGCCCGCCGACCCTGCGTCGATCATGCAGTTCTACTCCGACGCGATGCAGGCAGCGAGCTTCGGTCAGTGGCTCCCAGGCTGCGACCCGAACTCGCTCGAACTCGCGATCAGCAGCTTCGAGCGCTCGACCGCTGCGCACTTCAATCTCGCGACGAGCGACTTCCAGACGAGCAGCGACGCCGAGTCGGGCTACGCGCTCTCGATCAAGCGGCAGGCGGTGCGCGAGGCTCAGCGCCGGTTCGAACCGCAGTTCCGACGCGGCGACGAAGAGCTTCTCGCGAAGAGCGCTGCGCTCTGCAACAGAGCGGGAATCACGAACGGCGCGAGCGAGACGGACTGGCGCGTCAGCTACCCCGCGCTGCCGATGAGTCCCGAAGAGCGACAGGCTGCGCTCGATCGCGTCGACGCGTACACGAAGCTCGGGCTCCCCGCTTCGCGAGTGTGGCAGGTTCAGCAGCTCGAACAGGTCGATCGCGACGGCGCGATGGATCTGCTCGTTCAGTGGCAGCGAGACGACGTCGAACTCGACGAGAGGCTCGCAGCCGAAGCACCGGGCGTCGACGAGGCGCTCTCAAACGAAGAGATGGCGAAGCTGCGCTCGATGCTCGACGCGCAGGCTGCGCCGCTCTCTGACGCACCGCGACAGTCTGTCGCGGTCGAGGAGCGATGAGCATGAGCGACGACGACAAAAGCAAGATCACAGCACTCGAAGCCGAACTCGGGCGCATTCGCGAACAGCGCAAAGACGCCCAAGCCGAGGTTAAGACGCTGACCGCGAAGCTGAGCGAGGCGCAGGGCAGCGCGAACAAGTTCGAGGCTGAGGTCGCGAAGCTGCAGAAGAAAGCAGCGGGCATCGACGCGATCAGCGAGCAGAGCGCGAACAAGGACGCGCAACTCGCTGAGCTGCAGACGAAGCTCGACGCGTCGACGTCGAAGTCGAAGCGCGACCTCGCGATGGCAGACGCCGGCTATCCCGCCGAGGCGCGCAGCTACTTCGCGTTCCAGTACGAGCAGCACGAAGCAAGCGACGACAAGACGATCGAGTTCGACAAGTACCTCGAAGGACTCGGCGACGACCCGGTCGCGAAAGCGTTCAAGAGCAGCGCTGAGCCTGCGCCTGCGACGCTCGTCGTCGACGATGCGACGAGCACTGCGACCGAGACGCCCGACGCGTCTGGCGCGACGACAGTCGAGCCGACTGTCGTCGCGACCTCGACGACGACGCCGCTTCCGAACACCGAGGCTGGCGTGCGTCCGAACGCCGACCCCGGCGCGTCTTCGTGGGCTCCCGGCCAGTCGCTGCGCGCTGCGAAAGAGAACGCGGTCGGGTTCGCCGAGAAGCACGGGATCAGAGTTCGCAACCCCGAGCGCTTCTCGAACTAACGCTCGATGGGGTGCTTCACGTCAGGGCATCGATCGCGCGAGGTGAACGGCGAGCTTCGCTGTCGCGACTGCAAGCGTCGAGCGTTTGTGATCTTGACGCTTCGGCTGCGGTGCCTGTAGTTTTGGTGGCAACCGTCGCCGGGGTATCGGGCGCTTAGTTTCGAGAATCAACCCGCCGACCAGCGGGTCGCCGCCGAATCAACGGGCGAAAAGGGTCGGATCAAGCAAGCAACGGAGCTTGAATCATGGCCCTCACTTACGCCGCAAATGGTGCTGACCTTCGCATCACCGAAACCGCGAACGCGCTGCTGCGCATTCTGCTCGTCGACCTGACCGACCTCTTCCAGCTCTGCACGAATCTCGGCGATCAGGCTGGGCGCGGCAGCTCGACCGACAAGGTCGCGCGTGTCGATCTCGACGACGCGATGACCGCTCCCGCTGAGGGCGCGGCTGTCGCCGTGACCGACCCGGCGACCTCGAACGTCACTGTCGCGATTGCGCGAAACGCGCTTCGTCGACAGGAAACCGATCTGCTTCGCATCACCGGGGCGTCTTCGATGTTCAGCCTCACGCAGGAGTTCCTCGCGATGGACGCGTCGAACTCGATCGTGATTCGCCGCACCGGGCAGATCGCGACGCTGTTCTCGACCGTCGCGAACACCGTGGGAGCGACGACTGTCGACCTCTCGGTGACGAACATCTATCAGGCGATGTTCCAGCTGCAGACCGCTCGCAACCGACCCCCGTTCGCGTGCGTGCTCTTCCCCGAGCAGTTCAACAACTTCCAGAACGATCTGCGCGGCGAGTCGGGCGCGGTCGCGTTCCAGGCGGCGACCGACGAGCTGCTCAAGGCGAAGGGTCCCGGCTTCGCTGGTTCGTGGCATAACATCGACTTCTGGACGAGCGATCAGGTTCCGACCGCCAACGCCGGCGCTGACTCCAACGGCTGCATGTTCGCTGCCGGCGCGTTCGGCTACAAGGAGGCGTCCGCTGCTTCGATGCTTCGCGCTGCTGGCTCTGAGATCGTCCCGGTCCCCGAGCACTCGCCCGCGTTCATCGAGCTGCAGCGCATCCCCGCGAGCGGCACGACCGACGCCGTCTACAACTACTACGACGGCGTGGTCGAACTCGAAGACCTTCGCGCTGTCGGTATCATCAGCGACCGCTAGGCGAACTGACCTCGCTTAGACTCGCGCACTGTTGTCGCTGCACCGCTCATCGCGGCGACGACAGTGCGCTGAGTCGCGAGCGGTTGCGACTACCGCGACCCCTGATAATCGAGTAGCCTTGCCTTCGCGATCACGCGATGGAGACACTCGATGGCACTCAAGATTCAAGGCACCCGACTCGACCCGACGACCGACAGTCCCGACAGCAAGCCGCTGCCGCGACGAGGCGCGCCCGCTCGTGGCGCGTTCAAGATGGGACATCTGCCATTCCGCTGGGACTGGGACGACGAACTCGGGCGCTTTCTGCCGCAGCTGTCGACGCTGACGTTCATGCCTGGAGTTCAGGGCACCCGCGCAATGCGCAAGGGTGCAGACGGTCGCGAGCGTCTCGACACGAGCGCCGCTGTCGCGCACTTCAAGGCGAAGGGTGGCGTCGTCATCGAGCCCGACGATCATCGTCTCACTGACTTCCGCGCGTACCAGCAGCGCGTGCAGAACGACGCTGGCGCGGACGTGAACTTCTCGATCTTCGAGTCGTTCGACGTCATCGGCGGCGAAGTCTGGTGGGATCACAACACCGACGAGTTTCGGCGCTTCCGCTTGCTGCTGCTCGAAAGCGGCATGGTCGCGCCGATTCACTCGCGCGTGAAGAAGCGTCTCGTCGAGTTGCAGAACGCGACGATCAACGATCTGCGCAAGCGCTTCGGGCGCAACCCGGCGCACGACGGTCTGCGCACCGAACTCGAAGTCGCCGAGGCTCGCGCGCTCGCGATGACCGAGGGCATCTCGACCGCTGACGCGATTGCGCAGATGCGCGGCGCGAAGGTCGCTCCCGTCGACGTCGACAGCGACCTCGAAGACGCTCGCGCCCATCTCGCGAAGCTGCAGACCGACCACCCGTCGCTGTACTCGCAGATCGTCGGTCGCAAGCGTGTCGCGAGCAGCTCGCTCGAACGCGTGCAGGGCTGGATCGAGACGATCGAGGACAGCGCGAGCGCTGCTGTCGAATGAGCGCACGAGAGGGCGAGTCGCCCGAGAATCGAATGCGCGTTCGCGAGATGACCGGGCAGCTCGTCGAAGGCGGGCACAACCGCGCTGACGCGCGTCGCATCGCTCGCGAGTGCGCGCTGCGCGACGACGGGAATCTCGAAGGCGGCGCGAAGCGTCGCGAGATCAGCGACGCCGATCGACGCGAAGCTCGACGCAAGGCGAACGACCCGAATCGATAGACGCTCTCGCCGCTTCGCTGGTACGGTTGAGTCGATCGTCGCTTCGGCGGCATCGCCTTGCCGCAGGTAGCGGTTATCGCGAAAGCGATTGGGAGATTCGATCATGGCTCTGCTTCCGTCCGTCCCCGAAGATATCAACCCCGTCTTCCGTCGAGCGCTCAAGATGCTCGGCATCGTGCTGCGAGGCTCGAACGACCCGATCGACGGTCTGTACTCGCAGAGCGACTTCGGCGTCGAGAGCGGCGCGGGCATCCCGTCTCACGCGCTCCCCGGCAACATGGCGCGCGGTCTCTACCTGCGCACGAACGGCTCGCTCGCCGCGACGCTGTACCTGACGGTCGACGCCGGGTCGACGTGGACCGCGATCGCCGTTCCGTAGCGCAGCGCGATGCCGCAGCAGCTGTATCGGACTGACCTCTCGCTCCCGTACTGGTTCGTGCGAGGGCGAGCAACGTCGATCAACGTGTCGATCAGCGACGACGCGACGGGCGAAGCTGCGGCTCCGACTGCTGCGACGTTCACGCTGACCGAGCCTGACGGCACCGAAGCGGTCAGCGCTCAGCCTGCGACGTCGATTGTCGGCGGGTTCGTCTCGTTCCTCGTCCCTCTCGCGAATGTACCGCTCGCGACCGAGCTGTCGAGTCGGTGGGTCGCGCTCTGGAAAGTGACGATCGGCGGCGTCGAGTATGACTTCGAGAACCCTGCGCATATCGTCCGACGCGAGCCTCTCGCGCCCGTGACTGTCGGCGAGCTGCAGCTGCGGCATCAGGTGCTCGCGACGCTGCGCACTCGCGACAAGACGAACCAGCAGTTGTTGCGCGACTCGATTCGAGTCGCGTTCGAGGATCTACTTCGACGCCTCGTCGCTTCGGGTCGCGATCCAGGCCGCGTCATGGCTGGCGGCGGCGTCTTCAACTTCGTCGCGTGGTCCGCGATGGCGCACGCGTTTCTCGATGCCGCTTCGTCGCTGAACTCGACCGGACAGCTCGGCGAGTTGGGCGCGTTCTACGATCGCAAGGCTGAGAAGGCGTGGGCGTCGCTCAAAATCGATTACGACAAGAACGGCGACGGGCTCATCGCGAACGATGAGCAGAACCAGAGCGGACAGCCCGTGCTCTTCGCTGGCGTGAAGCGCTGGATTCGGTGACTCGATGAGCATCGGCACACTGAGCCGGAAGGGGCTTCGTCGAGCGCTCGCTGCCGTGCTTCGCGAAGCGCTGCCCGACGTCGAACTCGTGAAGCACATCGCACTCGACGCCGTGCCGCAGGGCATCGCAGAGCGAGGCATGGCGCTCGAAGGATTCGCGAGCCGCGACGACGCCTCTCGCAAGCGGCGGAACTCGCATGTCCTCAAGCGGCACACCGTCAGCGCTCGATACGCGAAGCGGCTCGGGCACGACGTCGAAGACGATCGCGAGACAGCCGAAGACGACGTCGACCGCATCGAGCGCGCGATTCGCAACAGCACGAACGCTCTCACGAGCGAGTACAGCTGCGACACGTTCGACAGCGATCAGGACGTCGACCCGAGCGGCGAGTGGATCGTCTACGATCTGCGCTTCGACGTGCTCTGCCAGTTCAAGCTGCGCGAGCCCGACGCGGTGCCTGTGGCGCTCGAATGACTCGCGCAGTGACCATCGACTTTGAGGGTCTTCGAGCCGCTCTCGGAGAGTCCCTGACGCTCGACGGTGCGACGCTCGCCGAGGTGCGCGGGCACATCGCCGACGCTGCGATCGAATGGACGATCAAGCTCAAGGGGCCGGCGATCGTCGCGCCTGGACAGGGGCTCTGGCCGGTCGGCAACATCGAGAACCTGGGACAGAGCGACGAGCGTTACCTCGCATCGAACGACTCTCGCGGTCGATCGAGCGGTCGGTCGCTCGGCGCGTGGGACGTCGATCAGCGCGACCTGACGCTCGTCGCGACGAACACCGCTGTCGACGCGAAGCGCAATCCTTACGCCGAGTTCGTTCACTTCGCAGGCGACCCGACCGGACAGGCTGTCGATGACGCGTGGGACGCGTTCGTCGATCTGTTCGGGCGCAAGGCTGCGCGCAAGATCGCCGACACGATCGGACGAGCGCTGCTGCGATGAGCGATCTCGACCTGACGATCGACGTCGGCTCTCGTCTGTCGATCGTGCCGACGATGCTCGACAGCGACGGGCTCGAAGCTGCGCAGGCGATTCTCTGGGAGATCGTCTTCTCGTGGCGCGAGATTCTGCAAGACGCATGGCCGCGCGACACGGGGCTGAGCTTCGCGATGTGGACGTCGCGCGTTCGCGGACTCGTTCTTGAGGTGTTCAACCCGGTCGAATACGCGTCGTTTGTTCACCCGGAAGGCGGCAGCGAGGGCGAGTCGGGCGAGTTCGTTCGAGACGCTCTCGAACAACTCGTCGACGGTGCCACGGGTGCGCTGCTGCAAACAGTGATCGACAGCGAGTCGCGACGCAGCAGCGGGCTCGCGCAGGCCGCTCGTCTGATCGGCGCGCGAGCCCCCGACCTGAGACTTCGAGAAGCTGCTGTCGGCGCGTTTCAAGCGACCGGCGGGCGGCAGCGCCAGATCGAGCAGCTCGGTCGACCAATCGGGCAGACGCGACGGCGCACAGTGCTGGCGCAAATCGGGGGTGTGCTGGTACGCTTCCGCGAGCGAGTTCGAATCCGAACTCGATAGGGAGAGTGGATCATGGCCGAAGCGATTCGATTGTTCACGCAGCAGGACGGGACCCTGCGAATCGCTGACGGTGGCGGCGTCGCTGCTGGCAACGGTGGGTATAGCGCAGCGGGCGCTCTCCAGGGTCCGCACGAGTACGAGGTCGACTTCGACGACGGCGACCTCTCTGCCGTGCTGCCACGTCGCACTGTCGCGCACTACAAGACGCGCGGCCGCTCTCGCAACCCGCCCACGCTGCGCTACGGTGAAGATGAGCTGGGTTCGTTCTCGTTCAACGCGAAGCACCGCGACGGTGCCAACGCTGTCGACGAGACGCTGACCGATATCCTGCTGTGGGCTGCCGGGAACTCGGTCGTGACCGACGTCAGCGCGAACTGGGAGTCGACGTCTTCGAGCGTGCTCGGTGCGAATGATTCCGACGTGAACACGGTCGCGCTCAAGTGGACCGTGGTCGACGAGGGCGACGCGACGCACACGCGTCTATTCGCGTTCAACTATTGCGAGATGGGCGTGCCGACCTTCGGTGAGGACGTCTTCAACAACATGGCGATCAGCGGCGTGATCCACGACCGTATCGAGAACGTCATCGCCGCCTAGGCGATCAGGAGTCGATTATGGCACTACAGACCGCCGTTTCGCTGACGCTGAGCGCTCTTCGCGCTGTCCCGATGAGCGGCTCGCGCGCCGAGGAAGCGCACTCGAAGTCGTTCAGCGCGAATTGGCCGGACGGCGCTGGCGCTGGCGCTGCCGCTCAGGTCTGGAGCGACGATCGCTCTCTCGCTGTCGGCCCCCAGACGCACGATCTACAGTCGCTGACGCAA
>Ga0080013_1005027_pt1 | contig 12621 bp, 7 predicted proteins | sample ETNvirenome_6_85_FD_69236 | JGI IMG/M metagenome (GOLD analysis project Ga0080013, IMG submission 69236) | Marine viral communities from the Pacific Ocean - ETNP_6_85 (SPADES assembly) (version 2) | ecosystem: Environmental > Aquatic > Marine > Oceanic | place: Pacific Ocean | collected 2013-06-19 | reverse complement strand
CTACTATTGTATTGTAACCAAATCCTGTATCAGAACCGTATATTTTATTGCTCGTACCACCTACGATTAGAGCATGTTTACCAACAGATGAGCCTGTTATTTGATTTTGATGACCAGTAATTATGTTGAGAAACATATAACCAGTAAAAGGAGTATCAATTAAATTATCTTTACCAGCAAATATTCCACCATAACCAGAACCAAACATTCTATTATTGACACCACCACCAATAATAGATTGTTTTGATGCTGACATTCTGTTTCCGTCTCCGGACACTATAGTTGAAGCTTCTGAACCTGTTATTTTATTTAAAACTCCAGCTAGAATTGATGAACCAGATGATTGTAAAATATCATTAAACTTACCACCCAATATCGCGGAACCGGATGATTCGATTATAGTATTACTATCCGAATTTTGAATAACTGAACCACCATCTTTTATTGACTGGTCTCATACATTTCCTATTCTAACACCATCCTCATATTCATCCATCATCAATGATTTTTTCGTTTCATTCCATATCATTCTAATACCATCTCCAACAGTCGTTCCGAAAACTATCGCACCACTTCCCGTAACGAGATTATCAGCAGTTTCTAATATAACAGCAGAACCAGTAAACCCAGTAATTGAACCTGTTATTTCTACAAGTGTATTAGGTATAATATTTCCTGATGAATCTGTTTTACTTATATTCTCTACAAACTCATTTTTTGAATTTAAAAATCTTAATTTAAAATCAACATTACCGTTTCTTCTTATTTCTCTTGGTGTTGGAAACTTTTGGAAGTCTGATATTGGATTTAAACCTTTTGCTGAGCTTCCTGTTATTTCATATACACTACTACTTAAAGGATATGTTGTTAAAACTTTATATTCATTATTTTGAGAACGAGCTTCTCTATAAGATAATTCTATTTTATCAACTTTTCCTCCGTAAGTATGAAGATGACTTGCACTTATATTAAGATAACTTCGTTTATAATTTGAATCACCGACATCTAATTCTATAGATTCAGAAAAACTAGAACTTAGTTGAATTGTATTTATATCTTGAAATAAAATTGGAGATGTATTAGGTAAGTCTGTTCGTATTTCTATTGGCCAAGTAACTTTATAATTATATATTCCTTTCCACTTTTCTGGAACATCTTCTAATTCACCAGCTATTGTAAATGAACCAATTCCATTTACAATATCGTTATATGTTCGTAATGGATCTTCCTTTACCCAAACATATACAATACTAGCTCCATTAACATCACTTATATTTGTTATATCTGAAAATATTACAGTTCCATCTTCATCTTTAAATTCAAATAATAATGATGAATTTGGAACTAATCGTGTTCTACTTCTTAATCCAGTAAGTGAATTTAATGATATCGTAAAATAATGTTTACCATAAGTTAAAATTTCAGGTAATTCTTTTACTGAAATAAATTTTGATTTACCGAAAACTGTAGGTGTTTCATTTGTTAAAACATCAATTTTATCCAAATTATAAATCTGAGTATATTGTTTTGTATTATCAAATTCCGGAGGGAATGACATAAAATTCTCCTAATTTAAGATGTTGTAATTCACTTATAAATATCAAATTAAAAAAAAAGTTATATTTTTAATAATCTTTAATAATTATTATTAAATAGGAAATATATAATGGAAAAGAAAATTAGGTCAATATCAATAGCATCAACTATAGATAAACAATTAAAAGAGGATAGTAATTATCGTGGGTTAACTGTATCAGCGAATGTATCAAGAATACTATATGATTATTTTCAAAGTATTCCGAAAAAAACTGGTTATGTATTACCTGTTAAAAAATAACTTTACTGAAACCTTTATTCACTTCAATTGGAATGAGTGTATCCATATAATCTTTAATATTATCTAAATGAGTAATAATCATAACGAAATTAAATTGAGTTTTCAGATAATTGAAAGCTCCTTCCATATTTGCTATGTTATCACTATCTAAAGCACCGAACCCCTCATCGATTACAAGGAAATTAGGACGAGGTAAAGTTGAAACATTAATAAGACCAATTCTAATAGCTAGTGAAGATACAAATCGTTCCATTCCACTCGATAATTCAAGATTCCATTTATCATCACCATAACAAATATAAGCATCAATGTTCTTATCTTTCATTTCAAGTTCTAAAGTAAAACCAACCATCATATTATCCAATACTTCATTAATTTCTCGTTCAATAGATGGGATTGTTTTTGATATAAGTTCGTATGGAATACCATCTTTAGATAGAGCCATTAAATATAAATCATAATCAAGTATCTTTTGTTCAATATCAATAAGTTTCTGAATATCTTCTTCGATGTGTGTCTTTTCACTTTTCGCAACTGATAATTTAGATATTACTTGTTTATATTCTTTATCTACTTTAAAACTTTCTGATTGTTTTGACGATATTTCGGTTGTTATTTTTACAATTTCTGTATTATTTATATTATTTTGTTTAATCTTTTCTTCTAAATCGTAATACTTTTGTATTTTTTCTTTAATATTTTCTATCTCATCAATTAAGTGTTCTATTTTACTTTCTTGTGTTGATATTTTACCACCTATTTTAACGGCATCGTGTGAAACTTGTGTTAATTCATCGTGGAATCTATCAAATTCATCTTTCTTTTCTTCAGCATCTTCCACTTTCCACAATGCATGATTAGCCATTGTCAATACACCATTAATATCGGATTCATCATCTATTAATTTTGTTAATATACCTTCAATTAATTGTTTATGATTAATATGTTCATCACCATTACTTAAACAATATTCACATTCTTCATCATACTTATATTTTTCAAGTTCTTTTAATGTTAATTTATTTGTTTTTATTTTACTATCAACTACCGTTAATTTACTTTCAAGGTCTAATACTTGTCTTATGCATTGTTTATATTCTTCATAATCAGATTGTATTTTTTCTTCATCTATTTGTGCTAGCTTTTCGTGATATTCTAAATATAAAGGTCGTAGTGTTTCTTTGTATTCTTTATCTTCTTTAAGTTGTTTTTCTACAACATCCTTTTCTCCGACTTTAGTTGATAATTCCATATCAAGTATTTCTATATCATAACTCTCATCAATTTTATATAACTTTCTTACTAACTCTATCTTCTTATTTTCAAGTTCTGTTAGTTTATCGCTCAATGTTTTATCTTCATCAGATAATTCTGTTTCCTTAACTTCGAAATTAACTATTTTTTGTTGAATTGTTGATAATAATGCATAACTATCTTTTCTTTGAAATCTCCTTAACATAATTCGTTCTTCGTTGCTATCAGATTTAGCTATTGTTTCAAGTTGTTCGAATATATCAATATCCATAAAAGAAGAGAGAATTTTTTTCCGTTCGGCTTGTTTCTTATCAATAAAATTCATCCCATTAGTTTGTAACGAGAGAGATGTTAGAATGAAATCATCGAATGTTCCTAACACTTTTCTTATCTCTTCATTTGTTCCACTACCATATTGTGAATTGAATCTTGCTGCTCCACTTAAATCAACTTCTGTATCACTATCATCAATCATATAAAACCGAACATTTACTGGACAAGTATTTGTTACTTCTAATGTTTTTCTATTTTTACGAGATTTAAGTATTCCCTCTCGTTCAATCCAATAATCTATTCCATTAATTTCAACATTTAATTTTGATTTGAATCTAAGTTTCTTTTTATTTAAAACTTCCATTGCTTTATTAGTTCTTGAACAAGTATCGTATATTGTATAAGCAACTGAATCTAACATTGCAGATTTACCTGAATGATTAGGAGCTACTACTCCTACTACACCATTTAATTTTTCAAAATTTACTTTGTTGTTCTCACCATATGAAAACATATTATCAAATTCAAATGATTTAATTTTCCAATCTACATTTCTTGTAACATCACCATCATATATTTCTGGTGAACTATTTGTGAGTTCATTTATATCAAAAACTCTTTCTACTGTCTTTTCATCTATTCCTTCTACATTTCTTTCAAGAAAATCTTTAATCAATTCATTCTGATAATCTGTATCTCTAACATCACCGATATCTATTTTATTTACTCTGTTATCACCATTGATTGAAAGTGAATCTTGTCGTTCTGCTTTAACTTCTTTTAGTTTTGGATATTCTTTTCGTAAAGCAATTTGTATATCTCTGATTTGTTCTAATGATGTATCCCAATATTTTATTTTGATGTTACCCTTTGGTGGGATATAATTCATTTTATTTTGAATTTCACCATCTATAACTTCTAATAATTTAAAACCATAATCATTTTCTACTTTATGAAATTCAAATGTTTTTGTTTCTAAATCCCATAACATAAATCCGTGAGCTGGTTCTTCTTGAAATGATTGTTGAATAAGAGAACCACAATAAGCAATTGTTTCTTTACTATTAAGAAACTGTTTCTTATGAATATCACCAAGTAAAGTTAAATCATAATCATCAAATGTCTGTAATGTTACATCGCCTTCAGTTACTTGAAATCCATTATCGTATGTATAACTACCAACACCACCGTGAAAGAGAGCTACTTTATATTCATTATCTAAATCTTTTGAATTTGGTAATTTATCTGTTGTTTGTTTTCCCTCTTTGTTTATATCAAATACAGATAAGACTCCAAAATCAACATTATCTATTGTATATTTACCTGACTTCTTCCAATAATGAAGATTTGGTGTAATCCTTTGAACCAAATCAACAATGGGTGAAAGTGTATCTTCTCTTGACCTATTATTTAAATTACAATCGTGGTTTCCTGGTATCACAACTGTTTGAGCTATCTTTGATAAACTCAAAAAGAAATTAGAAACAAGTCGAACTTCTTCTGGTGATGTATCCAGTTTACCATGAACGATATCACCGCCGACATATATAATATCTGGTTTGAGTTGTTTAAGTTGTTTATATAATCTCTTAAATACTTTTCTGTATTCAACAAATCGATGTAATTTTCTAATGTGAATATCAGATAGGTGAGCTATTGTTTTAATCATTGTAATCTTCCTCTAATTATATCTGAAAATTTTGATGGAGTAGATAATTCTACAATCTTCCAGAAATTCTCAAACCCAATAGATGATGGGTCACCTTCTTTCATATCTAATAAATATGTTTCAATTCCATAATCCATTAAAAACTTGGATAGCTTATTAGCATCTTTTTTAGCATCTTCGTCTAGTGCTACATATATCTTTTTAACTTTCTTTTTTACAAGTTTCTTCACCAATGATTTCGATGGAAACTTACCGAGTAGTGGAATGACATTTTTTCTAACTGCAATCCCGTCAAATACACCCTCCACTAATACAATCGGTTCATTCCAATTAATAAACAATTCAAAACAAACTGTATCTTTACTCATTGGTGGATTTTTATATTTAAATTTAGAATTTGGAAACAGGTCCCTTGCCACAAAGTAATTTAGTTTTCCATCTTCATCATAACTTGGTATAATAATTCTATTTGAATAATCACCACTCTCACAATATCCAATTGAATATCTCAATATTTCGTGTGGAGTTATGTTTCTTCGTTTGATGTAGTTTATTGCATGTTTGTATATCGGACTTTCTGATTTATTGTAAAGTGGTTTATATTCTCTTGGTAATGAAACATTATGTTTTACTTCATCTTTATCTTTTTCATAACTTACTGAATCACCAACGAGTTGAAGTGCTTCTTTGATTAAATCTTTTGGTGCTCCCACTTTTCGTAAGAGTTGTGATATTTTATGACCACCCACGTTGCATGTCCAACAATGCCATTTCTGTGTTTCTACATTCACTTGAAGTTTCTTTTTGTGATGATTACAGAAAGAACAAAAGAAGGCGTGTTCACCATTCTTTAATTGATAACTCTTTCCGAGCACTTTTTCTAATAGTGTAACTAATTCTAAATTATACATATTACAATATACAACATTTTTGGTATATAAGTCAAGCGTTTTTTATCCATATAAAGACATAACCAAACCATCATAAGAATCGATGTTGCGCTTATCCCAGTTTCCCCTTGAAGTTGTAATACACCATTTTTTTGTATCATACTTTTCTTCTATCTTTTGTTTAACATAATCTTTAGCCTTTACACCTTTTACTCGTGCTTTTCCAAATACTTGTTTTCTTGCTGTGTTTGGATTTACATTTTCAACTGGAATACCGAACTCATCTTCCAATACAAATGAAAGGATTGCATTGAATTTAGCTAATTTAACAATGGTTTGTTGTGATGTTCTACCACCCATAAATCCTGATAAACTATCTTCAATATTTATTTTTTCTACCTTATCAATATACGAACTTTTATGTAATTGAGTCAAGACAAAAAATGTTTTATTTTTTGGTGTTTGTTGTTTTTTGATGTCAATAAATCCCATTTCAAGAATTTCATTGTTCTCTGTGAATGCATATCCAACAGTTGTTGTGGATGCATCTATTCCGAGTATAACCATATTGTTTTTTCCTTACATATCTAATCGTAATTTAAATGTCATTGTCATATCAGGTCTTATTTGAACTGGTCTTGGTAAGTTCGCTATTATTATTGGTTCTCTTATATCAAATACTGTTTTATTTGAACTATCAATAATACTTGTATCTATTGGATTAAAATCTTGATGATATAAATGAATTGATGTTATATACGGATTCCAACCACTTGATGTTAAATGTGGTGCCAAATATGGAGATGACATTGCCAAACGACCTTCTGGTCCAGTTGATCCACTAACATAACCACGAGCTGTTGGATTCATTGTTCTATTATAATCATCATAACCAATCTGAATTGTATATTCTCTTGTCCATATTGTATTCGTAGATTCAAATTCTAAACTATAAGCTGAACCAGATGTTATATCTGTATAATTTATACTACCAGACCAAGAACCTGTTTCTGTAAGTGTTACTACTCCTAAATCATAAAATATGTTACCTACATAATTATCCGATGATGATACTGATGTCGCCGCACTTTGAGAATGTGATGCGTTTGATGAATATAAATTACCATACCCATCATCGTTGATAGTTATTGTTTTTGAATATTGTGTATCAGTTAAAGTAAAACTTTCTTTTTTAATTGAATCTCCAATATATTTCTGTGGAATTGTTATAACAGAACCAGATGAATAAAACTTATTTAAATATACTGGATTTCTCGAATCATATGGAGCCAAACTATGAAAGGGACTTCCAAATCTTGAAAAATCATTTGGATATGAAGATGATACTAATGAAGAACCACTCAAATAAAAATTAAAATGAAGTGAATCCCAATAACTACCTGAAAGTGATGATGAACCAGAAACAAACCTTACAGCATCTATTCCATTCGTTGATGTTGTTAAGGTTTGTTTTTTATGTAATGTTGATTCAATGACATTGAAATCTGATGAATTAATTTCTTTGAATACTGGCATATCATATTTCTTAATATGTTAGTTTAACTTTTATTGTTGCCTCTGATGAGAAATTATTTTTCAATGGTGTAGATAGTTTACCTATAGCTACAAGATTACCACCACCATCATACAAACCAATAGCGTTAATATAAACATTTGGATTTCCCCACATTGATTTATGTCGTAATTCATTATATGAACCACTTACAAATGTTGGATTATTACTAAAATTCATTTGATTTGCAAATACTCTACAAAAATATGATGTTGAATTTTGATCTTCTTCACTTCTGAATTTCAAATATGCATTTGATGGTTTTAAACAATTTATAAATCGAAGTGCATTTTGACCATCTAAAGCTGTTCCAGCATATGGTTCAAATCCCCTTTGAGAGCCGCTATCATATACAACTGCAGCTGCAGTTGGTGGTTCTCCAGGAATACTTGATGATAATGCAGTTTTAGAAAATACTAAAGTTCCCATTTCTGGATAAAACCAACCATATTTTGTTGCAGTATTATTAACAGTACCATCAGAACCACTATAAATATTATATCTTGGTCCAACTACTGTATGAGTTGCATTTGCCGTTACGCTATCATCGGTTAATTTTAAAAGAGGTGCACCAGATGCATCAGAATTAGATCCAGATAATGCAATTGTCCAATTACCTTTGTTAATTCTATCTTTGAATAAAGCTCGTTTTCCAACAAGAACATAAATATCATCATTTCTAGTTGAACCATCAATAACGAATCCACCAGATACTTCATTTTCAGATAATAAAGTACCAGCCCATTGCTTATAAACAACTTCCGATTCACCTTTAGTATTAGTTTCAATTTTTGAACCAGAACCACCAACATGACCATATGCAACTGAAAATTGAGTTGTTACACTTGATGATAGCGGATGTGTTTGTGTTATATTAAAATAATATGCTTCATTACTATTAGCTAATGTACCACTATTAATATTAGGTGAATCTATTTGTCCAGATCCACCTGTGAAATAACCTGCTGTTACTTTTTGTGTGTCTGTTAATTTATCTGTACCTGGGTTTAAATTAATCATTGTTGACATTCTAAATTCTCCCTATTATTTTTTCGGTGTCTGAGTTACTGGGGCTTTTTGTATATTTTTATCCCATGTTAATTTACAAGTTACAAATGCACCTGTTGTTATACTTACGAACACAACTGTTTGTGAATTACCATCAGTATCAAAAATTGCTTTTGGACCCACCTTAATATTAGTATTAAATGTAAATATTGCATTCGCTGGAATATCTTGTTCTTTAATAAAAGAAAACAAATTAGGATTAACATTCACTTGTTGAGATCCACCTGTTACATTAACTTGTGATAAATTAGGAACTACAAGATAATAACCTTTCGGTTCATTATGATTTAACAATTGTGGTGTAAATGATTGTGGAACAGTTAAACTACCAAAGTTATGTGTTTCTGGAATACCTGCAATAATTGGCATTGCTGTTGTATCTTTATTTAAAGTTACGAGTTTATTTCTCATAAAATATGCAGCATTTGGAAGAGCTTCCAATTGTGGTAAATCTTCAATAGCTTCACCATAATATGCTGAACCACTCGGGTGAGCTATATTCCATAAATTATAATCTACACCTGTATCTGAAAGACAGAAATATTTTACATCTATAGCTTTACCCTCTGCTAATAATCGTCTTCCCTGCTTAGTTAATATCGCGTCAACTGTTACTGTTGAACCATCTAAATATCCCATTTAAGTTTCTCCTGATATTTTATTGTTTTTTGATTGTTTTATAACAAAATACATAATTTCATATATAAATATAACATAAATCAAAAAATACTATTTTTTATTGATTATGTTTCCACTATTGTCAATCTTTTGTTTGTTATAAATTACTTGTAATTTATTTTCTCCAGTTACTTTAACTCTATAAAATGAAGCAGATGATAAATCTTGCCAACCAGCACCTTGAGGTGCTTGAAAATAATATCCACCTTGAAACTGTGTTCCTTCATACATTCTATCCCTAAATATTTCTTCATAATTTATCCAATGGTTTGATGGATAATAAATTTTACCATCAGCTGATTGTGAATAATATGCTGTTTTACCAACAGCTCTACCATCTTGTGAACCTAAGTTTCCATTAACATATGAATTATATGTATATCCCTTTCCTTTATCTATTATTGAACGATTATGAAAATTATTTATATCAGTATGGTCGGCAGAATATGGTTTCCACGGCCGAACAAAATTAGCATATCCCCCTCCAAGTTGAATAGCATTTATAGAACTTGATATTACTTCAACATCACCAACTAAAGTAAAAGTATATCTACTTTCGAAATGGTCGGTATTATAAAATCCATCAGAACCACTTGGACCAGCATAATTTACAAAATGAGTATCGTTTGAACCTGTACCCCAACTATCTAATAGATTAACAAATGATTCTTGATTTACATCGGATATCCAAGTATCAACACCATTGTATGTTATTTTATATTCTGATGATGGTATTGCTGTTACAGATGATATGTTAATATCGAAATTATTTGTTTCATTATAAAACATTTCTTCAGTAATTACATTATCAATATCTATTTCACTATCTTTTGAAGAATCGTAAGAAGCTTCTTTTGTAACTACACTATCAATATCTATTTCACTATCCTTTGAAGAATTGTAAAAAGCTTCTTTTATAATGAAATCATTAACATCAAGTAAACCATCCTTTGAAGCTTCATATGAAGAATCTGTTAATCCAAATGATGATGTGGTTATATTAATTTCCGTTTTTAATCCGTTTATTCCTGGACTTCCGTATTCTATATCAGCTTTCTTATGTCTATATTTTGACCTATCAAGTAATGTTGGTTTAAATAATACTCCAACATTTTTTGTTGTGGATCTTCCAGGTAATAATTTTTGTATTCCTTGAACTATAGATTTATTTAATGTTTTTGATTGTGCTCTTATTCATTTATTTATTTCCATTGAAACATTGTAATTATCAAATAAGTCATCTCTCAATTTATCTAAATCAACATAATTATCATTATATAAATCATATGGGTCTGCAAAATAATTTGATATATCAAAATCTGGTAAATGGTTCATAATAAAATCATCAATAACATCTTGTGGTGATTTAACAAAATCAACTACTGATGTATTTCTGTGGGAAGCTCTTGTAGATTGATTTTTAGGACTTATACCAGAATATATATCTCTTGAATTTCTTTTAAATGGATCAAGATTTCCTTGATATGTTTTTGGTGGATTTATTAAAATTTTATTATCTGTTTTTTGATTTCCACCATCACTTCTTATTGAAAATTTGACTGTTGGAACAGTTGTAGTATCATATAATATTGAACCAGTTAATAAATCTGAACTAAATTGTTTTGAATAATCTTTTACATTTTTTGTATTAGCATCATATATTTTTGGATTTGTAACTATAACACCACTTGAACCAGTTGCTTTCCAATTTTCATCAAACTTATAATGATATACCAAATCATGTTGTGAACTTGATATATGATTACCAACAACACTTTCTGGATTAAGTAGGTGTTGTTTATATTTTGAAGCACTTAATGGAATTTTCCAAGTTCTAACTTCTGTAAGTGAACCCGTATAAGTTGTTCCTATATATAAATTATCTGAAACTGTATTTGCTAAACTGGCCGTACTTAACCAATTTTGATTTGCGTAATAATTAGCATCAGGTGATGAACCACCACTTATACTCATAGTTACTAATGATAAATTTTTTATTACACCACCTGAAGTTCTTCTATTAGAATAATCATATGATTTACCTGAACCAAGATATAATCTATATTCTTGTGTTCCAGAACCACTTATTGAAGAGTTCATTCTTTGTAACATTACATTCCAAAGTTGTCCTGTTCCTTTTATTGTAAAGTAATCAGTTGACATTGAAACTGCATTTGAAGCAATTGCTGATGAACCTGTATTTGAATTATTTAATCTAAATTCTAATTTAGATACTCTATCACTACTTGCTGATGTAACTAATCTCAAATCCCAAAGTTTTTCTGCTCCACTACCACTACTTTCTAAAATAATTTGGTCATTGGATGTTTTGTGTGGTTTTAACATAAATTCAATTGTATCTAAATCAGTTGCATCATTTGTCCACCAATCAAAGTTTAATACTCTACTATTATTACCATTAAACATCCAAGAATTTATTTTTTTTGTAGATTTTACAAATGATACACTTCCACTTTGACCACCCATACCATCTAATAATTTACTTGCATCATTTAATATTATAGATGGATTATGTTCGGTTGAAGAACCACCATATTCATTTATTCCAATTACATCATTTGGATAACCATAGATATTTAATAAAGCATCAACACTATTTAATGTTCCTTTTGATTTATATAAATAAACAAGGTTATTTATTACTTTTCTTCAAGTATTGTGAGTTACTGTTTCAGTTGTGGTTGTGTTTCCATGTAATTCATTATCACCACCACCAAAATATTGAATAAGACTTCCTGTAAATGGTGCTATTAATTCCCATCCAAGACTATTTGCTATTATAGGCATTAAATTAGTTGGAACTGAATTTAATTTATCATATCCTCTTTTATAGAATGATATATAGTTATCAATATAATTTCTTGTTAAATCAAAATTTTCACCCCACATATTTAAGAATGTTTTTAAGTCATCTGAAGTTGAATCATTTCTTATTATTTCTGGTAAATTATTATTAAGACTATGAATATTATTATCATCCCAAGCAGATGCTGATGTGTGTATTACTGTGTACCAATTATTAAATGTTGATGAACCTGTATTATACATATATGAGAATGGTAATGTATCTGTTGGATCATTTGTTGTTACTTTGAAGTCTGTTATATATGATGATGTTACTTCTAAAGATGAACCACTACGAAAGAATAATCTAAATAATTCACCGGCTGGCATTATTGAACCAGTGAAAGAAATTGCAGAACCGGTTTGTGCTGTACCAAGTGGTTGATAATCACCATATAATGTAATTGGATAAGAACCAGTTATATTACTTCCACTTAAAATTTCATATTCAGCTGAACCACTAAAATTTGTAATGTTACTAACATCACCAGCAATATCAACTCCATCTACAACT
>Ga0080013_1005026_pt1 | contig 12622 bp, 16 predicted proteins | sample ETNvirenome_6_85_FD_69236 | JGI IMG/M metagenome (GOLD analysis project Ga0080013, IMG submission 69236) | Marine viral communities from the Pacific Ocean - ETNP_6_85 (SPADES assembly) (version 2) | ecosystem: Environmental > Aquatic > Marine > Oceanic | place: Pacific Ocean | collected 2013-06-19 | reverse complement strand
AAATATTGCAGATGCAATCTCACAAGAAAAAATTACAACAGAGCCACGGATTGTAATTGATGAGATTAAGAATTTAATCTCGTATTCAGATGAAGGATTAGAGGAGATACTTAATAAGGTAACAGCAAGATAATTATGCAGTGGTCATTAGAAGACATTTATAAGAAGCAGGTACGTGGTAGGATTCCACCGCGTAAACATCTTCGTGTGTTAGGGGAAGAGAATACTGAACAAGATATTCAGGAAGTAGAGTATACTAGAGAAAAGATTAAAGACGCTATAGATAGGTTAGATATAGATGATACTGACCCCGAGCAAATGAAAAAGATTTACGATAGAATTGTAAATTTTCCATCGTATAGAAATATTAAAAATACACTAGACAAGAAAGGATATAACCCTTTAATTTTAAAGAAATTTAGCACCCAGATACAGTCTTTAATAGAGGATCTTCCGGAAGAAGATAAACAGCAATTTGTAGATTATCTATCTAGTGATAATCAGGTTAACTTTCCGGATGCTCTTACCGGTGATATATACACTATATTAGCTAATTCAGGTGTTCCAAAATCAGCAATAGAAAAAATAGTAAAACATACAGCTCAAGACGAGGGAGGTAAAGGTGTAGGTATGGGTGAATTAGCTCTATCGTTAGTATTCGACAATATTGAGTCAGCTGGTTCAGCTAAAATGAAAGCACAAAAACAAGCGCAACAAAGACTCGTGGATGCTGGTTGGAAGAAGGGTATGCGGCATGCTAGCTATACGCCTGAAATGAAGGCAGCGGTTGCGGATTTGGATAAAGCAAAAGAAAAAGTAAAGGGTGATTTAGAGCTTAATGGTGAAGAGTTTGAGATTAAGGGGGAAGGCGCTTCACTTGGACCTAGACCAGACGCTATACATAAAGATTTTGGTAAAACAAGTGCTAACTTTTTTAAAGATTATGGATTAACGGTTGAGGGTACAAAATATTTCGTAAATGGTCAACAAGTGGGTAATAGTCTGGGTGAGTATCCATTAGCTTTATCTGAGACTTATAAGTCTTTAGAGCCTGGACGAAAAGAAAGCTTTTTACAGGATGTAAAAAGGTTTTTAGTTAATAATGCAAGGCTGCAGGAATCAGCTAATACAGTTTTATTTGATAGAATAAATTTTAATGAACCAAAAAGTATACAAAGAGGTATAGCGCTTATGAGTTTCTTTGAATATGCAAATGAAGAACAGTTTAAGCACTTTATGGCTCATGATATAGGAGCTGCAGGTGGTGGTGATCTAGGAAAGTATGTATTTGTAAGTGGTAGTCCGTTAGAGATGGCAGAAAAATTAAGGAATTCCGGGGTAAAGTTTGAAAAAGTAACTTATAACAAATTAAGGCCAAGAATTGGTTTTCATGGCACATACTCAGACGAAGAATATGAAGAACTTTAAACTATATTTCGAGCATTACTTAGACATCCTCGAAGAAGCTAAGGCTAATACTCACCTTACACACTTAGAGGAACTAGTTCTTACTAAGGGTAAGGGTGGTTACGATCAAGCTAAAGGCTTTTTGACCAACTTGCTCAGTCATTTACAAGGAAAGAGTAAGAGAAAGATCGGTACTACGGTAAAATGGGATGGTGCCCCTGCTATTTTTGCTGGAAAGCATCCGGATAACGGTAAATTCTTTGTTGGTACTAAGTCTATCTTTAATAGAGATCCTAAAATTAACTATAATGAGCAAGATATTGAAGTAAATCATGGACATGCTCCTGGTTTAGCAGATAAGCTTAAAAAAGCTCTTAAGCATTTACCTAAATTAGGTATTAAGAACATAATGCAAGGTGATTTTATGTTTGACTCTTCATCAGTTAAGAAGGAAAACATTGATGGTGAGGTACATTACACCTTTCAACCAAATACAATTAAGTATGCAGTAGAAGCTGACTCAGATTTAGGTAAACAGATAGCTAACTCTGTGTTTGGTATTATATTCCACACTGAATACGATGGTTTAGACAGCCCTGCATCATTCGGTGCTAAGGTTAACCGGTTGAATAAGGTACCCGGTGTTTGGTTTGATGATGCTTTCTTTAAAGACGATACTGGCATTGTAAATTTAACAGATGATGAGGTAAAACAGGTTAAAGACTTAATTAAGACCGCGGATTCAATTAAAGTAGATTATAAAGATCTACCTTCTGACCTTCTTAACCCTTATATCAATACAGAAATTAGAGAAGGTAAGTTTTTAAATGATCCAGAAGAATCATATAGGAACTTTATTGAGTGGTATACTACGAGAATCAAAAAAGAGGTAGATAAAAGAAAATCTGTACGTGGTAAGCAAAAATTAGAAGAGACACTTAAGCAAAAAACAGCTCAATTTGAATCTCAAAAGGATGACATAGTTAATTTGTTTAAGGTTAGTAGTTTATTATCACAAGCTAAGCAAATCTTTATCAACAAATATAATAATGCTGTATATAACACTAAGCACTTCATTGATGAAGGCGAGGGAGTGTTAAGAGTAACTGCTCCGGAAGGGTATGTTGCAGTTGATAGAGATGGTAATGCTGTTAAACTGGTTAACAGATTAGATTTTAGTTCAGCTAACTTTCAAAAAGATAAACCCGGATCATGAGAACATTTAGAGAATATTTTGAAGATATGGAGACAAGAGTTGAGCGAATCGCTCTTCTCCCTGGTGGCTTTAAACCACCTACAAAGGGTCACTTTAATGCTTTAAGATATTTGCTTGATGATGCTGATAAGGGTATTGTTTTTATTGGTGGTAAAGCGCGTGAGGGTATTACACCCGAACAATCAGAGAAGATATGGAACATATATGCAAAATATTTTGATAAGCCTGTTGAGGTTAGGTACGTGCCTAACCCAGTAAGGGCGGTTTACGACTTTGCTGATGAGAATTTAGATACAACATTGCTTGTTGGTGCTGGTGAAAAGGATGAAGATGTTAAACGCTACAAATACTTTATAGATAATGTTGAAAAATATCCTTATGTTAATGTAGTTAAGATACCAATGCAAGAAGGTGGTATATCTGGTAGTGAAACAAGAGAGATGATACAAAAAAATATTGACGAGTCGTTGGATTACTTTGTGCCTGAGGAAATATCTATTGAAGATAGAGATCTAATAAAAGCAATATTGGTATAAATAATATTATGAGAGATAAGAAACGTAAAGAGAAAGCTATGCTTGAAGAAGCGTACGGCAAGGTTAATGAAATGAACCTTGGGCCTCATAACGATACTTATCCACAAGCAATGGCTGTAGCTGTTCCAATTCCAGCTGAAGATGAAAGCTGTGGAGAGTATGATCAATCAGAAATTGATATGGCTGGTAGAGAATTACTCAAGGCACAAGAATATGCAGCTAAGTTAACTGCTATGGTGCAACAGGTTCCTGGTTTAGATGGATGGGTTTCCGCTAAAATAACAAAAGCTTCAGATTATCTTTCTTCTGTATTCCACTTTCTCGATTATGAGCTACGTGAAAAGCCACAGGAGGTAGTGATAGACGTAGAGGAGATTGAAGCTCCTGTAGAAGTCTTCAATGTTGGGTATGAAGAAGCAGAAAATACTTGACCACATTCCTAAGTAACAGTTGTTATGAAAAATTTTAATCAGTTCTTCCTAGAAAAACAAGTTTTAGGACTCATAGAGTTCTTTGACGTAGACGGTATTGGTAAAATACCATCAAAGCTTGACTCCGGGAATGGTGCATTTAATGTTATTCACGGAGAAGATATACAGATACAGGGAAATAAAGTTCTTTTTAAGACAGTGAACAACAAGCATCTTATAAAAGATAAGGTAGATGACATTGTCATTAATGTTGGTGCTGGTAATACTGAAGAAAGGCCTGTAGTTAACTTCGATCTCATGATTGGTAATAAAGAATTTAAAGATATACCCTTTTCGGTTGGTAATAGATCTTCCAATCTATTTAAAATCTTAGTAAGTAAAGATTTTATTGAAAAAGAGCTTGATGCTCTCATCGATGTTAGTCAAGAAAACATCGCCGGTAAAGAAGTAGAGGCAAATTACTAACAGCCCTCTGGATTATTTCGTTTTTGTTGTTAATATATGTAATGTCATCGGCTATTTGAGCTAATATTTCTTGACATTACGTGTTATGATAAAAATGTTATTATTAGATGTCGACGGTGTACTTACTGACGGTACAAAAGTCTACGATTCAGAACATAATGTACTTTCGAAAAGATATACATGTAAGGATTTTACGGCAATAAAGCGATTTGTTGCGGCGGGTATACAGGTAATCTTTATATCCGGTGATAAGTTTAACGAGAGCATGGCAAAAAAACGTAATATAGATTTTTATTGCTCTCGTGGTTCAGATTTAAGCTTAGATAAAGCGCCGTATTTAAAAAAATTTAACAAAATTTACGATATTGACATTGAGAATATGGCGTTTGTTGGTGATGATTATTTTGATTTGTCAATAATAAAAAAAGTTAATTATTCATTTTGTCCGGCAGATTCACCACAAATTATAAAAGACAACTGCACCGCAACATTGACAAGAAAAGGAGGAGAGGGTGTTATTGTGGAGCTGTATGATTTATTACTAGGAGAGCATTTTAACGAGCCTTCAGAAGAAGATGTCATTGCATTAGATAAGCAAGAATCAACTAGTCAAGAGATGAGTTAATATGAATAGATATGATATAACATTATTTGGTCATATAACAATGGATAGAATTTTTGTAGACTTTAACGAAAGCGCATCTATAGGAGCCATGGGAAATGTTTGGGATGCTTTAATCTCAACTGATTCTACATTATCAATAGATTTAAAGCCTACAGCTATTGGCCAGGCAATAGTGTTAGTTGATAAAAAAAATACACAAAGAGTGGGTAGAGGTCAGTTAAATTTAAAAGTTAACGAAATTACTAATATTTCGAGATCAAGATGGAGTCATATTATGTATCTTAATCAATTAAAGGACGTCTCTTTTATTAAGGATATAAAGAATGGTATAATATCAGCAGATATATCTCCTGGTCAAATGAATAATTTGGATATGCTTAAGCATGTAGACTACTTATTTATTTCTGATGAAGAGTTATTTATGGATGTCCATGAGTTGGTAAAGTTAGTTAAAGGGTGGGTTATACTACACTACCCAGAAGGTAGCTATTCCACAAATGGAAAAGACTCGTTTAAGTGTTCTACAAATGTTTTAGAAAATGTTGATGTACTAGGCGCGGGTGATTTTTTTGCTGCAAGCTTTATGTATAAAAAGCTAACAGAAAAGGATATTAAAAAATGTGTTGAATATGCACATTCAAATACTTCCAAATTATTATGTGATAAGGAATCTTCACAAATGTTAAAAGAGAAAAATAATGAAAAATAAAACTAACATAATTTTGCCCATTGCGGGCCTTGGTCAGAGGTTTACAGACGGTGGCTTTGAAACCCCGAAGCCTCTTATAAGTGTTGATGAGAAATATTTGGTAGAAAAATCTTTAGATTCAATTGATACATCTAATGCAAACCTAATTTTTATTGTTCGACAAGAGCATATTGATGCGTTTAATATCGATACCAAGCTTAAAGATACATTTGGTAATGATATAAAAATTATATCTATAGGTTATACTACTGACGGTGCTTTATGTACCTGTCTTCTTGCTAAAGAACTTGTCGATAACGAATCACCACTCGCAATATTTACCCCTGACTGTTATTTTGAACCACATATTAATGTAGATAACATACCTCAGGATTATGACGGTCTTGTTTGTACTTTTACGTCAGAAAGCTCGGCTCATAGCTACGTAGTTTTAGATGAAAATGACTGCGTTACACAAGCGGCTGAAAAAGAAGTAATTAGTAACAATGCAGTTGGTGGGTTCTATTATTTTAAAACCGGTAATATGTTCGTTAAATATGCTGAAAAACTAGTTGAACAAAACATGAGATCAAAGGGCGAGTTTTATATCTGCCCAATATATAACCTTCTTCTTGAAGACGGGCTTAAAGTTGGTGTAGATAAAAATACAAAACATTTAATTTTAGGAACACCAGAAGATCTTTCAAATTATAAGCAAAAAGAGTTAAGTTATAATGAGTGATATTAAATTAAAAAAGAGATTACTTAAACTTCTATATGATCATAATGAAGAGCATGTTGGGAGTTGTTTTTCGTGTATCGATATAATCGACAATATTTTTGCTAATAAGAAACCAGATGATATTTTCGTGTTATCAAACGGGCATGCCTCCTATGCTCTGTATTGTATTTTAGAGAAATATTACGGCCATGATGCGGATAAATTAGTACGTAAACATTTAGGTCACCCTAACTTAGATCCGGAACATGATATTCATTGTTCTACTGGAAGTTTAGGTCAGGGAATTACCGTCGCTGTAGGGAGTGCTATAGCTAGTCCTCATAAAACAGTATATGTTACTATAAGTGATGGGGAGTGTGCTGAGGGATCGGTTTGGGAGAGCTTACGATATATTGAAGAAAAGAATTTAAAGAATATTGAAGTACATGTAAATGCCAATGGCTACGCATGTTACGATCCAGTAGATGTTGATTATTTAGAGAGGCGATGCCGAGCGTTTTTACCTCGTATACACTTTCACAGAACAAACCCATCACCGTTATCGTTCTTACGAGGGTTAGATGCACATTATATGAAATTAACTAAAGGTGAATTTGAAAAAGGATTAAAAGAACTTGAAAATGAGTGTTAGAAAAAAATTTACTGAATTACTTTTCCATGAAATGGCATTAGACCATCGGATCTTGCTTGTGTTAGGTGATCTAGGCTGGAAACAATTTGATGAGCACCGCCTTACTTACCCGGATAGAGTAATTAATGTTGGGGCCGCTGAGCAGTTAATGGTTGGAGCATGCGCTGGAATAGCTTTAGAAGGAAAAATACCTATCTGCTACTCTATGACACCCTTTACACTTTATAGGCCTTTCGAATTTATAAGGAACTATCTTGAAAGAGATAAAATTCCTGTTAAAATATTTGGTGCAGGTAGAGGTAAAGATTATGATTGGTTAGGATGGTCACACTGGGCGCATGATGATAAGGAACATTTATCAGGCTTTAAAAATATTAAGAAATTTTGGCCTAAAGACGCTGAACAAATGGAAGATATATTTCGTGACGTGCTTTATTCTGCTAACCCTACATATGTAAATCTAAGTAGGTGAAAGTAATATCACATAGAGGTAATCTTACTGGTCCGCAACCAGATAAAGAAAATACACCTGAATATATACATAGTGCTCTTGATCAAGGTATTGATTGTGAGGTTGATCTTTGGTTAAATAATGGTAAGCTGTATACAGGTCACGATGGCCCAGAAAATTTAGTTACTGATAAATTTATATATGACGAAAGATTATGGATTCATGCCAAAAACCTAGAAGCTTTACAATTTTTAAGCGAGACGGGGCTTCATTATTTTTGGCATGAAGAAGATAGGTACACCCTCACGTCAAAAAATTATATTTGGACGTACACAGGAGAAAGGACATGCGATCGATCTATTATCGTTGATAATAAAAAAGATTGGATTGAATATGGCTATTGTAACTGCTTTGGTGTTTGTACTGATTACCCACTACTTTATTTTTTCCAGTCAGAAACAAATTGATAAAATTCACCTCTTGTAGCTGCATCGCCTAAGAAGTCTTCACTCAATCTACTTGTTTTCATTTCACAACCGTCATGTTTAATACCTCTAAGACAAGCGCAAGTGTGAGTAGCAGAGATCATAACAGCAACTCCTTTGTTACCTTCACAGATTTCGTCAATAGCTTTATGAATTTGCATTGTAAGACCTTCTTGAATTTGTGGCCTTCTACCATAATGCTCAACAATACGGTTAAGCTTACTCAATCCAATAACTTTACCATCTTTAGACGGTATATAAGCTACATGAGCTCTACCAGCGAAGGGTAAATGGTGATGAGAACAAAAAGACTTAACAGGAATCCCGCCCTGAAACACCATTCCATCGTAACCATCTGACGGAAATGCCGTAACGTTAGGTAAATCGTTATAACAACCTGCAGCTAGGTCGTTTACAAAAGCTTTAGCTACGCGCTTAGGGGTGTTACTGCTGTTGGGGTCGTTCCTCCAATCGATTCTCAATGCATCTAGATATTTTTCATAAGCTGCAGCTGCATCATTAATTACTTGCTCCTTTTCTACGCTTGTTAACGGCATATTTCCATTAGCCGTAGGTAATTTAGTTATTTTAGTACGATCCATATGCTTAATTATATATGTAAATTATAATTTTCAAGACTAAATAATATAAATGCGTAAATTGTCACAAAGAGAATTATTAATGGAGGGAGCTATTAGGGATTGGAGTCCAGGTAAGGGTAGCCTAAGAAAGGGTATCGGATCTCTTGTTAAAGGTATTGCAAAAAAAGGAGCTCAAGCAGTTGGCGGGTTAGGTAAAGCAATAAAAACCGCTTCTGAAAGGGGAGGTCAAACTACTTGGACGGATGTGGGTAAGGGTGCTGCAGCTGGGTTCGAGGCAACTGGAGATTTTTTAACATCAAAGAGGGCTAAGCTAGATAAATTTTTAGATGAATTAGGGTTGATGCCAGCTGACGGTGAGCGATCGTTTCGTGGTAAGAAAAAATTAGCAGTTGTGGATGTCATACAGTATGATTATGATGAAGATGGTAACAAAATACCCATGCCTAATGGTAAGGTAGAGACAAGAAAATTTAAATACAAGGATAATAGGTGGCAGCGTGTTACTGATAAGCAGAGAAGAGAGCATGGTTACGGGGTAGAGTTAGATAGAAGTGATCTTGCTGAGGCTGATAAGAGACACCCTTTAAGTGGTAAGATTGTTAAGCATGCCACTAATAAAGGCGGTGTTACGTACGGAACGGTTGTTGCAGTTACAGATGATGATTATGCAGCTATTAAGCCCATTAAAGGTAGTAAGGCGCCCGGGATGTACGGGAAACCGGTTGATGAAGTAGAAGAGTCGACTAAAGAAGAGGCAACAAATTTTTATAGTAGTGGATCGGCCCCAGCTGCAGCCGCTACTACAGTAACAGCCAGTTATTCTCAAAAAGATCTGCTAGTAAATTCGCGATTACTTTGTGATGGTTTTGCTAGCGCGGCACGTGCTATTGGGCGGCAAAGGGCTCAGCAGCGCGCTGCAGCGTCGGCACCTGCACCAGCTGCAGAACCAGCGCCTGAACCGGCTGCTGCTGCGCAACCGGCTGAAGAGCCTGCTGAAGAGGCACCAACTGCTGAAGAGTTATATCAGAGGATGTTAGGATATTACGATAAGCACCTCGACTTGTATAAAGGTGACGATGATATATCAAAGATGCAAAGAAAAACCGTTCAAAGGATGAAGGATAAGGTCGAGCGGAAGGGCCCGCTACAAAATCAATCGCCAGAAGACCGAATAGAGGCATGGGCTAAGCTGGATGCTATGGACGCAAAAGAGGCACAAGCCGATCAAGGAAGAGCCGATGAAACTGCTGCTAATAAGCAGGCGGCTGAAAAAAAGATGGGAGAGATTAAACAGGCTGGTATGGATGCAGATGCAGCGAAGGGCATGTCCCCTGATGAGATTGATGAGAAACAAGCCGCGATGGCATTAGCTGATAAGAATATGAGCCCGGAAGAGAAGGCGCAATTCAACGTCGACGCAGTAAAAGCAGGTAACCAAAAGGGTGTTGACATGGCAGACTCGTACGAACGTGTAGTAGCTCAAATAAAAGAACATCCCGCTAACTTCACCACCCCACCAGCGTTTGATGGTGAGACCGGTAGAAAGTTTACTGACGAAGAAAAAGAGAGGTTTCAACGAGTCATAGATCAATATTCTGCACAACGCAAAGAGTCAAAAGAGGGGAAAGCGCATCTAGATGCTATGAAGCAACAGGCCATGGATCAAATGGGTGTGAGTCCTGCTCAGTGGGATGCCGCTCAGCAGAAACAGCGCGCTAAGGCGGGTAATGCAGTAACACAGCAAGCAGAAGGAACTAGTCAAAAAGATTTGCTAAGACAGTTGACTTTGCTCTCCAGATAACTAATTAACCGAGATTGGGACGAGGGAGACCTTTTAAAACGCTCACACCTTAGTTGATTTTCCTCTTATATATTATAAAATATATACATGAGTCATACATCATCAAAATTAATTGAGCTTGGTTCAACAGCATTTCGTCAACCAAGAGCAGAATCACATTGTAGATATATTCACGGTTATCAATTAAAAGCGGAGATTACATTTGCCTGTAATGAGCTAGATGATAACAACTGGGTATTTGACTTTGGTGGTCTTAAGGATCTCAAACACATTTATAAGACTCAGTTTGATCATACTTTGGTAATTGCTAACGATGATCCGGAAATTGAATTGTTTAAAGAGCTAAATGTAAGAGGTCTTGCTCAACTTAGAATTATGACCGGTGGTGTTGGTATCGAACGATTTGCTGAATGGTGTTTTAAGACTGCAGATAGTTTTGTCGATGAAGCTACTAATGGTCGTGTATGGGTTGAAAGTGTAACTGTATACGAACATGAAGATAATTTTGCTTCGTATAACAGATCAACGATTAAAGCTGATGAAACAGTTGCACCGGTTGTTGAAGAAGCGCAAGAAGTAGTAGCAGAGACTACTACACCAGCACCAGCACCTGCTCCACATAATCCGGATCAGTATGCTGGTAATGCTCGAGTAGGACCGGGTGTAAAGAGACCAGGTTTATCTGATCCGTTTGCTGGTACTACATGGGGTAATAGTTAAGCGCCTAACACAGAACAAATAAATCGAAGTATTTTACTTCTAGAGATCTCTGAGTTACCGAACTCAAAAGAATGTATGTCATTATCTTGACATTGCTTTGAATTAAACATGTTAAATATCTCTTTATAACCTGATTTATTAACATCAGCTTGGTTACAATCACCAATAACTACGTACTTAGAATATCTTCCAAATCTAGTTAAAATTGTAGTAAGCTCTTTACGAGATAGATTTTGTGCCTCATCAACAATAACTAATGTCTTATTAAAAGTTAAACCTCTTACAAAGTTAACAGGTATTGCTTCAACGACACCTCTTTGTTTAAGCATACTATATGTACCAGCATCTGTGATCTCTGTTACTTTTTCTTCAAGAGGAATAGCATATGGTGAAAATTTATCATCAATTTCCCCTGGTAAGGAACCTAAGCTTCTTTCAGCAGATTCTGTAACAGATCTAATATAAACTACTCGTTGGAATTGATCCTCTCTTATAAGCTTAAGAGCAGCATAGACAGCAATATATGTCTTCATGCTTCCTGCTGGTCCATCAACAAACCCCATTTTTGTCTTTGGATTCATTATACAGTTATAAAACTCTTGATGTTTTGGGTTAAAATAAAATGGTCTCTTAATCTTAAAGTTTAATAACCAATTTTTTTGTAATGATTCTGCAAGCTCAGTATCAGGGCTCACCCGGCGTGTTCGCACAGATTTAACACTCATGTATTAATATTTAGTTGAAAACCCCTTCGAAACATATATAATCTCATATATGTCAGTAGATTATGATAAAGAAACTTTGCTTGTATCTGATGATAAAGCATTTTATACATTAGAAGGAGAAGGTGAATATGTTGGTATGCCTTCGGTATTTTTTAGATTATCAATGTGTAATTTAACATGTAAGGGGTTTGCTTCAGAAGATTCACCGCATGGTTGTGATTCTTATATTTCTTGGTCTGTTAAAAACAAAATGACATTTAATGAGATATTTGAATATTTCGAAAATAATAAACTAGTAGATAAGTTACGAGATGGAGCGATCTTTAAACTTACCGGCGGTGAACCTATGGTACAACAAAAGCAATTGCTTAAATTTATTGAAGCGTTTATTGAAAAGTATGACTTTCATCCTGTAATTGATTTTGAGACTAATGCAACAATTAAGCCTGATGAAAGATGGGTTAAGGAGTTTCATGCTTCTTTTACTACATCTCCTAAGCTTATATCAAATGGCGACCCGGAAAATAGAACCTATAAACCTGAAGTATTAAAATGGCATAGAGAAATTGGATCTGGTTTTAAGTTTGTTATTAATTCCGATGAAGATATAAATGAAATATGGCGTAAATATGTTGACGACGATACGGTTAGAGTTCCTGTTAATCGTATATGGTTTATGCCTTGCTGCGGTAGTAGACAAGAACATGTAGAAAAAGCTCCTGCTATAGCAGAATACGCTAAAGCGATGAATGTTAATTTTTCTCCAAGGTTACACTTATTAATCTGGGATATGGCATTAAAGGTATAACATCATATATATAGTATGAGAATTGCATTTTCCGGAACAGGTAATAGTGGTAAAACAACTCTCGTAAAGAGCTTTTTATATAATTGGAAAGATTATTCTACACCAGAAAAAACATATAGGGATCTCATACAAGAAGAAGGTTTATCACATTCCTCTGCTACAACAACAGACACGCAGGAAAAAATACTTAACTTTATGATTGATCAGATTCAAGGATCTGTTCAAGCTGATAAAGTTGTATATGATAGATGTACACTTGATAATCTTGCTTACTCTATGTGGTGTCATG
>Ga0080013_1005024_pt1 | contig 12627 bp, 16 predicted proteins | sample ETNvirenome_6_85_FD_69236 | JGI IMG/M metagenome (GOLD analysis project Ga0080013, IMG submission 69236) | Marine viral communities from the Pacific Ocean - ETNP_6_85 (SPADES assembly) (version 2) | ecosystem: Environmental > Aquatic > Marine > Oceanic | place: Pacific Ocean | collected 2013-06-19 | reverse complement strand
TATACAACAGGAACAGTACACCTTTCAATGTTTAACTATCTTGATGATGTCACAACTACTTACGGTGTAACTGCTGATTTTGATTTTACACATAACGGCGATTCCTCTGTGGTGGGTGCAGGAATGCCAATGCATTTTAAATGGATGGGGGCTACTGCCTCTGACATTGGATTGGGTAAGTGGGTAAACACTGAAACAATTTCAATAATTTGACAATAAGGAATTTTATATTATGAAAAAACTAAAGTATTACAAACTTCACAATGAAGTATTAGACCCACATTTTGCAACAGACGGTTCAGCGTGTTTTGATATTCATGCATATCTCGATAACCCTGTAACCGTTTATAGAATGTATAATCACAAAGAAAAATTAAATCCAGAAACCGTCCAGTGGTCGGACATAGAAGAACTCCAACTTGCAATAGCCCCCGCAGACCGAGTTCTTGTCCCCACTGGATTGGTCTTCGACATTCCAGAAGGTTACTCTGTACGACTTCATCCTCGTTCAAGTATTTCTTTCAAGAAAGGATTGGTAATGCCAAATGGTGAAGGTATTGTTGATTCCGATTACTACCACGAAACTTTTGTTATGTTATACAATTCAAGTGCAGACGAAGTTCGCATCAAACACGGCGAAAGAATTGCACAAGGAGAATTGATAAAAACACTTGACTATTCTCTAGAAGAAAGTATAATAGTACCAGAGCAAAAGACAAACCGTGTAGGGGGATTTGGTAGTACAGGAACAGAATGAATGGCAAAACGAAAATCTAAACCGTGGGGAATCTGGGTAACATCCAGTAAGCAATGGATGACAACAGATGGTGGTAAAAGAAAAGCAAGATACGAATTTAAAAGAGAAGCCGCAAAAGAAGCAAATGACTTTAATAAAATGTGTTTGCGTGGTAGAGAACATATTTACGAAGCAAGGAGAATTGAGTGAACCGTGAACAACTATTTAAACATCACAAAATCATCTGTAAAGAAGCACTGGAAATTATGGAAAAAAAGAATCATGATTATGCTGGCAAAGGTGGTGAATCGCCGTTTGCTAATTTTACTAGGTCGGAAGATATGGGAATCTGTACCACAGAACAAGGATTCTTGGTCCGACTCTGCGACAAACTTTCCCGCCTTTCCACCTTCGCAAGTGCGGGAGAACTCAAGGTAGATAACGAATCATACCATGACGCCATTCTTGATATTATAAACTATTGTATTTTGTTCGATGGATATGTTTCTACCAAAAAAGATTGACTTTTACCATATTTGTGGTATAATTACAGTATGAAATGTTATGCACTTATCGTATTCCTCACCATAGCAGCCACTCTTGAAGGTTCTGAAACAGGGAAGGTTTCACACCGCGTAAAACTGTTGGCCGCTATGTGTGAGGTTGAATCAAATGGCGACTGTTCAAAGGTTGGCAAAGTTGGTGAACTTGGATGTTATCAAATCCGCGAATGTTATTGGCAAGATGCACTTGAACATGACCCAACTATTGGTGGGGAATATGAAGATGTCATCGACAGAGAATATGCTGAAAAAGTTATATATGCTTTTTGGGATAGGTACGCAACCGAAAAAAGGTTGGGCAGACCAGTAACAGACGAAGACCGTGCGAGGATGCACAACGGTGGTCCTAACGGATATAAGAAAACAAAAACAATAAAATATTGGAACAAGATACAAAATGAACTACGAAATTAAAACAGGTGATTCTCTAGAAGTATTGAAAACAATGGATGATGAATCTGTTCATTGTTGTGTAACATCTCCGCCATATTGGGCGTTGAGAAATTATGACCACGATGGACAACTCGGACAAGAAACAACACCAGAAGAATATGTCGATAAACTTGTTGAAATTATGGGAGAAGTCAAACGAGTCCTCAGAAGTGACGGAACACTTTGGTTAAATCTTGGCGACTCTTATGTTGGAAGTGGTGCAAAGGGAACACACAAAGACCCAAAATATAAAGACGGAAGAAACGGACAACAAGACACAGCAAACAATAACAAAGTACAAGGATTGAAACCAAAAGACATGGTTGGTATTCCTTGGAGAGTTGCATTTGGATTACAAGCAGATGGTTGGTGGTTGCGTTCAGATATTATCTGGCATAAACCAAATCCTATGCCGATTCCAGTAAATGACAGACCGACATCTTGTCATGAACATATATTTCTCCTGTCAAAAAGTCAGAAATATTATTATGACAAAGATGCAATTCTTGAACCACTTGCAGACCCCAATAAAAAAGATGGTCCGAATTGTTCAGGATTTGGTGGAAACAAACATGCAAAAAATAAAGACAAAACTTTGAACAATGCATACAGTGGTTCATTGTATGATGCAACAAAACTCAAAGGTAAAAACAAAAGAGATGTCTGGACAGTTTCAACCAGTTCATACAAGGAAGCACACTTTGCAGTATATCCACCAAAACTAATTGAACCCTGCATTCTTGCAGGATGTCCAGAAAATGGTGTTGTTCTTGACCCATTTAGTGGAAGTGGGACAACAGGTGTTGTTGCAATGAACAATCAAAAGAATTATATTGGTATTGAACTCAATCCAGAATTTGCAGAATTATCACACAAACGAATCAAAGACGAAGTACCAAATACTTTGGTGGAGCATATGAGTGAGTGAATATTGGTCCCCTCGTAAGTGGGAAAAAGAAAATGAAAAGGTTAATGGGAAAAAGAAGAGGAAACCAAAAAGTGAATGGTCACCAGAAACTAGAAAGAAATTTGATTCTCAGGTAAAAAAAGTTATGGAGAAAAGAAATATCGGAAAAGAAATGGCAACCAAAGTTGTGGAAGGTTGGTGGGAAGGTAACAGATATAATGGTTCAGAACCTCAAATACCCGAAAAATTCAGGAAGATAAAAGAGAAAAGAGAATTGATTCGGGATGAGAATGCTAAAAAGAGAAGAGAGAAATTTATAAAAAGAAGAGGTTATTGAGAATGAGTGAATTTTACACAAACATTGCAATGAGGGGAAAGTATATTCTCTATCGTGGAATAGACAAGAATGGTAAACGCATTTCACGACAAGAAGAATTTCATCCCACGATGTATGTTCCTTCTCAAAAGAAAACAGATTGGACAACACTTGATGGATTCTATGTTGAACCTGTTAAACCTGGCAACATTCCAGACACCAGAGATTTTATAAAACAATATCAAAACGTAAAGGGATTTGATATTTACGGTAATACTGATTATGTCTGCCAATATATTGCAGAGAATTTCACAAAAGAAATTGAACCAGACATATCCAAGATTGTAGTTGCAAACATTGATATTGAATGTGAATCCGAAAAAGGATTCCCCGACATTGCAGATGCCCAGGAACGAGTGAATGCAATCTCCGTAGACTTCAATGGCAAAATGTATGTCTTGGGATTGGGTGTATTCAATTTGAGTGCAAAGGATGTTCATTACCAAGAACAGTTTGCAGACGAAGAAGATTTACTCAAAGCATTTCTTGACATTTGGGAACAGGAATCTCCTGACATTGTAACAGGTTGGAATGTACGGTTCTTTGATATTCCATATCTTGTAAACAGAATCACGAATGTTCTTGGGAAGAAAGAAGCAAAACGACTTTCACCGTGGAAAGATTATAGAGAACGAAAAATTACAAAGTTCAACAGAGAGAATGTTGTCTATGAATTGGTAGGAATTTCTACACTCGACTATTACGAATTGTATCAGACATTTACTTATGTCAATCAGGCATCTTATGCGTTGAATCATATTGCAGAGGTAGAACTTGGTGAGAAGAAATTAGATTATTCCGAATATGATTCTATGTCCGACTTCTATAAAAACGATTTCCAAAAGTTTATGGAATACAATGTTCTTGATACACAGTTGGTGATGAAACTTGAGGATAAGATGAAGTTGTTGGAACTTGCAATCACTCTTGCATACTCCGCAAAACTTGGAAACTATATGGATGTGTTTGGACAGTTAAGAACTTGGGACTCAATCATTTATCACTTCTTACATGAACATAAGATTGCAATTCCACCAAAGAAAGGTGGACAAAAGAATACACAATATGCCGGTGCGTATGTGAAAGAACCTATTGTGGGAATGCACGATTGGATTGTTTCATTTGACCTTGCAAGTTTGTATCCTTCTATTATTCGTTGGTTGAATCTATCTCCTGAAACAAAGACAGAAGATGGTCTTCGTAAAACTCTTGATATAGGTGGTATTATAAATGGAACAGGTGAACATACACAGAGGATGATCAAAGAATGGAAGAGTAAAGATTTGTGTATTGCCGCAAACGGAACAACATACACAAAAGATCATCAGGGGTTTCTTCCTGCAATCATGGAGAAGTTGTACAACGAACGAAAGATGTACAAAGGCAAAATGATTGAAGCACAGAAGCACCGACAAAATGTTGGTAAAATGGCAACACCAACTCTTGCAAAAGGTGGTATTGCAAACAAACTTGACAAAGAAATTACCAAGTATTATAACTTCCAATTGGTACGGAAGATTCAATTGAATAGTTGTTATGGTGCATTGGGAAATGAGTATGGAAGATATTACGACATTGATTTGGCAGAAGCAATTACCTTGTCGGGACAATTGATTATTCAATTCATTGCAGATAAACTCAATACATTTTTAAACGAAACATTTAAGACGGAGGATTTTGATTATGTTGTTGCTAGTGATACAGATAGTGTGTATTTGCGTTGTGGGAATCTTGTGGACAAAGTTTGTCCTTCCACCAACACGAAGCAGGAGATGGTGGAATTCCTCCACAAAGCGTCCGAAGAAATAATTTTACCATTCATTAACGAACAATATGCAAAGTTATCCGAAACTATGAATGCAATAAGTCCAGAAGTTATTTCAATGGAACGAGAAATAATTGCAGATAAGGCAGTATGGACTGCAAAGAAAAGATACATGGCCAATGTTTATGATTCGGAAGGTGTTTCTTACGACCCACCCAAACAAAAGATTATGGGTCTTGAAACTGCAAGAAGTTCTACACCACAGGTTGTGAGGGATTCGTTGAAGGAAGCAATTAATCTTATCCTGACATCAGATGAAGATTCTGTGATTGAATTTATTGAAGACTTCCGAGAGAAGTTCAATAACTTTTCAATTGAAGAAATTGCATTTCCCCGCGGAGTAAATGGAATTAAAAAGTATGCATCGCACGGAAGCATCTATAAAAAGTCTACACCAATTGCAGTCAAAGGCAGTTTGATTTATAATCACTATGTGGACAAGTTGGGGATAGGAAACACACACAGAAAGATTGTAGATGGAGATAAGATTAAATTTGTACACTTGAAAGCGCCCAATCCTGTTGGTGGTGTTGCGGGTCAAGACCAAATTATTTCATTTCCAAATGAATTACCAAAGGAATTTGGGTTGGATAAATTTATTGATTATGAACATCAATTTGAAAAGGCATTCTTGAGTCCGTTGAAAACTATTTTAGAAAAGATTGGTTGGAACTGGAAAGAAGTTTCAACACTAGAAGAATTATTCACATGAACATCAAACCCATAGATGAAAGAGTTGCAGTACTCTTTATACAAGACAGACATTACTCACCTGTAATGCCAAGACTTACCAAGCATTATCTTGGTGTGTATGTCGATGAAGAGTTGGTTGGTGTATTGACTCTTGGTTGGGGAACTCAACCATTACAAACAATCCGAAAGTTGTTTCCAGATTTGGTGACAAAGGATTACTATGAAATTGGAAAGATGTGTATGGATGATAAAATGCCAAGAAACTCGGAATCACAGATGATTTCTAAAGTAGTGTCTTGGATGAAAAAGTATACACCAGACAAAAAGTATCTTTATACATGGGCAGATGGTATTGTAGGTAAGTGTGGATATGTATATCAAGGTTCTAATTTTCTCTATGGTGGATTTATATGGACAGATATTTATATGTCAAAAGAAGGGGAAAAAATCCATCCAAGAAGTACCAGAAAACTACTTGAAGAAAATCAAGAGTTTCTAGATTCAGATAAGAAGTTATTCTGGATGACTTATGATTTCATGAAACATAAGGGAATACAGAGAATAAAAGGTAAACAGTTCCGATACATATACCCTTTGAGTAAGAAAGCAAGGAAGGAACTAAAAAATTCAACGGTAGAATGGTCATTAAAATACCCCAAAGAAAAAGATTTAGAGTGGAAAGAAATGAAAGGAAAGGGTAACTATGAACTATTAAAAGCCAAACCAGATTTTGATTTATCGGTGGTGAATGTTAATAAACAAAATGTAAACAGAATAGCAGAAAAATATGGCACATCGTCACTGGAGGAATTTTTTGAATGAAAGACATATCCAGAAAATCCATAAAATTAATTTTAAGTATATTAGAATCAGTACAAAAAGAATCGAAGTTATTGTTGAAAAAATGTCAAGCAGACAAGAATTGTAATTTAGAAACTTACGAAAATATTGTTGAAAAATGTAAAGAGTTAGAGTATACTATACAAGAGATAAAGGAGTTATTATGATAACAGGAACATATATCGCAGACACAATAGACCGAGCATTTGATGGTTTAGACATTATGCTTGGAACAGACAAAAGAGCCAGACTGGATGATGGTACATTTAAAGCAGATGATAAAACCACACCAGATGTAAACGAGGCATGGAAGTCTGGCAAGAGTCCAAAGAAGAAAAAGAAGAAATGTTGTGGTGGTAGCAAATGTAAGTCCAGTGGATTTGTGTCCAATAAGAAAGAACAAGAATGACGGATTTTCTGAAAGACATTATTAAAAGTTCTGGTAATGAATATGCAGGCATTGTGTCTGAAGGAATTGAAGGAAGTGATGTAACAGGATTCATTGATACTGGTTCTTATGCATTTAATGCTTTGTTGTCTGGTTCACTCTACGGTGGCATTCCCAATAATAAAATAATGGCACTTGCGGGTGAATCAGCAACAGGCAAAACTTACTTTGCATTAGGAATGTGTAAGAAATTTCTTGACGACAATCCAGATGGTATGATATTATACTTCGATACAGAATCAGCAGTAACTTCTGATATGATTACGGAACGAGGATTAGACCCAAAAAGAGTTGCAATATTTCCTGTTGCGACTGTTGAAGGTTTCCGTCATCAGGCAATTTCTATTGTAGACACATACATCGAAACAAAAGAAAAGAAACCTGTGTTTGTTGTTCTAGACAGTCTTGGTATGCTTTCTACAGAAAAAGAAATGACAGACACCGCAGAAGGGAAGCAGACCCGTGATATGACACGCGCGCAAGTCATCAAAGCAACATTCCGTGTTCTTACATTGAAACTTGGTAAAGCAGGTATTCCTTTGGTTCTGACAAATCACACCTATAGCATTATTGGTGCATATGTTCCAATGAAAGAAATGGGTGGTGGTTCTGGTTTAAAGTATGCCGCATCCACAATTGTTTATCTTTCAAAGAAGAAAGAAAAAGATGGTACAGATATTATTGGTGGTATTATAAAATGTAAATTATACAAAGGCAGATTTACCAAAGAGAATAAAGAGGTAGAAGTTCAGTTAAATTATGATACTGGTTTGAATCCTTATTATGGTTTAGTACCAATTGCAGTAAAGTATGGAATCTTTAAGAAGGTTTCTACTCGTATTGAATTACCAGACGGTAAAACAGCATTTGAGAAATCAATTAATAACGACCCAGAGAAATACTTCACCGAAGATGTTATGCAAAAACTTGAAGAAGCGGTTGCAAAAGAATTCAAATATGGTAATGAAGTAGAAGAAACTACTGAATTGGAGAATGAAAATGACCAAGAAATATAAATTTGATGATACAGATAAAACTATTCAACCAGTTCCTATTGTTATTACTGAAGGTAAATGTGAAGGAGTAAAACTTCAATATGGTCGTATTGCTTTTAATGAAAAAGATGATGGAATGGAATTAAAGTTTGATTACGAATTGATAGAAAATCCAAAGGATTTAGAAGAAGACCAAGAGTTCATTGATGGTTTGGGAGAAATTCTAGTCTCAGTATTAGAAGATGAAATGGAAGAAATAGATGGAGATTTCCTAGAGGAAACGGGTGAGACGGTATCCGATGAAAACAGTTGAAGCAGTAATACTACAAAATTTAATATACAATGAAGAATATGCCCGAAAGGTTGTTCCTTTTATAAAGGAAGAATATTTTCATGATAAAACCGAACGATTAGTTTTTGATATAATTAAGAGTTTTGTCGTGAAATATAATAACCTTCCAACCAAAGAAGCATTAAGTATAGAATTAGATAAAAACTCAACGCTTAACGAAGAAGAATATAAGAATTCTTCTAATTTAATAAATTCTTTTTCTTCCAACGATGCAAACATTGATTGGTTGACATCTGAAACAGAAAAGTTTTGTAAAGACAAAGCGGTCTATAATGCCATTATGGAATCTATTCATATTATAGACGGGAAATCAAAAGATAAAACAGATACTGCAATCCCACATATATTGTCGGATGCACTGTCTGTATCTTTTGATACCCACATCGGTCACGATTATATTGAAGATGCAGATGAACGATACCAATTTTATCACCAAAAAGAAAAAAGAATTCCATTTGATTTAGAATTCCTGAACGACATTACTGGAGGTGGCACTCCTAGTAAAACATTAAACATTATAATGGCAGGAACAGGTGTTGGTAAGTCTGCATTCCTTTGTCATCATGCCGCAAATTGCTTGACACAAAATTTGAGTGTGTTGTACATCACTTGTGAAATGGCAGAAGAAAGAATTGCAGAACGAATAGATGCAAACTTGATGGATATTACACTAGACAACTTAAAAGAATTACCAAAGCAAGTCTATGATAAAAAGATGAATACTATTTCATCAAAGATGACAGGTAAACTAATTATAAAAGAATATCCTACCGCATCTGCAAATTCAAATCATTTCCGTGCATTGATTGATGAACTTCAAATGAAGAAAAAGTTTAAAGCGGATATTATTTTTATTGATTACTTAAACATTTGTGCATCTTCTCGTATTAAGGGTGGTTCAAACATAAACACATATCAAATGGTTAAGTCAATTGCAGAAGAACTTCGTGGACTTGCAGTAGAAAAGGATGTTCCAATTTGGTCTGCGACACAAGTAAACCGAAGTGGTTTTTCTAATTCAGATTTTGGTTTAGAGGATACAAGTGAATCGTTTGGTCTTCCTGCGACTTGCGACTTTATGATGGCACTCATTTCAACCGAAGAACTTGAAGAGAAAGGTCAACTTCTAGTTAAGCAATTAAAGAACCGATATAATGATTCATATACCAATAGAAAATTTATTTTAAATATCAATCGTGCAAAGATGAAATTTTCTGAGCCACCAAAATTAGAACAGATTGGATTGGTGGAGTCAAATCAAAAGGAAGATTTGAAACTTGGTTCGGGATTTGATGGAAAGCAGTTTGACGATAAGTTTGCCACATCAGAGAAGTTTAATGATTGGAATATTTGATGAGTTCATACATTGATAAAAAATTTATCAATATGGTTTCTCCCCAGTTAGAAAAGTTCACATGGAAGAAAGACAACCTTGCGGCGTGTCGTTGTCCAATTTGTGGGGATTCACAAAAGAACAAAAATAAAACAAGAGGTTATTTTTATGTAAAGAATAATGATTTTTTCTATAAATGTCATAATTGTGGGGTAGGATACAACCTATATAACTTCTTGAAAGAAGTTTCCCCTTCAATGTGTAAAGAGTATTCTTTGGAGAGATATAGAAATGGGGAAAACGGTAAATCAAATTATAAAAAACCAGAGGAAAAAGAAGTGTTCAAATTTAGAGAAGCAAAACCCAAATTTAAAAAGAAAGACAAACTGCTTGACGAGTTATTGTGTCTGAATGATTTGCCAAAGGAACACACTGCGGTCAAATTCGCAAACATGAGAATGATTCCGAAACAGTATTTCAAGTTGTTATATTATACTGATGATTTCACAACATTTGCAGGCAAGTTAGATGAAGATAATACCCTTTTCGGGAAAGAAGAAAGATTGGTAATTCCATTCTTTAATAGTCATGGTGATGTTGTTGCTTGTCAAGGTCGTGCATTAAATATGGCAGATGAAGTGAAAGCAAGAACAACTGTTAAGTACATTACAATTAAAGGTGATAAAAGTATTGACCGATTGTGGTATGGTCTTTGGAGAGTAGACCCAAAGAAACGAGTATATGTTGTAGAAGGTCCTTTAGATAGTTTGTTCTTACAAAATGCAACCGCAATGGTGGGTGCGGGTGCATTGAAAGATATTCCAATTCGGTTTGAGAATTCTAGTATGACATATATACTTGATAATGAACCACGAAATAGACAAATTTGTGCATACATTGAAAAGTTGATTGAGTTAGGACGAGATGTTTGCATCTGGCCAGACAACATCCAAGAAAAAGATATTAACGATATGGCATATAGATTGTCTACTCGTAATATTCAAAAAGCAATTGACGAAAATACCTACAACGGACTAGAAGCAAAATTACGATTCAGAGAATGGAGAAAAGTTTGAACTACAAACCCCTTCCAAGTGAAGTTACAATAAAAGAATCTCCTATAGACGGATTGGGTCTTTTCGTTACGGAAGATATAGAAAAGGGTCATGTGTTTGGGGTATCTCATGTTGTAGATTCTAGATTTGAAAATAGGTATATAAGAACTCCCTTGGGTGGATTCATAAACCATTCAAAAGAACCAAATTGCGAATTAGTACCCATTATTAATGAGCATTGGAGAGAATTAGTTTCTATCAACCACATTCCAAAAGGAACAGAAATCACAACAAAATATTCTTTGGTAAAGGGTTGGAATGAAGATTAAAGTATTAGATAAAGGACATGTTGAACTCGTTGACCATATGGGTTCAGACTTAACTGTTGCAAATGCCGCAAGGGTTTCTTTTGACAGTGAGAGTAAGTGGGGTCGTATTGATGGTCATGGACATGGGGAGTTGTCTGAAAGAGATGGAAAACTTATTCGTTATCTTGCGAAGCACAATCATTGGACACCATTTGCACACCCACAAATTACTTTACGAATCAAAGCACCCATTTCCATTCGCACACAATGTTTTAAACACAAGCAAGGATTTGTAGAAAATGAAATTAGCAGACGATATGTAGATTTTACTCCAGAGTTTTATCATCCTAAATGGCGACATCGCCCAGACAGAAATGCAAAACAAGGAAGTGGTGGGTGGTTAGAATGTCATGATAGTGGCGGAGAAACTTCTGGGGGTTTTGCAACGCATCCTTTATATCGTTCATATGAATCGATAATGAAACAATCACTCAGTACATACGAAGAACTAATTGCATCTAATGTTGCACCAGAACAAGCACGATTCGTTCTACCGCAGGCAATGTATACGGAATGGTATTGGACAGGTTCTCTCGCGGCATATGCAAGATTTTACAAACAACGAATTGACGAACATGCACAGTGGGAAATTCAACAATATGCAGAAGCAGTTGATAAAATTATTGAACCTTTGTTTCCAGTTTCTTGGGCAGAACTAACAAAATAATATAAATAAATTAAAAAGGAAAGTATATTATGACATATACCAGTGACATTTTGCCCAAAGAATTTCTCAAACCCTATACAACCACCAAACCAGATTGGGGTTATAATGGTTTAGGAGAAATCGTATACAAGAGAACATACTCTCGTATCAAGGAAGATGGAACTAATGAAGAATGGTGGGAAACTGTTGCACGATGTATAAACGGCGCACAAAAGATTGGTGCAGATTATACAACCAAAGAAGCACGACAACTTTATGATTACATATTCAATCTCAAATGTAATTTTGCAGGCAGAATGCTATGGCAACTTGGTACTACAACCGTTGACAGGTTCGGTGGTAATTCTCTACTAAACTGTTGGGGAATTTGTATTCGTGATATTGATGACTTCTGTTTCATCTTTGAAAACTTGATGCTTGGTGGTGGTGTAGGATTCTCTATTCGTAAAGAAGATGTCCACGAACTTCCAAGAGTAAAAGAAGATGTTACGGTAACACACACCAAAACAAATGATGCAGATTTTATTGTTCCCGATTCGAGAGAAGGTTGGGTAAAACTTCTAAAGAAAACCTTGAAGTCATATTTCTTTACTGGTAAATCTTTTACATATTCTACAATTCTTATTCGTTCATCTGGTGAAAAGATTGGTGGGTTCGGTGGAAAGGCATCTGGCCCTCAAATTCTGATTGAAGGTATAGAAAACATTTGCGAAGTAATAAAAGAACGAGAAGGAAAGAAACTTCGTTCAATTGATGTACTTGATATTTGTAACATCATTGGTTCTGTTGTGGTGAGTGGCAATGTTAGACGAAGTGCAGAAATTGCAGTAGGTGACCCAGATGACTATTTGTTCCTTCGTGCAAAACGATGGGACTTGGGAAACATTCCAAACTGGCGCGCAATGTCAAACAACACAATCTATGCAGATTCATACGACCACATTTCTGATGCGGTGTGGAAAACTTATGATGGTTCAGGAGAACCTTATGGATTTTTCAATCTTCCCCTCGCACAGAAATTTGGTAGATTACAAGAC
>Ga0080013_1005022_pt1 | contig 12629 bp, 24 predicted proteins | sample ETNvirenome_6_85_FD_69236 | JGI IMG/M metagenome (GOLD analysis project Ga0080013, IMG submission 69236) | Marine viral communities from the Pacific Ocean - ETNP_6_85 (SPADES assembly) (version 2) | ecosystem: Environmental > Aquatic > Marine > Oceanic | place: Pacific Ocean | collected 2013-06-19 | reverse complement strand
TAAGTATATCATGTAAAATGAACCACATTTAGGACAGGATAGATTTGTTGACATACAATAATCTTCCTCTTCTTCTTCCATATCATGATCACCACCCCATATGACCTCTGTTCCACAATGCCAACAGTTCATCGTTTTAACTTTATATCCTTCGGAGGATAAGCATCAAACAAAGCTCCAGACTCTTCTACAGCAAACTCAAAGATCTTAGGACAGTTCTTTTTCATCTTCTCAAGATGCTCTGTCCATTCTGCCATGTAGTAACAGACTAAACCCCCTCTATTTAATACTTTCTGTATTTTATCAAAATCTTTCATTAACAAGTCAGTCTTATATTCGTAGTCAAAGTCATTCCACATGCCTCCTTCATAGAAACTTTTACAAACTCTAATAGGAATGGTTGAAGTATTAGTTCGTAGTTCTCTTATAATATCTGCTCCTCCTTTTTTATCTTCAGAATCTGGGTAAGCAAACCACACGTTATCATTCATATAAATGTCTGAAAAGACAACGTCAGTCTGAAAATAAATTGGCATTATACCTCCCGTTTTTTAAGTTTACTGTACCAAACAGATTTTGGAAAACGTGCTGTTGATCCTACCTTCCTGTGCATAATAGCATCAGGCCAACATGTCCTCTTAAAGTCACAGAATCCACAAATGCTGGACAGCAACCTGTTGCCTGTCTTCTTAATATTTTTATCTTTATCTTTGTATGTTTCTTCTGTGTCTGTAAAACATCTTTTAAATTTTTCCCCCTCTACTAAAGCTTTTAAATTTTTCTCTGCTAAAGCAAGGGCTTCCTTCTTATCTGCTTCTTGCATCTCTGGTGCTTCACATACTGTCCACTCACCACTGGCTTTGTTGACAACAATCCACCCACCAAAATCTTTATCCTTTGCCTTGCTGTATAAGTATCCTTGTACAATATAACCAAACACATCATCTTCTTTTATTTTCTTATATCCTCCCATCTCTCCAAACTTATGTTCAAAAGCATAAGGACTGGCAGATTTAATATCCCATACCTTTCCATCTATTTCAACATCCAACGTACCGGAAACAGAGTTCTTACCTAACTTTAATTTTACAGCTTCCTGTTCTTCTTCTACATTCACACTTGACGATTTCATTACCAATATGGTAAGTGCTTCGACAAGATCACCGAATATAAAACGAAGTAAAGCATTGTATTCAAAGTTCTTTTCTACTCCATCTCTTTCCATTTTCTGTTGACATAAAGGTCTACCTAGAGAAGACATACGAGGCCTCCAGTTCTCTTTCTTATTAGAAAACTGACGTGTTATAGATTTAGCACAAGCCTCTTTAAACTCTTCCACAAGTTTAGGATCTAGATCATGTCCCTCCTTAGAAACACGATCTAGAAATCCTTGCACTTTATGTAGTATAAAGTTATTCATTTACAACTGAGTCATATTCAATAGAGTCTTTATTGATAGCAGAATGATATGACTTCATAATATTATCATTATACCCTTTTACAGACTCCATAAATTGTCTCATAAGTGCATCGTCTTCTTCAGCCCATGATACTGCCTTCTGAGGTGTTAGCTCTGCATGGAAGTAGATGTTACCACCTTTTTTCTTCCGTACTGAAGACAGCCCAATATTCATCAGCCACATAGGTTGCTTCTGTCTACTGAGGCTCTTCAAGCAGTCACCCACAGGTGAGAAGTTAGCTCCTTTTGCGTACCATACACAAGGAACATTCTTTACAGTAGTCTTACTGCCTTTCTTATCTACAGCATTTTCAAAAGATAGGAGACCGTAGAGATTCTGACTGCACTTAATGCTTTTTTGTACAACCCATTCTGGACTATCTTTTGGTAGTGCTTCTACAGTATTGTAGTCTAACTTACCACACTTGAGGCCTCCTTCAGTATCATAAAAGTCACTGCTGAAAGAAGGTGCCTGTACAGTTTGGCAGGAAAAAGCACCGGCTTCATTATTCCAAACAAAGTAGGAATAAGTACGCATGAAAATACGCATGGTAGCTTTCTCACCATATACAGGCTCCTCTGGTGGAGTATTCAAACTAAACCAACCTCTTGGAAGAGCATTACCATCAAAATCTTCTGTAGCATGATTAATTGCCAATCTACCCATAGAAGATTTGGTAGTAGCCATGTCAAGTTGGCCAGTTAGTTTCATCATCTCCTCTGTAGAGACATTTGACATGTCTGCAGGTAGAGAAGTATTCATTGTGGTTTCTGTCATGATTTATATATCTCCTTCATGTCTAACCAATTGTTACCTATTTTAATCTCGATTCCTATCGGCATATCATAATCAATGTTGTACCTTGATTTACATTCTTCTGGTAAAGACAACATAGCTTCTTTCATTGTCTGTACAGCAGATTCTTGTTCGTCAGGATGCACATCCATCACAATGGAATCGTGAACCGTATTACATATTATACTCAACATTTGCCTATCTGTCAACAACTTTTTTAATTTAATTAGTGCAATAGGCAGGAGGTCGGCTGTAGCAAACCCTTGAACAGGATAATTTTTTATTGCTGTAGAGTTTGAAACTCCACCGTACCTCATTCTATATACATTATTAAAGTTATAGTATCGGCCAGAAGGCAGTACAACTCTTTTATTCGTGATAGCATCATTTTGTAAATCTTCATGCCACTGAGTAATTTTGCTGTACTTGCTTTTAAATGCTCGATAATACTCCATCTGTTTTTGTGTACCTAATAGACCACCATACAAAGGCTTGAACGTATCAGCCTTTGCATCCTGTCTAGACACACCCAGCACAGATGCTGTAAACGAGTGTACATCAACATTATTTCTAACATCTTCGTACACTTTATTATCCTTTGCTAAAAAGCCGGCAACCCTAAACTCTAGCTGGGAATAATCTCCTTCAAGTATATGTCCACCCTCCCATCTACTAATAACTACTTTCCGTACAGGAAATGTACCACCTCGTGGCATGTTCTGGAAATTAGGATTCCTAGAAGATAGCCTTCCTGTAGAAGTAACACATTGCATATAGTGTGGATGGATTCTACGTTTGTTATCTAAACCTTTTTCTATTCCTTCTATAAAGGTTTTCAAATATGTTTTAATTGCATTGTATCTTATATAGCTTTCCATAAAAAGCTTTTGATCATCTCTTGCTGTAAGGACTAACCCTTCAAGAGTAGATCTATCTGTTTTAAACCCATGCACAGTGAGATCCAGAGTATTTCTTGGCTGTATACCCAACCCTGCAAAGTCTTTAGTCTGTCTGTACACAACACCCTTTTTGTTACAAGGCTTACAGATACGTTTCTGTTTTCCTACTGTACCGTCACGTTTTAAAGCATACTTATATCCTATGCCTCCACAGGCCCTACACCTCTCCATTCTTGTTCTGTATAAAAGTCTTGTGTATCTTACTAAACTCTGTTGAAAAGCTTGTACACCCATAGTCTTAGGTCTTTTTTTCTTTCGAGAGTTTCCTCGTAATTCATATCCTAAGTTAAAGTACCCAGCCCACTGCTTCTTATCGAGTACAGCTCTAGAAAATATAATCTTAGACCTATCTTCAGGACTGTCAAGATTAACAGGAGTGTCACCCATCAACTCTTTAACTTCCTTTGTCAGATACTGTTCTAATTCTCTTACCTCTTTTGTATAGGTAGCCTTGATTTCAAAAAGATTCTTTAATCCTATTTGTAATCCATGATTCTCTACATCACACAGCACATCACAAAATTCATTCATCAACTCACAGGTTGCTTTCAAAGATTCAGGCAAGTTACTTAGCTGTGCTTCATATAATTCTTTTGTTATTTGAACGTCAGCACGACCATATTCCTCTACAACTTTCCAAGGTATGTCCTCAAACGATACAATTTTTTTCATATATTCTTCGATTAAACCAGTTTTCTTCGGAGACAGTGCATATCGTTCACAGCACTTCTCAAGAGACAGGGGAACCTTCTCCCCCCCATGTATAATATATTCTGCTATCATAGTGTCATAAACTTTGCCTGTATACGTAAATCCACAAGCTCGTAGCCATTTTAGGTCAAACTTTATATTATGGCCCACTAACAGATCTGTGTCATTAAGAACATCCTGTAATATTTCTTTACCATTTTCTGTAGGCTCTTCCTCTTTATGATAAAAGCAAAGATATTTCTCTTGGTTACTACAATTTGGTACCGGTGCTACTATATAACCAACAGACACCAACATGTTTCCTGTATAGGGATCAGCATCAGATTTCTTATCTTCATTTACTTTATATGTGGTTTCTATATCAAGCCAAGTTATTTTCATTAATCCACCCATACCATAGCCATCTCCCCATCATTCCAACTACTCATACTAAAAAAAGTTTCTCTAGGATGAAATTCTACAACCATACCATAATCCTTATACCCCCAAGCAAATGGTACAAAATCTTCTAATGGAAGGCCAGAAGAAATAATTTTATCTTTTAGATTAGCCACTGCAGGAGGAACTCCAAGAACTAATGAACCAATTTCTCTACCCTCTACATCATATTTAATTTCTCTAGGATGCTCATAAGAATATATATGTTCCAACTCCATAGTTTTTGGAATGTATTGCTTCCATGATAAACTTTTATTAAAAGTACTGAGAGCTTTCTCTTCATAGTAATCTGTCAATTTTTTACCGACAAATTTAAAGTGATTGTAGTATTCATCAGAGTAAGTAAATGAATCAAATTTTTTCTTATCTACTATAAATACAGAATGGCTATAAAATATTTTTTTAATATATATCAAATCCTCAATATGTTTAATATTATAAAACTCTGCAATTTGTTTTAATTCTACAAAGACATCTTTATGTAACTTTTCCTGTAGAGTAAAATTATTACGTAGTTGTCTGCCTAAAAGTAGTGGTTTTCTCATTTCGTACTGTTCTTTACACAACATCTATAGACCTCGTGGATTTTGCTATATTTTCTAAAGCATCATATTTCCCATTTTTATAGTCTTCATAAGTTCGTAAAAGACGTTTAAAATCATTTTCAACATATTTATATACTCTCATATCAAATTCTTTTTCTGTTATATTTTTTATTGTTTCTATATTAAAATCCATTAGTTGATGTTTTCCGTTGTAGGAAGTCATTCCTTCACACCAATACTTAATATTTATTTTAAATTCGTGATAATCAATATTAATAATTTTATAATTAAACCTCATGGTAAGTACCTAGCTTTCTGTATATCTATTCTACAAGTAATGGTACCATGCCACCCAGACAACTTATTTTTAGATACACACAGATGACGAATATAATCTTCTTCTTCTCCAAAGTTTTTGCCTATTCCTATAATAATATCGGCCTCAGATGCTTTTCCTGTTTTGCTGTTCTCTAACATACTAAAATCAATTTCCTGTCTATTATGTGCATCATAAGAAGCTTGAGAAACTGCCCAGAGCATACAGCTATGTCTCTTGGCTATAGCTCGGGCACTTTCGTATACAGCTCTTAGCTTTTCATCTAGTCGTGAGTATGCACCACTGATAGCTACTTTGTCAAGCTGATCTACAAAAATAATATCTGGTTTGTTTATCTCTACAAATTTATCTACCTCACGAACTGATATTTCCCTACCCTCTAACATGAATAAATTTTCTTTTATCTCTTTATCATATACTTCATTATAACTCTCAAGATTCTCTTTTAACTCACTGACATTCTTATTTAAATAGGCACAGAAAACTCTACCCTTAACTAGTCGGCCCGGCTCTTCATTTGCAAAGTATGCTACTTTAAATCCTTGTTTTAAATATTCGGCTACGAGATAAGAACAAAATGTCGTCTTGCCTGTCTCTGGTCTAGCAAAAATAATACCAAGATTTCCTCTACCGACACCACCAACTCTATCCTGTAGAGACTCTAATTCAAAATGAAACTCAAATCCTTTTTCATGTGTTTCTAAAAAGTCAGCAATAGTATCTTCTACTCGGCTGTAATTTGTGCTGTCCTCTGGCTGTTTGTTGATCAACTCGTCAACAAGAACTCGAAGGCCTTCATAATCACCCTCATGTCCTAACCAAATATCCGTAGCTTTTGAGCTTATCTTCTGTGCCCTGTCTCTTCTCCAGAAATTTGTTATGAGATCTTGCATCATCTCTGGATTGTTCTCTACATAGTTTGTTAAATCTTTTATAACCAACTCGATAGACTCTCTAGACGAATCAGGCATAGATGGAAATCTATCCCTATGTAACTGTAACAACATTTCTGTTGTCAGGTCTTCTCCATATTTATCGTGGGCAAAAGCAATAGTGTCAAATACTGTACCTACACCATTGGCAAACATCTCTTTACCTACAACATCACTAGCCTTTTTGTAAAAACCATTGTTGAGACATTGTGCTAATATCTGCTTCTCTATCGTCATTATTCCTCCACCACACTAAAAAGTGTATTAACTCAACTCAGTTAGTATCTTCTCCTTTGACCAAGTTTTTATATCTTTATCTAAAAATTTAATATTGGTTTGCATATGTACACTTAACTCCTTAGCTATGTCAAGTGATTTCTGTGAGGCATCTTTGTCAAGGGCTACTACAGCCAATTTAAAATTATTTGCTATGTGAGGAATATACTCCTGTAGAAGATTTGTTCCCATAAGAGCAACCCCCACATGTCCGGCAATTGTTACTGCACAGGCAGAAGCACAGTCTTCTACAATTATGCATAAGTCACTTTTGTTTTTTGTTATAAAAGGAAGTCGTGAAGAGGCATATCTTTTCCACTTTGGCTTTCTTCCTGTGAGGCTTCGGCCTACAGCATCAACTATTGTATTATCTTCATACACACAGAACACACACCGATCTTCTTTTACATCGTACTGTATATTACAAAATCGGTGTTTGTAAGCATGTTCTATGTTATTACTTCGTATGTAGTCCATAGCTTTGGCACTTCTCTCTACAGGAATCCACGTAGCTGTTTCAAGATTGAACTCTATCTTTTTCTTTTGTTCTTCATTAGACCGGTGTACCATACCTTGTATTTTTCCACTGATATTACAACTGGCATAGAAACAATTGTACAGCAACATACTATGATCATTACTGACAGAAAAAGAATTATTATGGCCACATACAGGACAGTTGCTCCTATAAGACAGACCTTCCGGTACAGCCATTGCCTCAATGTAGTCACGTATATCAACCATTATTTACAAGTGCTTGTGTCTGTACATGCTTTTGTAGCTTTTACTGGAGGAAGAGAAGGTTCACTTACCTCTACAGCTTTTTGCTGACTGCTACAAGAAACTATGAATAACACAGAAAATATTAATGCTATTAATTTCATGTTTTTACCTTTCTGATTTGTACTAAGTTAGCATCCTTTACAGGAATGTGAAAAAATGGTTCTTTGAGATGAGGAGCACTTGTAAATCGAGAGTTTTGTATAGTACCTACACTTGATTTGTCAACCACTTCAGCATCTATAAACCATGCTTGTTTTAAATCGTTGTTAAACACAACAAACTTAAAATCATAGTTAGGATATTTCTCTTTCCAAATATTTATCAACCTTTGTTTTCTTTCAGGTATTCTTATTTCTTTCCAAGAAGGATTCCATTTATCTCTCCATTGGCTTTTTACTTCTACTTCAAAAAAATGTTCTTTATTCTTTTTTGCATAGATGTCAAAGTTATAATTTTCTTTGCTAATTATATCAGTATAATTATTTGTTGATAAGTAATCTACCATTGCTTCTCTTGCTTTTTTATCATACATAATATAGGATAGTCTATCAAAAGATCTATTTCTATTAATGTGTTTTTCCATAAGTAATATCCTTAAAAATTAGTAACATATACTATTATAACAACATAGTAAAACTTGTCAACTAATATTTTTTTTATAAAAACTTGCTAGTAATGGAAAAGTTACTAGTAATGGACATAATATATAAATAACTTGACAATATATCTATTAGCTGTATAATAAATAATTATGAAAGATTTACAAGATGAATTTGAAAATAAACTTTTAAAATTATCTAATGAATATTCTGATAAAGGTTTAGAGATTCATGAACAAATTTCTATATTTGGATATTTATGTATAGAACTTTGTAACAGAGTTTTTATGGATTCTAGATTTGGCTATGGTCATTTTTTAACAATTCTTATTCAACGAATGATTTATGATATAAGCCATGAGGAAAAAAGAGATGAAAAAATACGAAAGAAAAATTTACTACATTAACGAGGAGAATTACTATGTTAAAAAAATTACTTGACAAGTGTATAAAAAAAATTGTACAAGTAAAGAATATTATAAGAACAAGGTTGCTGTTAAAGGAATATAAGGAGTTAAATAAAAACAGTGAGGAGCTCAGTAGAGTTATTAAAAAACTAAAAAGAAAAAGAATGAAATAACAGGAGGAACAAAATGGATATGAACTTTACAAAAAATATTTTTGATGCTTTGAAATCGAAATATTTGTCAGATATAGATTTGGCCAAAGTAAATTTGTCAATCTTGTACAGCCAAGCTGTAGGTATTGGAGAACATTCCGATATTGTTTTAGAGGCTGATAAATGGATTACTATAGTAGCAAATGCTGAAGAAAAATTGGCAGTGTTAGAAAAATCTATGCCTTTAACAGATACTAGACATTCAGAATTTGAAGAGGTTGATTAAATGAAATATTATATCAGAGTAGTAGACGAAGATGAAAATGTACTTTTGTCAGTCGGTACTCATAATATAAATTTGTCAAGACGATCTGATCAAAAGATAATTTGTCAGCAGATTCAGGAAGTTTGTCAGCAAGATAATGAAAACCAAATAGAAATGGAATTGTCAGATGGGTAAAATGAAAGCATGGGGAATGGATATAGCTGATGCTGTACAAGATGCAGAAGACAAAGGTTTGTCAGATGAACAAACTATTCAGTATGTACAGAAGGTTATTTTTCCTTCTCCCTCGATCCCCAGTATAGAAGATGCAAAGAAAATTTTTGGGAAAGAAAATGAAAGACCTCTATGAAAAAACTATTCAAGATTTGAATGAACAGGTATATGTAGCTTATAAAAGAATAAAAGAGTTGACAGACGAACTTTACTCGTGTAAGAAGGTATTAGAAGAAAATAATATAACAGTAGAGGAAAAAAATATGAGTAAGAAAACAAAGAAAAAAGAAGTGTCTAATATTACTGATGTACAGTTAGTATTTACGAATAGAGTTAAAAAACTTATATGGGAGATTCAGGATAGTGGAGTAGAGTATATTACTTATTATGATATATCTAAACTTGACGAGGCCTTTGATAATGCAATAGAAGAAGCAAATCTTAAATATCAACAAACGACTATAGAGCATGGTGAAGATAAAGGAACTGTTCACAGGGCAGTCTGGAAAGATTTAGTCAGAGCAGATCACCCTAATATCTATGTGGAGAAAGATGATGAGTAAATATTACATTGTAAAAAAACAGGACTTGTCAAGCACTCTTCCTTCCTGTGTACAGGGAAAGTTTTTCACAGCAAAATTTGTCAAAAAAGATGGGGAGTTTCGTACTATGAATTGTCGTCTTGGTGTAACAAAACATCTTAAAGGAGGTAAGAACTATAATGCTACTAGTGATAATATTACTGTGTTTGATTTAAAGAACAAAGGGTACAGAAATATTCCTGTACAGAGATTAATTGAAATAACCTGTGGTAATATGTCTGTTCGTAATTGGGGAGAAAATGCTCACAATATGATAATGACTGTTGCTGTATAGAGGAGAGTAAAGTATGTCAGAAAGTTTTAGTGATTTTTTAAATAGAGTATTTGATCTTGATACCAAGCCTAAATCAAAAAAAGATTTAACAAAGATGTCAAAGGTTAAATTGGAAGAGTATGGAAGAAGTTTTGGTATAGAGTTAGATAGAAGATATACGAAGGATACTTTAGTAGAACAATTAATGAAGGAGGTAAGATAAAAAGTTTTGTTGGTGCAGGAATGAAAGGACTTTATTGTCAGTACAGGCTAAATGCTTAAAATTATACCTGTCTCAGTGAATTAACACAGGGAGTATAAAATATGCCAACGAGAGAAAGAGAGTGGTCTTAATTAGACTGCTCTTTTTTTTTTGCACATAAGGGTTGACAATGTTTTAGAACTGTGAAAGGGTTGTTGTAGAAAAGGAGAAAGTAGATGACTAAAGATATAAACACAATACCTACAGTGCCACGATACATAGTAAGCTATAAAATATATGCAGAGTGGAATGATAATCCTAAAATGGTACAGTTAGATCATGAGATGGACAGTGATATAGAAAATTCTTTTAATGAATGGCTTCAACAAATAGAAGATGAGGAGAATGCAAAATGAGAAGTAGCTTTGTATTCCGAAATGATACTGTTAAGAAAAGAACAGCTATCGGAGATTCTAATTTAAGTAGGCCAAAGAATAAGAACAAGAGAAGATCATGGAAAAAATATAGAGGACAGGGGAAATGAAAGAATATACCTTTACAGTGCCATGCTGTTATGTTTATACTATAGAGGCAAAGAATGAAAAACAAGCAAGGGAGATTTTAGTGAAAGACGGTGGCATTCATATCAGTGGTGAGTTGTGTGGTTGTGAGACACAAGATTATAAAGATGCAGAGTTAGAGGAGGTGGTGGAACTATGACACAGTACAGCAAAGATATATTAGATGTAGAGACAGACTTTCATATAGCTGTGGAGAAAATTGTCAACGAATTGTCAGATGATGTTGCCGATGCCATGCGACAGGCCGAGAAACTTTTGTCAACAAAGGAATTTAAAGATTTGTCAACCAATAAAGAATATGTCAATGAACAGTTAGAGGAATTTGTCAGCCAATTATGGATTGAACACAGGGAGAACAAATTATAAAATGTCAGCAAAGTTAGTCATATTACCTTACGAGGTAGATCAACAATTTAAGTATGCTATATACAATGTAGATACAGGACAGTATCTTACTCTGTACAGCAATAGAGTTGATGCCGAGAAGGATTTAGAATTTATTTTAAAAAATAGTTGACAAGTATTTTAGGCTGTGATTTATTTATATTGGAGATATTTATGTTAAAAACAGTTAAAAAAAGTCAGGCACTTAAAACCACTGATTGTGCTATAACTTATCGTGCAGGTAAAAATGATATCTTTGGTACTTGTCCCAAAATTTGTCCACTTAACCCTAATGAAACTGTCAGTACAGAACAAGTTGATTGGGATTATCTTGATGCTGTACTAGATGCTACTGTACAAGGTGGTAGATCATGGACATATTCTCATTTTGAATTTGAGAAAATAACCTTTAAACAAAATAAACGATTTCATTTAAATTTTCTGTACAGAATAAGAGATAGTAAACAGCATACGACAGTTAATCGTTCTACAGATAATGTCAACGATGCTGTTGCTGTACACAATAAAGGCTATCCCACGACAGTAACTTTGTCAGATAAAAATGTCAGAAAACACTTTGTCCATAAAAAAGTAAAATTTGTCAGGTGTCCATCTGAATATAATAAGAAGGTAGGCTGTATCAACTGTGATCTTTGTGCAAGGAAGGATAGGAATTTTGTCATAGTTTTCTATGCTCATGGTAGTCAGAAGAAATTAGTCGGTGATGAGGAGCAGGGAGGTTGTTATGGTACTTTTGGTAGAGTGAGGTTGCAATGGGAACATACGAGAAAAAATGTCAGCAAATCACTATCAGATAAAGATATATTAAAACAGTTTGTACAGGACTTACCCTACGGAACAATTTTACGACACCATATTGTAGGAGATATTGGAAAAGAAAAAAAGAGTTCTGTACAGAATAAAATAATTTAAAATAGGGGTTGCAATAAGTTTTATTCTCTATAAGATACTTATAATTTAATTTTCTAACTTAACCATGAAGGGAAAAAATATGTTAGATACTACAATAATGGGTACAGGTACTCATGATTTACCTGAGACTAAAATTCACAATAATTTAAATGATTTAAGTTTATTTGATTTTGGTGTACAGGAAGTTCCGTTGCATTATTATTTTGAAAGCAAGGATATAAATGGTACTTCAGTTGGTACAGAAATGAAAGCAGAAGGAAAGAAGGCTATTATTCGTTCCGATACGGGAGATTTTATAGGCAATCATTCGGAACGATATAAAACCGTTCCACATTATAGTTTATATAAGAAACATTCCGAAAAACTATTCTCTAACAAAAATATAGATTGTGATAATGTCGATATAATTGATGCCACATGGGATAATGGTGCTAAGGCTAGAAGAACAATTCATTTTAAAGAGCATAATTATAAAGTAAAGGAAGGGGACATAGTTCAGTTGAGAACGGACATATTTAACAGTTTAGATGGATCGTGGGCTTTTCAAACTTTTACAGGTGCTTACCGTAGTCTATGTTTAAACACACTTGTTTTTGGTGGACAAAAGTTTTACCATGAAAGAAGGAAACACACAGGAGGATTATCTATTAATTCAGCATTGGAAAAAATAAACGGTACACTTGATGTATTTCAAAATCAGGGGGATAAGTTTAAACTTTGGAGTACTAAAGAAATAACAGATAATGAGGTTGTAATGTTACTTGCCAATACTTTATGCCAT
>Ga0080013_1005020_pt1 | contig 12631 bp, 17 predicted proteins | sample ETNvirenome_6_85_FD_69236 | JGI IMG/M metagenome (GOLD analysis project Ga0080013, IMG submission 69236) | Marine viral communities from the Pacific Ocean - ETNP_6_85 (SPADES assembly) (version 2) | ecosystem: Environmental > Aquatic > Marine > Oceanic | place: Pacific Ocean | collected 2013-06-19 | reverse complement strand
GTGGCAAGAAAAAAAAAAAAAAAAAAGAGAAAAAAAAAAAAAAAAAAAAAAAAAAAAAAAAAAAAAAAAAAAAAAAAAGAAGAATGGAGGGGGGGAGGAGGGGGAGGGGGAGGGTCATGCTCGTGTTCCTTCGCTCGGGGGGTCTCAGGGGGCGGAGGGGGCGCCGGAGCGCCCCCGGAGGGGCGGGGTGCCTATCGGCCCGCCGGGCGTCCGTTCTTCCAGGCTGCGGAGCCGGTCAGGCGGGAGAGGAGGTGGAGGCGGGCGGTCTTGAACTCGTCTCCGCTCATCCCGAGGGAGAGGAGGAGGCAGCGGAAGTCGTACTTGGCGCTTTCGGTCCGCAGGGGGGTCTTGGTCGCGGAGCAGGACCGGGCGTTGACAGCCTTGGCGGTCAGGCAGAGGACGAATTGGACGTAGGCCTTGACCTTGCCAGCGTGGAGGGTCGCCTCGAACCAGCGGTACTCGACGGTTCCCCGGTACCAGACGTTGTGGAGGTTGAGTCCGGCGTAGCGGCTCGCGTCGTAGTGGCGCGGGCGGAGGTTCTGGTGCCCGTACCAGCGGACGTTCAGGCGGTCGAGGGTCAGGTTGCGGTCGGCGGAGATGTCCTCGACGAGGTCGGTCGAGACCGGGCGACACCATCGGCTTCGGCGGTCCGAGTCGATGCCGAGGGCGGCGCCGATAAGCTCGTCGTTCTTGTGGCAGAGGCGGACGAGGTTTCGGATGGTCTTGGCTGCGTCCTTGCCGCCGTGCGAGAAGGCTCCGACGTTCCGGCCGTGGCGTCCTCGGGAGCCGCCGGCGTCGACGTGGATGTGGATGCCGCAGGAGGAGTTTACGCGGGCGCCGGCTCGGCGGAGGGCGCGGACGATGTTCTGGAGGTCGTCCATGTCCTCGTAGCGGAGGATGGGGGAGACGACCTCGGCGTGGCGGCCGTTGTTCGAGGTGATCGAGCCGTCGTAGACCGCGTTCCAGACCCGACCGTCGTCGAGGGTGACCGTCCCGTTCCAGCGATTGATGGTTCCCCCGACGACGCTCTGGATGGCGGCGGCGGCGTCGGCGAGGTCGATCTCGGCGGTCTCGATCTCGATGCCGAAGCGGATGTCTCGGTGCGTCAGGGGGGCGGTCGTGGCGGGCATTTTCGTTCCTTCGGTTGGGGGGCTGCGTGCCCCGTCGATGAAGAGAGCTTCCCGTGTTCCCCCTGCGTAATCAACCCCGTTTTGGCCGATTCCTCCAAAACAGAGCCGATACCGTGTGGAAACCGAGGGACGCCTCGCCAGTTCCCACACAGGAAAAAAACGCAGAAAAATCGGATGGGGCTGGATTTTCGGGTCGAAACCGGCGAGATTCAACGGGTCCCCGGTGATTTTGACCGAGGCACCCGAAGGAGAACCCGATGCCAGACCCCCTCCTCCCCTCCGTACCCTTCGAGAGGGCCTCGGCCGTCCTCCGCCTCCGCTGGCGGATCCGGTCCGAGATCCTCGACTTCCTCGCCCGGGAGGTCGCCGAGAGGCGGTCTCGGGGCGTCGGCCTCCTCCTCGCGTCCCTCCGGGAGAAGCATGGCCGGGCGATGGACACGTCGGCCCTCTACTCCCTCCGGCGCCACGCCTTCGAGGTCGTCCTCGGCTCGAGGTCCCCCGGCGGGCGGAAGGCCTCGAAGGCCTCGAGGCACCCCTCGCCCCTCGGGAGCCTGACCAAGGCCGAGGCGGCTCGGCTGCGGGTCATCTCCCACGAGATCGCCAAGACCGGAGAGGTCGGCGAGGGCGGCGGCTTCCTCGACTCCTCGCCGACGCTCGACCGGTACGGTCGGCTCGCCCGTCAGGCCTGGACTCCTGGGACGCCCCTCGACCTCTTCCCCGACCCCCCCCAGGCCGACCCCGAGAGGGGCGCCACGGAGTCCCAGGAGGTCTCGACCTCCTCCGGCGAGCCGGTGACTTACGTCCGGGTCGTCGAGGCCGTCCGCCCCCCCCTCTCGGGCCTCGTCGAGGTCCGGCTCTCCCGGGACGCCCCCGCGTCCCTCCTCCATGACGCTCTCGGGGCCTTCCGGGGCCTCTCGATCGCCAACACCGGCGTCGACTCGGACGGAAACCCGGTCGTCGTTTTCTCCTAGGAGTCCCCCATGAAGATCTACGAAATCCGAGCCGGATGGCAGCGGCGAACCCCGACCGGGACCGAGCGTCCCTGCCGATACGCCGCCACGAGGGCCGAGGCCCGGAGCGAGGCGAGGGCGATGGCGTCCTCGGCCGCCCGGAACCCGAACCTCGCCCCCCTCCCCGTCTTCGTCGCCCAGGTCTTCCCCTGCGAGGTCTCGGACCGCCTCGGGAAGGGCCGGAGCTTTGTCGTCGCGCTCCTCAACGGGGCCGGCGTCCTCGAGCCGGAGCCGGCGCCCCTCGACGAGATCCGGGTCCGGGCGGCCGTCCTCCGATGCTCGGGCTGCGGGAAGTCCTCGACCGCCCAGGCCTTGACCCCCGCGCGGATCGGCGCCCTCTGCTCCCCCTGCTACGACGATCGGGTCCTCTTCGACGACGAGGAGAGGGAGGCCTCCGAGGCTCTCATCTCCGCCGCCGACGCCGAGGACCGCCGGGCGTCCGGCTTCGCGCCCTACATCCAGACGAACGGGACCGTCCACATCGAGGGGACTCCGGTACCCGAGGGGGCCAAGTGAAGCCGGGACGCCGATCGTCCCGGCGCCCCGAGACGATGGCGATCCCCGGGCGGTGCTCCCGCTGGGGATGCCTCGTCGAGGTCGGCCCGAACTCGACATTCGGGTCCGGTCCCGTCTGCCTTATCTGCACCGAAAACCTGCGCCCCGTGGCGCTTTCCGACGAGGAGAACGAGCGATGGAAACGAGCGACCGAGTCCCCCTGACGCAATCCAGCCTGCGGACCTTGGGGTCCTGCGAGGAAAAGTATCGGCTCCGGTACATCGAGGGCCTCCGCTCCTCGGCGTATCGGCCCGCCCTGACCATAGGAACGGCCTTCCACGCCGGGATCGAGCTTGGCTCGGCCGACGCGGCGGCGGAGTCCTACAGGACCGCCCGCACGCCCTCCTGGGGTCCTCCCCTCTCCGACCTCGACCTCGAGGCCATGAAGAGGGACGAGGCCGTCCTCCGGGCGATGGTCGACGGAGCCCTCCGCCTCTGGACAACATGGCCCGCCCGGAGGGAGGTCGAGTTCTCGCTCCCCCTGCGGAACCCGGCGACCGGCGCCCCCTCCACGCGCCACGTCTTCTCGGGGGTCTTTGATGGCCTCTGGGAGGACCTCGACGGCCGCCCGGTCCTCCTCGAGATGAAGACGACGAGCCGGCTCGATGCCGACTACCTCCGACGACTCGACCTCGACCCCCAGATCTCGGCCTACTGCCACGCCGCCTCGGCGCTCCTCGAGACTCCGGTCCGCGAGGTCGTCTATCGCGTCGTCCGAAAGCCCTCGATCCGGCAGAGGAAGACCGAGAGCGTCGAGGGGTACGCGGAGCGAGTCGCGGCCGACTACCTCGAGCGGCCCGACTTCTACCTCGCCGAGGAGGTCGTCCGGCGCTCCGAGGAGGAACTCGACCGCTGGTGGCACGAGGCCTGGGAGATCCATCGCCGCGTCCTCCGGCTCGAGGCCGGGGAGATGTCCGTTCGGAACACGCAGCACTGCCTTGACTTCGGTCGATGCGCCTATTTCGACCTCTGCCGAGGGGTCACCAACGCCGAGGCTTTCGAGAGCCTCGACAACGTCCATCCCGAGCTTGGCTCGGGCCAGTAGAAGGAGAACGAGATGACGAATCCACACGCCCCCCGCCGGGGCATCCTCCCGACCTCGAGGCGCAAGCCCCGGACCCGGATGTCCGAGTACAGCCACATGATCTTCGCCGAGGCCGGCTTCGGGAAGACGACGTGGGCCAATAGCTGGCGAAACGCCATCTTCGCCGCGTGCGAGCCCGGGACGGCCGCGCTCGAGGCCGCCGACGTCCAGATCCGATCCTGGGAGGACTTCCTCGCCTTCCTCGACGCCATCGAGCGCGAGCCCCATGCCTGGGAGACGGTCGTCGTCGACACGGTCGACATGCTCCACCACTACTGCCGGGCCTCCGTCTGCCGCGACCTCGGGATCGGGCACCCCTCCGAGGCGGCGTATGCGAAGGGCTGGGATCTCCTGAAGGATCGATGGGTCGGCGTCGTCAATCGGGCCGCCCGCCTGAAGACGACGGAGGGCCGCCAGATCTGCACCCTCTTCATCGCCCACCAGAAAACGACGCCCCTGACCGAGAGCCGGGACGGGAAGGCGGTCGACACGGGGCGGAGCCTCGTGACGACGAACCTCCCGACCTCGGCTCGGGGCGTCCTCCATTCCGCCCTCGACTTCCTCTACCACGGCGAATTCGCCTCGGAGGACGTCCCCGAGGTCGGGATCTCGAGGGGAGATCGGGTCATCCGAACCCAGCCCTCCTCGCTCCCGCATGCACACATCGAGGCCAAGGGTCGAGGCTCCCTGGGGCGCAAGCTCCCGGACCTCCTCCCTCTCGACTTCCCCGCGCTATCCCGCGCATTCAACATGACCTTCAACGGAGGAACGAACGATGGACGTTGACGCAATCTGGTCCCAGGCATCCGCTCGAATGACGACGGATCTCCCCGACAATCCCGAGACCGATCCGGCGGTCCCAGATGGCGAGTACGACGCGGAGGTCCTCGACTTCCGCTGCTTCCTCGACAAGTCGGGTCGCTGGTGGATGAAGTGGATCCTCGGCGTCCGAGGCGGCCTCCTCGACGGACGACTCCTCGTCCGGTTCGTCGAGGTCAAGCCCCAGACCGCCGAGTACCTCAAGGCCGACGTCTTCCACTGCCTCGGCCGAGAGGCGGCGTTCGGCGGCGAACTCGCGGACATCCCGACCGGCCGCGCCGGTCCGGCCGCGAGCGAGATGCGCGGCGCCGTCGTCCTCGCGAGGCTTCGGAGCCGGCAGGCGCCCGATGGCCGGGTCTTCCGGGACGTCTACATCAACGGCTCGGTCTCGCTCCCCTCGTCGGCTCTCCCGGCCGCCGAGGAGCCGAAGGTCGAGGCCTTCTCCCTCCCCCCCGCCCCGTCCCGGGACGCTCGACACACGGACGTCCCGTTCCCCGCCGACTCGGACGCTCCGCTCGAGGACCCCGACGACGAGATCCCGTTCTAGGTAGACTGGCAAGCGTCCCCGGGCCTTCGGTCCTCATGCTCCTCGACCCGGGGCGCTCGTTCATCGGGGAGCGGCGAGGGTAGGCTCGAGCCCGGCCGAATCCCCCCCCGAGCTAATCGGGGGGGGAGGGCTCATTTATCGGAGGGAACGATGTACAAGGTACGAATTCAGGACGCGATTCGAGTCCTCGAGATGGTCCTCGCCGGACCGATGCCGAAGGAGCGCCGAGAGGAGACCGAGGCCGCCCTCGCAGATCTCCGGCTGGCCCTCGTCGACCCCGTCGCGCGGGCCGAGATGCACACGCCGGCCGAGGATCGCCCGAGATGAGACCCGGAGCCTCGGCTCTCGTCGACGATTACCTCGAGCAGGTATCGGATGCGATCAATGCGATCCGGTCGTCGCGGGGGGAGCCCGAGACCGAGTCGGTCTCGAAGGCGGAGTTCTCCGCCCATTCCCTCGCGGCGGTCCTTTGCGTCTCCGGGGGGCGCTTCCTCCCCGTCGAGGCTAGCTCGACTCCAGCCGCTTGATCCGACGCTCGAGCCCTCGTCGGGCCGCCGACGCCATCCGAGGCCCCCGGGCCTCGAGGCGGTCCTTCAGGCGGTCCAGGCGCGCCCCTCGGAGCTTCTCGGACCGGCAGGCCGCCCGGTACACGCCGATCGCGATCAAGGCCACGAACGAGGCCACGAGGCCGTCGAGGGCCTCGAGGACCGGATCGGGGAGATGTATGGCGTTGTCGAGCCGATGTCCTAGCTCGATCGCTAGCTGGAGGTCCGCCTCGAACTGCCGGAGGCCCTCGACCTCCTCGGCCATGTCCTCGACGACCTCGGCGAGCATCGACATGACGGGACCCGTGTGGGTCTCGAGGAACTCCGCCGCGTCGGCCCTCTTCCGCAGCCGGCGCCCTCGTTTACTCATCGGAGGCTCCGGGCTCGGAGGCCTTTAGCTCGTCGGGAACCCATCCCTCCATCGTCTTCGCGTCGACGAAGCCCTGCGAGACGCAGTAGGCGATGACGGCCGCGACCGAGAGCTTGATCGCCTCGGCGAGGTCGACCTCGGCGGAGAGGTAGGCGCCGACGATCGGGAGGACGACCCCGGCGAGGGCCATCCAGAGCTTTCGGGATCGGAGCTTGGGGGGGATCTTGGGCATCTCGTTCTCCTGTATGCGGCCGGTCAGGCTCGGCCCTCGATGTCTCCGAGGGCCTCCTCGAGCTTCTCGGCGTAGTGGTCGACCTGTCCCGGCCCGTTGTAGTACCGGACGAGGCTCCGAAGGTCGGGGGGGTCCGAGGTCGCGGCTCGGAGCGCCCGGGGGGAGGCTCGGAACCACGCCTCGACGAGGCGGAAGGACGCCGCGATCGGGTCGGCGTTGAAGTTCTTGACGGCCTCCCCCGGGCTCTCCTGACCGTCGGCGCCCGGGTAGGCCGCGAGGAGATGCTCCCCGAGTACCTGAAAGAGGCCCCAGGAGGTCGCACGGACGGCCGCAGGGGGATCTAGGGCGTAGGCCCTGCGGAAGGCTCTCCGGCCCGTCTCGGAGGCGGTCAGGCTCCACGCTCCCCGGCCCGAGGGGGTATAGGGGATGTCGGCGCCGGGGACGAGCCGGAGGAATACGTGCGGCTCGAATCGGATCGCCTCGGCGGCGTTCGGGCCGGAGCCTGACTCGACGAGTCGGAAGGCCTCGAGAAGTTGGGGCCGCATCCCGAGCCGATCGGCGGTCTCGACTACGTGCCCCATGAGGCCCGCCCGGTGCTCCTCCTCGAGCCAGGGAGAGTAGCCGGCCGACTCGATCGCCGCGAGGGTCTTCGGGCCGGGGATCCCGTCGGCCTCGAGGCCGTTCTCGCGCTGCCATGAGGCGAGCGCCCCGGCGGAGATCGGACCCCACACGCCGTCGTCTTCCCCGGCGGCGAGGAACCTCTCGGCAACTAGGAACCTCTGGAGGGACGCCACACGGGCGCCCCTGTCGCCGGGGCGGATGGTCATGGCGCCGGTCTGTCGATCCGGTCGCCGAGTCGCTCGATGGACCGCTGGAGGGCCTCGATGTTCGCGTTGAGGACGATCCCCGATTGCGAGTCTCGATAGATGAGGGGGAGACCGGCCGGGTCCGTCGCCGAGATGAGGGTCGCCATCGTCTGCGTCGAGCCCATGAGAGCCTTGCAGCCGTCCTCGATTCGGTCCATCTGGTCCCGGGCCGACCCATCCCCGCCGGCGTCGTCTTTGCTCTCCTCCCGGGCCTTGAGGAAGCCGAGAACCTCCCGGATGACGAGCATCGCGAAGACGCCGCCGATCCCTACCTGGGTGAGCATCTCGTCCACGGGCCTACCTTGCGAGTTGCTGGACGAAGGGCGTGATCGTGTAGCCCTTCCCGTTGCTGTCGCCGTCGCCGGTTATCGTGAAGTAGAGGCCGGAGAAGAGGGGGATCGGCTGCGTAAAGAAAACCGTGTCTTCCGTCGTCGCTCCGCCCGCGCCCATGTCGGCGACCTTGACCTGGGAGAGGTAGTCGCCGCCGGAGCTTGCGTTGTACCAGTTGAGCATGAGGAGGCCGTCCGGGGAGCCGTCCGTACAAGACCACGAGAACCCCGTAAATAGGCCCTCGAAGGTCGTCCCCGTAGCGGCTCCCCCGGCGTCGACCGGGGTCCGGGAGGACGTCCCGTTGGTCAGGGATCCGGTCGTCGCGCCCATGTCAAAATATCTCGGCATCTCTTCCTCCTCTTAGGCGGTTACGTCGATGACGTGGACCGCGTAGTAGCCGACCAATCCGGTCGGAGAGGCCGAAGCGGATGCGTTGATGTACTCGCCCGAGCGCCACACGCCGATGCCGCCATTCGTCCCCTTGTCGGTCAAGTTCGAGTAGACGCCGGCGGTCGCAAGGTCGAGGCCGTCGATCAAGTTGTCGTAGCTCGTCGAGGCTCCCGAGCCGAGGCCGATGTCGACCGTCCGGGTCGCTCCGGTCGTCTGTCCCGTCGTAATGAAGATCAAGACGTCCGTGACGATGAGGCTCGAGGAGTAGGTATTGGTCAGTTGGAAGGTCCCGGCGACCGAGGCGGAGACCGTCAGGGAGCCCTGAATCCACGTCCCGGCATACTTGCTCATCCGGTTTCGAGCGACCCCGTTCGCCAAGGCCGATCCCTGGGCTTTGATCTGCATCTTGCCCGTCGACGAGTCGACCTCGAGCGTCGTCGCGTCGGCCGCCGCCGACATGAGCGCCTTGGACCCGACCGACTGCGAGACGACCTCTCCGCCGCTCTCCTGTACGCGGAAATCCCCTAGAAAGCTGTAACCTCCGGGCATCTAGTCCTCCGTCTCCGATTTGTTTCTCGATGTCAAGTCTCGAAGCTCTCGTGTGGTCATCGGCTCCCGGGCTCCCTCTCGCCTGTCGTCGCCCCTCTGGGCATCTTGCTCGGCTCGGCTTACTCGGACCCCGAAGATCGCCGACTGCTCGGATCCCTCGTCGCCCGCGACCTTGACCGAGGTTACCTCGGGATTGAAGGGCCAATGGTACGACTTCACCTTGACCGTCTGCCGATCCAGATCGAGACGCATCCCTCGAATCTGACCGGCCCAAGGTAACACGCTCGGGACGTCGTACCAAAGGACCTCGCCCAGCTGCATTGACATCGACTGGATGCCATGAGTCGCCGTTATCGTCTTCTGAGGACGGGCGGCCGACTGGAGGAAGAATTCGGCCCCGGCCCCCTGCCCTCCGTCGAGGTCATGCGTCCAATGCTTGATCGCCTTCGAGGCGTAGATCGGCTGGCCCGTCGCGTAGGGTCCCTGCTCGGCGAGGTTCCGAAGGCCCTCGACGTCCCGGAGGGTCTGGGGGAAGCGTCCCAGGTCGTCGCCCGAGGCCTCCTCCCCGCTGTCGTTCCGGCTCTCCGAGAGGTCGACCTCGTTCGCGTAGAAGCCATCGGGGTCGTCGATGATCGTCACGTCCCATTTCTCGGTCCGGTACAGGTCCGCGATCCCGATCCGGTGCGAGGCCTTCGCGGCCGGGGACGGCCGGACGGCGATGTAGTACCGGGGGAAGCCGACGAGGGGATCCCGCCGGAGGACGAGGTCCCCCGGGATGCTTTGCATGAGGTCGGAGAGGACGTCGAGGAAGGAGGGGGGATCGGAGACGAGGTCTCGAGGGATCCGGCAGCAGCGCCGCGTCTTCTGCCCGATGAGGGTCATGTAGACGTAGAGATCCGGGATCGTATCCGTGTGGAGTCCGGGGATCCCCGAGTCGAACAGACCGAAGTCCTCGCCCTCGAAGATGGCCCGAAGAATGGCGGAGAGTTCGGCCTCCCCGGGACCCGGAGGGTCGAAGGCCGTCGCCTCCCCCGTCGTCGTCGCCGAGGATGCGGGCCGGTTCGCGCCGAACCAGGGGTAGTTGTTCTCCCCCGTCCCGTAGATCCCCGGTTGGTCGGCGGAGTCCGTCCCCCCGACCTTCGCGAAGACCCGAGCCCCGGAGTCTCGCCACGCGAAAACGCCCCCGTCGTGCCACGCCACGCAGGTCCCGAGCGGCCCCCTCTCCGGCGCCGTGTTGTTGAAGACTAGAATTTGACGGTCGGTCTGCTCCGAGACCATCTCGTGGTTCCCGTCGGCGTCCGTATAGAAGATGTCGTAGACCATCGTCCATTTTGCGAGCGAAACCATCCCGAAGCTCGTCGCGGTCGAGTATCCGTAGGGGACGATCTCGGCCCAGTTGTCGGCGTTCGTCTCCCCGTCCCGACCGCCGAATGCCGGCCCCATCCACTTCCCCGCACAGGAGTCCGAGAAGGCGAAGGTCGAGGGCCATTGGCGGGCGTATCCGGTCGGGTTCCATCCCGAGGGAGGGTCCGTCGAGTCCCAGGAGGCCGGGACCTTGGTCGGGCACTGCCACATGGGCCACGGGAGCGTCGGGGGGATGATCGAGCCGGCGGCGATCGTCATCTTGAAGGACCCCTGTTTGAGGTCGTCCGGGTCCCGGTCCCAGGTCCCGTCTACGACGATCTCGAAGTTGTCGAGGTCGTCGAGGTCGACGAGGATCAATCGGGCTCGCTGGCCCTTCCATCGGCCGACGTGGCAGAGGTCCCGGAGGTCGCTCTCGTTCAACCATCTCTCGTCCCGGTTGTCGTCGCTCCCGATGTCGACCGTAAAGACCGCGTCGGAGAGGGCTTGGACGCTCCTCTTCCAGCCGCCGAGGCTTTGCGCGTAGGTCCCCCGGGAGAGCCTCGCCTCCCACCCGGTCGGGCGACCGGCCGGGGCCGTCCTCTCGACCGCTCCGGCGCCTGTAATCGGCGTCCCGTCGTCCTCGAGGGTCCGGTTCGCGATGACTCCCGAGCCGGTTCGGACCTTCGGGCCGCACCAGCGGACTACCTTCCGATAGCGGTTCCCCATCGGCGAGACGACGCCCTCGACGAGGTAGGCCAGCCGCAGGCTTGGCCGAGTCCAGTCGAGGAGGCCCGAGGCGGGCATCTATCGAACCTGCTCGACGGTCATCTCGGCCGAGATGAAGTCGTTACTCCCGGCGCCCTCGTAGTCGTCATCGGAGTAGTCGCGGATCGCGCCCCAGAAAAGGAAGCCCTTGGCGGCCTCGTTCTGGGCCTCGTATCCGCTCGTCCCCGCATAGATCTGATCCCAATTTAGAGCCCAGAGGAGCCCCCTCGCCCGGGTCCGCTTGACCGTCTCCTGAACCACGTCACGGAAGTCGGTCGCGCCCCAGGCGTCGAAGGAGAGGGGGGCGACCCATCGGAGTTGATTCCGAACCGGCCAGTAGGAATCCACACCGAGCGTCGTCGAGGGGTCGACCAGTCCGTGGCCTTGGAGGCTCGCGATCTGCCGGGTCGACGACTTGACGATCTGAAGGGCCTTCAGGAGGCCCATCGCGTGGCCCTTCGTCTCGTCGAAGTACCGCCAAGAGACGAACCAGTAGATGTAGCTCATGGCGACATTCGAGGGGTCGAATGCGATCTGTATCTTGTTCGTCGGCGCCCTCTCGTCGGGGTCCGTCGGCCTCTCGGAGAAGGTCAGAGTTACCGCCGCCCCGGCCTCCCATTGAGCCCTCGACATCCCGAGATCGGAGTTCGCCCCGTAGATCTTGAAGTCCGAGAAGTCGACGTCCGCTCCGCCCTCGTGGGCGGCCGACTGGAGGACCGCCGCGAAGACGTTCGCGGTCGTCTTCGTCGTCAGGTCCGCGCGCTCGAGCTTGATCGCTAGCTCCGTGTCCCATCGGACCGAGTCGCCGGTGTAGCTCGTCGCGCCGGTGTCGTCGCCGGCCGGCGAGAACCCGAGCCACGGCGAGGCGCTCCGGTAGGCCGTCGCCGATGCCCAGTTGTCGAGGCCATGCGTCCCCGTCTTCCAGAGGATCGAGAAGGTCCCGGAGGAGGAGACCGTGAATCGGCCGGAGGTCGGGTCATGCGAGACGGAGTAGGTCAGGGAGAGGCCCGGGGTCGCGTTCAGCCGGCTGGCGACGATCGCAGCGAAGGTCGGGGCGTCCTTCAGGTTCGCGAAGGTCCCGAGGGTCAGGGAGACCTCCGAGCCGGCGCCCTCGATCACGTCGAGGTAGACGTAGAACGAATCCCCCGAGACGCCGCAGGGCGAGAACATCCCGGTCCGGTTCATCCAGACGTGGCGCGGCCGATCGTCGACCGCGTTCTCGGGGGGATTGGAGGGGTCGAGGGCGTCCGGCTGGACGAAGGTCTTGATGCCGTCCCGGTCGTCAAATGCGTCTTTGATCCCGAAGGCCATGTGTGCCATCTAAGCCGTCCTCTCCCCGTATCGGATGCGGGATCCGTAGGCGGTCCCCTTCTCGGCCGACCGGATCAGATGGCGGTCGACGACCTCGCCGAGGACCTCCCCGTCGATCTCGACGGTCGTCCGAATGCTCGTCGGCCCGGACGATCCCATCCCTTGTTTCTGCATCGCGAGCATCTCGGAGATGTGCTTCGTCCCGGTCGGGTCGAGGACCATCTCGTCGTTCCGCATGGCGATTACCGTGTGCTGGTTGAGCCCGGCCGCCCGGAGAGCCTCGGGGGGGAGGCCAGCATCGGCGACTCCGGCGATGGTCGTCCCGACGATCGTCGCGATCTGGGCGGCGCCCGCGATCCCGGCGATGATCGCCAGCGCCGCGCCGACCGGCGGGGGGGGGATCGCGAGGCCATTCGAGATCGCGAGCGCCGTGTTGATTATTGCGTTCCCGAGCGCGATGGCCTTCGAGGTGACGAACATCGCGGTCTGGGCCTCCTTCGCCTCCTTCGAGCTTTCGCCGTAGGCCTCGGCGACGATCTCCGTGACCATCCGGGTGAAGTCGGCGAAGACGTCGAGGGAGGCCATGAGGCTCCCGATCGTCGCGTCCCTCGCTTGCTCCTCGGTCATCTGCCGCTCGAGGAGGGACTCCGCCGCGAGGGCCGCCTTCTCCTCCTCCTTCGATCGGAAGATCGCGACCTCCTCGTCGGCCGCCTCCTGCGTCAATCGAATCTGCTCCCGGAGGGAGTCCCAGAGGGAGTTGTACAGATCGGCGTTCGCCCCCGCC
>Ga0080013_1005018_pt1 | contig 12635 bp, 12 predicted proteins | sample ETNvirenome_6_85_FD_69236 | JGI IMG/M metagenome (GOLD analysis project Ga0080013, IMG submission 69236) | Marine viral communities from the Pacific Ocean - ETNP_6_85 (SPADES assembly) (version 2) | ecosystem: Environmental > Aquatic > Marine > Oceanic | place: Pacific Ocean | collected 2013-06-19 | reverse complement strand
TTGGGCAAAAAGACAATTTTATATTGCTTCTGCTAGTAATATGCAATTATGGGAATTTGATAGTGAATCAGATGCCAATGCGAAAGCAGCAGAGTTAAGTGGTTCAGATTCAAGTGGAAGAACTTATAAGGTTATTGAAATATAAAAAAAATCAATTTTTAGAATAAAACTTAATATTTATATAAATAATAAACTATAACACATATAGGAGAAATAGTTATGGCCGAAGATACAAAAGTTGTAGATTCAACAGAAATGAAGTTTACAGATGAAGAACTTCAATCGTTACAAACGTTACAAACAAATTATCAAGATAAACAAGTAAACTTAGGACAACTTTCAGTTCAAAGAATACTACTAAATCAACAATTAGAAGCTCTTGAAGCTCGTCAAGTTGAGGTAGAAACTGAGTACGAAGCAGTTCAACAGGAAGAACGTGATATAGTTCAAAAGTTGAATGAAAAGTATGGTCCTGGTCAATTAGACCCACAAACAGGAGTATTTACACCCTCACCTCCCCAAGTTGCTCAATAAATTAGTAATAAATTAAAAAAAAATAAGTAAAACATATACTTTAGGTAATTTACTTTATACTTATAGTAGAGTAAATATAAATAGTTTTTAATTATAAGATTTTAGGAGAAAAAATATGGCAGAGAGGATAGTTTCACCGGGTGTATTTACACGTGAAAAAGACTTATCATTTCTTCCTCAGGCAATCGGTGAAATAGGTGCGGCAATAATTGGTCCTACGAAAAAAGGACCAGCATTCACACCTACACAGATATCAAATTTTCAAGAATTTGAAGAAATGTTTGGCGGAGTTGATAATAGATTTTATACACCATACACGGTAGAACAATATTTAAGGAGTGCAGGTACAGTAACAGTAGTTAGAGTACTTGGACTAGGTGGATATAAAGTTGATTCACTTGAATTGTTAGCCCACGGTTCGAGTCAAGCATCAAGGTCTATAGCAATTTTAGCACCATCAAGAGGCTCAAGTGGAACTGGTGATTTGAGTACATCAACTGTAGCTGCAGGAGCTAGTTGGTCATCGTTTACATTAACAGTTTCAGGTAGTGATGTTTCAGCAGAAACTTATTCATTATCATTTGATACATCAAGTGCTAATTTTGTAAGTGATGTTATTAGTTCAGACCCACAATCTACAAAATCTGGAGGAAATAGTTCTTCAGTTTATGTATATAAAATGTTCAAGAATTTTGCAATGAACACAAGTGGTTCAACTAGTAATATTAGTGCATCAGTATTAGTAACAAGTGATGGATTTGACTTTGATGGAGGCGCAACTTCATTTAATAGTAAAGGTAATCAATCATCTTTTACTGGTAACCAAGATTATATGTTCGCAAGAACACCAGTAATACAATCACAAAGAGTTGGTGGTTCAAGATATAGTCTATTTAGAGTATATAGTCGTTCACATGGTACTGATATAAATACTTCATATAAAATTAAGATATTAAGTATTAAACCTGCAACTGATGTAGCAGGTTCTGATTATGGACAATTTTCAATTCATGTTGTAGATGTTAGTAATGAAAATGTATTAGAAGAGTTTGACAATTTAACATTAGATCCGGCTTCACCAAGTTATTTTGCAAAGAGAATTGGTGATAGATGGGTTGAAATAGATACCAATGGTAAATTAACTTATTATGGTAATTATCCAAATTTAAGTAAATTTATAAGAGTTGGTGATTTTTCTGATATGGAAGAAGATGGAGTATTTAGATTTCCAAAATCTGTAGTTCCATTTGGACATGCGGCCGTTAAAAACCCAAGTCCTGGAGCAACTCGTATCCCATCAGCATCATTTAAAAGAGATCAAACTGATTCTAATGGTACATTTGACGCATCTGTACCATATGGTATTGATTTACTTACCAAATACACTAAAGATGATAACATACAATACCTAGCACCAATAGCAAATTCGGCTAATGTAGGTAATAATGTAACTATGAGTCTTTCTGATATGTTCGGAGATAATGATTTTGATTCTTCACTATCTTCAACATATTCTAGAGATGGTAATCCATTATCATTAAGTGGTTCAGCAACACAACAATTGAAGTTTGTTGTTCCAATGCAATGGGGATTTGATGGAAGAAATCCAGCAACACCTTATTATGTAGGTAGTGATATTGTAAATTCAAATACACAAGGATTTGATTGTCAAAGTTCCACTGCTAGTGGTTCAATAGCTTATAAACGAGCAATTAATGCAATTAGTAATCCTGATGAATTTGATATTAATCTATTAGTAACACCCGGTGTAATTCACGGATTACACTCATCTGTAACTAATCATGCAATATCTAAAGTTGAATCTCGAGCTGATGCATTTTATGTATTAGATGCAGCAGGATATGGAGATTCAATATCAACAGTTAAAGCTACAATTAAGGCAGTAGATACTAATTATGCAGGTACATATTATCCATGGGTTAAGATAGAAGATAGAGATACTTCAAGACCAGTTTGGGTACCACCTTCAGTAGTATTACCTGGTACAATAGCATATACTGATAAAGTAGCTCACGAATGGTTCGCACCAGCAGGTTTGAATCGTGGTGGATTAACTACAGTATTAGAAGCTAAGACAAGATTGACTCATGCAGAACGTGATGATTTGTATGAAAATAGAATTAATCCTATAGCTTCATTTCCAGGTCAAGGCGTTGTTGTTTTTGGACAGAAAACACTACAATCTAAACCATCGGCATTAGATAGAATTAATGTTCGTAGATTGTTAATTGCAATGAGAAAGTTTATTGCAAGTGCATCAAGATACTTAGTATTCGAACAAAATAGTCAAGCATTGAGAAATCGTTTCTTGAATATTGTGAATCCTTATCTTGAACAAGTACAACAAAATAGTGGTTTAAGTGCGTTTAGAGTAGTGATGGATGAGTCTAATAATACACCAGATGTAATAGATAGAAATCAATTGGTTGGACAAATATTTATTCAACCAACACGTACAGCTGAGTTTATTGTATTAGACTTCATCGTACAACCAACAGGAGCCGCGTTTCCTGAGTAAGTTTGACTTATAACAAATAGTAACGTATACTAGAAAAACCTCACTTTATTGTGGGGTTTTTCTTTATGTGTTATAAATTATTGAAAATTTATTTAATTGATATTTATTTATGAGTATAAATAAAGGATTTTTTTATTAGGAGATTGAAGAAATGGCTACATTAGACCCGTCAGAAATTATGTTCACACCATTTGAACCGAAAACCAAAAATCGGTTCATCATGTATATAGAAGGTGTACCCGCGTATTTAGTAAAAACTGCTAATAGACCTCAGATTCAGTTTGAAGAGATTGTCTTAGACCATATTAATGTCAAGCGTTATATTAAAGGTAAAGGAGCATGGCAACCAATAGATATTACACTTTATGACCCAGTTGTTCCTTCTGCAGCACAAGCAGTTATGGAATGGATTAGGTTATCTCACGAGTCTGTAACTGGTCGTGATGGATACTCAGATTTTTATAAAAAAGATGTTACATTTAATATGTTAGGTCCAGTTGGTGATGTTGTGGAAGAGTGGACATTAAAAGGTACATATATTGAAACTGCTAACTTTGGTGATTTAGATTATGCATCAAGTGATCCAGCAGAAATACAATTAACACTTAAATATGATTATGCGGTGCTCCAATTTTGATTAAAGTATTAGTTTAAGTGGTTATGAAAAAATATTGTAGTGGAGTTGTTTTGTGTAAAACTCATCATAAAGAACAACATCCAAGTTTAAACATTTAACGGAGAATAAAAATGACTGAATTTATAGCAGCAAATTGGGAATATATTTTGGTAGTTATTTACGCATTAGAAAAAATCGTGAAACTTACCCCGACAAAATATGACGATATCGTTTTCGATATGATTCTTAAACCAATCAAAGAGAAATTCGCACCGTCAAAAAAATAAAATTGTTATTTAAAACTAAAAGGTTATAATTATAATTAGTTATTAAAATTTAATCATAAAGGAGTCAGTTATGGCTAATGATACTAAATTCCCTACTGAAGTAGTGGAATTACCGTCTAAGGGATATTTTTATCCAAAAGACAGTCCGCTTGCATCAGGTAAAGTGGAAATGAAATATATGACAGCAAGAGAAGAAGATATTCTTACTTCTCCTAACTTGTTGAAACAAGGAATTGCTATTGATAAGCTGTTAGAAGCATTAATAGTTGATAAAAAAATAAATTTAGGTGATATACTTATTGGTGATAAAAATGCACTTATTGTTGCGGCTAGAATACTTGCTTATGGTAAGATGTATGAATTTGTAACATTTGACGATAGTGGTGAAGAAGTTAACGCAACTGTAGATTTAACTACGTTAAATGATAAAGAAATTAATGTTACAGAATTAACAGAAGGTGTTAATGAGTTTCCATTTACTTTACCTAATAGTGAAAGAACAATAACACTTAGATTTCTTACTCATAAAGATGAAAAAGAACTTGAAAGAGAAGCTACAGCACTAAAAAAACTTCCAGGTTCTATTGTTAAAACAATGACAAGTCGTATGAAAAGAATAATAGCTTCAGTTGATGGTAATTCAGAAAAACAACATATTAACGAGTTTGTTGATAATGAACTTTTATCAGTAGATTCATTAGAGTTAAGAAAATACTTAAATTCTATCAATCCCGATATAAATATGACTACAATAGCCACTTTTCCTGATGGTAGAGAAGAGGAGGTGGCGGTGGAACTCACCGCACAGTTTTTTTGGCCTTCAGCCTAAAGACAAACCTTTAATTCACGAACAAGTCTTTCAATTAATATATTTCGGTAAAGGTGGTTTCACTTTTGACGAAGTATACAATATGCCTATTTATTTACGTAGTTTCTACTATAAAAGACTGGAAAAACAGTATAAAGAAGAGACTACTCAAATAAAAAAAGAGCAACAAAAACATAAACAAACAATTCCCCGTATAAAAAAATAAATTTTACTATTTTTGATATTTATAAATGAGTAACTATATATTTAGGAGTTTTAGTAATGTCTGGTAAAATAGGAAAATATACATATAAAAATGAATCAGTACTTAAAGAGTTTATTGGTTCTTTAATAAAAGCTTTGGCTGGAAGAAAAGCTAAACAAATAAGAAAACAATTAGCTAAAGATCCAGAGATGCAAAAATTAATGACTAAAGTAGAAAAAAATCAAAAACAAATTATGGCAAAGGCTGAAAAAGAAAGAAAAGCTAATCCAGTATTAGATAAAGCTTTAAAATCAGCTGGGATATAAATCAATTTAAAAAAACAAATCAACAGGAAAATAGATGCCACGAGGACCTAGAAAATCTGATAGAAAAACTCGGACTTATGCTCAAGATTTAAAAGATATAGCTCAAGATGCTAAAGGTATAGAGGAAGTATATACTATTCTTGAACAGAAAGCCCAAAAGTTGGCTAATGTTACAGAAGCAACGAGAGATAGGTTTCAAGACCAAGTTGATATTGGAAAAAAATTAATAGCGAGTAAAGAAAATGTACTTAAACAAGATTTAACGGGTTTAGGTTTGGCTGATAAAATAGCCGAAGCTAAAAAGAAAGGTAGAACTGATGAAGTTAAAATTTTAAGAACATTAAAACTTCGTGTTGACCAACAAAGAAAATTAAAAGGTCTTGCAGAAGAAGAAGTAGAGTCATTTAATAAAAGACTTAGTGGTATTCAAAATATTGTATCAAAGATTCCAGTAATAGGAGGAGCACTAAGTAGTGCATTAGATAAAGCAGGTAAAATTTACGAAGACGGAATTGGTGAAGGTATGAGTCAAGGTGTAGCTGGAATGAAATCACTTGCTGTGGGAGCAAAAGCAGTAGGTGTGGCTATAGCAGCATATATAGGTAAAAATCTACTTGAAAGCATGCAAGGTACTGGTGCTGGTTTAATGGATATTTTAAGTAGACCAGAGTTTATATTTTTTGGAGCAGAATCAAGAGCCATAGCAGAAGAGTTTGGTAACTTAAATGAGTCAAGTATGAAACTAGGTGCCAATATGAAAATGATGGCATTCTTTACTGGAGTATCTGCTGAAAATCAAGCAAAGATTTTAGGGGCGATGGCAGCCACTTCTTCTGCAAGTCTTGAAGTGTTACATAATCAAATGAAAAGTTATCAGAAAGCAGGGGTTCCGTTTAGAGCAGTAATGGAGGATGTTGCTAATAATACAGAATTTTTCGCTAAGTTTGCAAAAGATGGTGGTGGAAATATAATAGACGCGGCAGCAAAAGCAAAAGAGTTAGGTATTAATTTAGGTGATGTAGCAAGTATATCTAGTTCATTACTTGATTTTGAATCATCTATTGAAAACCAAATGAAAGCTCAAGTATTATTAGGTCGTAATTTAAATCTTGATAAAGCAAGACAATTAGCATTTACTGGTGATACAGTAGGTTTACAAGATGAAATTTTAAGACAAGTCGGTTCAGAAGCCGAATTCAATAAAATGAATTATTTACAAAGAGAGGCATTAGCAGGAGCCGTAGGACTCTCAGTTGAACGAATGAGTGCTTTAGTAAGAGAAGAGAGTAAAGCAAACACAGAGGCTGGAAACCAATTTACAAAAATGGCTATGATAGCAGGAGTATTGGGAGCAACAGCAGGATTTTTAATAGGAATGATTCCTGGATTTGGATTAGCTTCTATAGGTAAAGGATTAGTTGGTGCGGTAGTAGGAGCTGGTGTAGGTATGATTGGAGCATCTGCAGGTAAAGCAATAGGAGTACCAGGTCTTGCAACAGGTGGTATTGTAAATACACCGACTTTAGCTATGGTTGGTGAAAAAGGCCCAGAAGCAGTAGTTCCTTTAGGTGCTGGAGGAGCTAAAGTTGATATGAAAGAAACTAATCAGTTATTACGTGCTTTACTTGGAAGTAGTGAAAAACAAGTCAATAGACTTGGTGATATAGGAACATCATAATGGCTATAGTAGACTTAAAATCAGACTTATCTCAAATACGAGTAAAAGTTAAGAGAGGTTTAAATAATGTAACCTTACCAAGAACTAATATGTTAGATAGTAATGGTAATGTTCAAATTAATTATGATGAAAAAAATAAATTTCAAGTTCCCATAGATAGAAGTAATTCAAAGTTAGAAATACATTGGGATAGTGCAAAAGATAGTTATTACGCAAAAGGACCAACAAATGATATATTAGGTCTCAAAAAAGAATCAAGATTGGGATCACCAAATCAACCATATGTAATCAGAGAAATTGGTCAACGATGGGACGGTTCTGATGTAGCTACCTACAGTAATACTGTTGATTTTTTTAGAGGTGGAGTCAGTACACTAGCAGGTAGAGTAGCAGGGGATTTTGTACGTACAGGAAAGTTTTTATTAGATAATCCTGGATTTACAGTAAATCAATATGGTTTGCAGGCAATGAACGTTGGTGGTGATTTAGGTGCAAGAGCAAATTTTTATAATCCAATATCACCGTTATTAAATACAGTACCATTATTACATTTTGAACGACATATAGATATACCAGATCTAAGTGATAATATTCGACAGAGATTTGTTGGTAGTAGCGCACTTGAGATGTTACATTTAGGTTCTCATAAAAAAAATGCTAGATATAAAAAATTAGATGCACTTGGAGCCCTTAAAAGTGTTATAGGTATCGGAGGTAAACCTAGCTTAAAAGATATTGATAATACTGAACAAGTTAGAGCAATTGGACAACAAGGAGTAGACCGACCTAACAACGATGTTAAAAGTATAACAGCTGATTTAGTTAATTTAGTTCCATATGGAAGTTATTCTGAAACATCAGAACCCTCACTCACACAAATAGCTAATAGTGATTTTATACCTTTCAGATTTAAAGACATTAACAATAACAAATATATTATATTTAGAGCATTATTAAGTGGTATTACTGATAATATGACGCCAGAATTTGCCGCAGAAAGATATGTAGGTAGACCAGATCAAGTTTATGTTTATCAAGGTACAAATAGGGAAATATCATTTACATTTGATGTATATCCAAAAACACGACAGGAGTTACCTGTATTATGGGAAAAATTAAATTATTTAGTAGGGTTAGTTTATCCAAGTTGGACGGAATCAGTTGGTGGAGGTATGGGAATGATAGCTCCATTTATAGAATTAACAATTGGTGATATGTACAAAGATACACCAGGATTCTTATCTCAATTAAGTTTAACAGTACAAGACGGTACTACTTGGGAAATAGATGATTGGAAATTACCTAAGTATATTCAAGCAGCTTGTTCATTTACTTATATCGGTAAATACTTACCAAATCAAGTTGGTAAACATTATGAGTTACCGTGGTTAAATGATATTAGTACAGGAGGAGCTGGAACTTTTCTTTTAGATGCTAAGGAAGAAGAATATCCTTTTAGAATAACTAATAATGAACTCTTTGGTAAATTAGGACAACCGGAATTAGTATAATGCCATCAAGATATTCAAATACAAAAGTAAAACGAGATAAAAGTGGGTTTAGAGTATATAAAACCACTTACTATCCTGATATACCAATTTCAGATAATGACCAATTCATTTATCCTCGTTATGGTGAAAGATTAGATTTATTATCATATAAATTTTATGGTGATGTTACTCTATGGTGGGTAATAGCAAAAGCAAATGGATTAAAAGGTAAAGTATTTGTACCACAAGATACTGAAATCAGAATACCAGGAAATGTATCGAAAGTTTTAGAAGATTTCAATAACCTAAACAACTAAAAGTTATGATTAATTTAACACCGATAGCCAAACCTATTCAAGAACGAATGTTTGAGAAGATGAGTGTTTTGGGTAAAGAAAAAAAATATATAGGACAACCATCAAAAGCAGATGAATTACAGTTGCAAGATATGGCAACTCGTACTACGTTTATTCGTATGACTTCTGGTCAAGAAAATCCTGTGGTAATGATGGGTGGTGAATTAAGTGATGATAAAGAAATGAGGGTAGGCTTTACAGATATTTATGGTCCTAAAACATATAGTCAAAAGGGATTTGAAGGTGAATTTAAAGGTGAAGCAGCACAAAATCTTGCGATTTACAAAGTAGACCCTAATATGAAAGGTAAATCGAAAGCTGAACGAAAAGAGTTTTGGGAAGCACATTCTACGACATATATTAATCCAAATACTTTCAAAAGACCTATACCGGGTATAAAATCAATAGATGTTCAATTTAAAGGTGGAGTTCGTGCTTTACGTACTGCAAATATTAGTTGGACTTGTTGGTCATTTGAAGATTTAGATAGATTAATGACACATTTTTTATCACATGGTAAAACTGTTGCTTTAGAATGGGGTTGGGTTCATAATAAAAAACGGTTTCAAAGTTTACCTAGTTTAATTGATTCGAATGGTAAAATACTTGAAGAAGGATTTTTAGACTATAGAAAAACAATATTATCAAAAGAAGTAAAAGGTGATTTTGATTTTATGGTTGGAGTAGTTAAAAATTTTGAATATACTACACGAGATGATGGAGGATTTGATTGTAAAACAGATATTGTTAGTACTGGTGTAAATATTTTAAACGCAAATAGTGTGTCTGAAGGAGCTACATCTAAGTTAACACTTTATGATATAAAAGAAGATGATACTCTTGATGAAAAAATAGAAAAACTTTCAGAATTAGAAAAAGATAATGCTAAACTAGAAAATATTTTTTATGATGGTAAATTAAGTTTTAGTATTTTTATGGATAGATTTTCTTATTGGATGAATAATTATTATGGTCAATTTGGTGACGGTACAGAAGATGCTATAACTTCTGGTGCTCTATCATACAGGGGACGGAAAAAAAGTTTTATAATAGCAAATCCAGTCATAACCGATCCAGATGTAACGTTCAATCTCATGGGTACGACATATAATTCATCTGATTATGAAAACCCGGTTGAAGATGAGGTTTGGGTACGTTGGGGTTGGTTTGAAGACAATATATTAAATAAATTTTTTGCGATGATTTCACCAACTGCAGAAAATGATGCCGCGACAATAATTAATGAATTTAGATCAGTTAATAGACTTATAGAAAATGATATCCCAATTGATAGGTTTGAATCAACAAGAATAAGAAATAGTAGTTTTTTAGAAACAACTAACTATAAAAAATTTATATTACCTGGTCAATTTACACCAATAAATCAGGAAAAGTTATTTGAGGGAGCAGATCAAGTAGGTACAATTACAGAAAGAAATAGAATAAGAGCTTATATAAGTGGAGATGATACTAAGGTTATTAATTTAGCAAATACTGTTAATGAAAATTTTGATAATTTTGCTGTTGATGATGAACGTAAGGAAGGATATTTTAGAAATATATTGTTCAACGTTAATTTTTTAAAAGAGTGTTTTTCTTTCGCAGATAATACTGATGTAAAAACGGGTCTTGAAAATATATTTACTGGTATGAACGCTGATATTAATTTTTGGAAATTAGATTTAGAAGTAGATTCTGTGGAGTCAAAAAGATTAAAAGTTATTGATGAAAATACTACGCATTATGATTGGAGTTCAGGTTTTGATCCTATAGCACAAAAAAGTATACCGGATAATCCAACTGGTGTTTTTCATTTTCCAGTATGGAAACATAATAGTATTGTTAAAAGACAGTCTATTGCAGCTAAGTTACCTAGTTCAATGCAAATGGCAGCAATGTATGGTGCTAATATAGATCAATATAAAAATATATTAGGAAGTGATCAAAATTTAGATAGTAAAGGAAAAGCTGCAGGTGCATTAGGTCGAGGTAATAACGATATATATAAAAAAGGTGCAGACCTTGCTTATAGATTTCCAGGTAACGTACTCTTAGGTAAAACTTTAGGTAATGAAAGTGGTTCATTAAGTTTAAGTGAAGGACCAACTTTAGATATGGGATTTCCAGGTAGTTCGACCGCTTTTGAAGGTATAAAAAAAGTTATTACAGAAGATATACAAACTCAATTAGCAGAATTAGAAAAAACTAGAGTTCCTGACGCTGATCCTCCAAAGAAAGAAAATTCTGAGTCTACATCAGATTTTTCAGGGATGTTACCATCACCAGAATCTTTTACCAATCCTACTAAATTTGTTGAATTTTTAGTATTACTTTCAGATGTTACTAAAGGATTTCTTAAAGTGAAGTTTGAAGGTAAAACATATAAATTTAAAAACGCAGATGAAGCTGATAGTATGTTAAGAACGTATACTAGAAAATATGACGTTGAAGGTAAGATGAAAGACAATTACATTGATAGTATTAGTAAGTTTATAACTGTCTATGGTAAATCAAGAAGTGATAATATACCTGTATTAATACCCTTAACGTTAGAATTAACAATAGATGGAATTGGAGGAATTTATCCAGGAAATTCATTTCATTCTGATTATGTACCTTCGAGATATAGAAAAGAGGCTATGTTTCAATGTTTTGATGTAAATCATACTGTTGATGGTTCGGGTTGGTCGGTATCATTGAATGGTAAAATGAGAGCATCACTTGCTGGTTTATATGCTCAATTATATAAAGATGATGAAAAAGTTGAAGAATTGATACTTAGTATTTTTGCGGATGTGGATGCGAGTGAAGTAAAACCACCTGAACCTTATTTCGCTAATGATGATAAATATAAGAAAAATCTAGCAGCTTTACGTGCAGGTAAAGCACGTGAATATACAGAAGCAGAACAACAAGCGTTAGATGAAGATATTGCAACTAGAGCAGCACAAGAATATACTATAGAAGAACAGAGAAAGCTGTATAAATCATATGGCCATAATTTTACTACAGTACAAATAAATACAATAAGTAATCAGAAGGAAAAACTTGAATCACTTAACTTATTTTTAGAATATGGTGGAGCAACATATCATGAATATTTTTGGCAAAATAAAAGAATACGCCGTTAAATTGAAGGAGTAGTTAACTATGTCAGAAGTATTTGAATCTATGAAATTAAATTTAGAAAGAACTATACAAGGATTAAAAACTAAAGAATCAGAGTTTATATATACAGATAATAAGTCACCTGTACCTAAAAATAAAACTTATTCAGCTTACTATTTAACTGATAAGAATAAACTATATTTTACTAATTTAATAACTTCAAATTATGTAAGACAACTAATAAGGATTAAAGGATTTGATTTATATGAACAGTATACTTCTATTAAACCAGTTGAGAGAGAAGTATATCCAGCTATATTCACACCTAAACCAACAGAAAAAAATTATAATTCTGGATTTATTAAACGATATTTTGTAAAAAAAGCAAATGATATAAATGCATCTGTTTTTGAAATATCTGAATCTGATTATAATCAAAATTTAACATTGTTTAATAAAATAGAAATAGTTTGGACAATATCAGGTATAAAAATAAGTGTAATAAGAAAAAATTTATTAGCTTTAAAGACAGCAGAAAAAGTATACAAAGGAATCAGTAAATTATTATTTCCATTACAATACTGGAGACCATCAAAAGATACACCAGTAACTTTAGAAAAAAAATTGTCATTATTGAAAAAAACTTAATATATATTATTAATTAAAGGTTATAATATGAAAATAGATG
>Ga0080013_1005017_pt1 | contig 12636 bp, 17 predicted proteins | sample ETNvirenome_6_85_FD_69236 | JGI IMG/M metagenome (GOLD analysis project Ga0080013, IMG submission 69236) | Marine viral communities from the Pacific Ocean - ETNP_6_85 (SPADES assembly) (version 2) | ecosystem: Environmental > Aquatic > Marine > Oceanic | place: Pacific Ocean | collected 2013-06-19 | reverse complement strand
CCAGAAGATTTAGCACAAGGTGGCAGAACCGGTGTAAGTTATTTACTTGCAGAAGATTCAAATCAAAGGGTGCCTTTAAAAGATGGACATAGCCCTGGACGTAGAAAATTTTTAAAAGTAGCGGCAGGTCTTGCAGCACTTCCCGTTGTTGGTAAATTTTTTAAATGGGCAAAACCTCTTGCTAAAACAAAATCATTAACCTCAGTTCCAATTAAAGCAGGAGTTGATGGCATGCCACCGTGGTTTCCGAAACTTGTAAATAAAGTTATTAAAGAAGGTGATGATGTTACTAAGAAATTTGCTACACAGGAAAGACAGATTGTTCATAAAACCAACCTTCCTCGTTCCGACACAGATGTAATAGTAACACAGGATTTAACTACTGGAAATGTTTCCGTGGAGATTGGAGCAGGTAAACATGGTTTTTCAGAGGGTCATTATGGTCAACCGGTTAGATTAGAATATAAAGCATCAGAAGTTATTGAACCTCCTTTTGTTAAAGATGGCAAAGTTGTAGGAAAACAAAAAGGCGTCAAGACCAAAGAAGAGTTCTGGGTTGAAGAAGCAGAATTTACTGGAGGACATCCAGAAAACGTTAAGTTTGAAGAATCATCTTTTAATAAATACGGTGAGCATGGATCTGATTTCAGTGAAGTAGAAGAATTTGCAACTGGTTTAAAAAAAGGTAAAGGCGGGAGCGGGCATATGGCATCCGGTGGCGTTGCGGAGATTTTAGGAGAATAATGAATCTTCAACAATTAATTAAATTCGGATTAGAGAATAGCCAAGAGCCGGTAATCAAGAACCCTGTTCTTCGAGAAGCTTTGGTCGGTACACCAACAAAAGAAGTTACACAATTCGATAAAAGAATTTATGAAACTCCAGAAGGTGAAAGAGTTTCAGAAAAATCTACAACTTTCTTTTTAAATGGTAAATGGTTAAATGTTCCAACTATTCATAATGGTCGGTCATTCACGGAAGATCAATTAAGACTCATGATCAAACAGGGTCAAATACAACCGACCTCGGTCCATGGATCACGGAACGAGGCTGAAGAAGCAGCGGCATCAAGATCGAATATGATGAAGAGTCATGTGAAAGGATTTGACGAGGGTGGCCAAGTCATCGGTAAACCAGGCGGGTTAGTTGAACCGGGGGTTGAGTATTATGCGAAGAAGAAAAAGAAATGGGAAGCTTCTGTGTACAAGGGAGAAGAAACGCAAATAAGCAAAGTTAGAAAGTATTTTGATGGTTTACCAAAAGATTCGAAAATAGTTATTAAGGATGTTGGTAAAGAATTAAATATGAATCGACATACCATAGATGAAATTTTAAAGGAGAAAAAATATAAAAATAAATTTAAAGTTTTAAGAACAGCCGATTATTTAGATAATACTGGTTTTACAATGGAATATGCTAATTTTGTAGATAGTGATTACTTTGATACAGGCGCTGATAAAGAATTTGCCGAATTTTTAAATGATAAAGGATTTAAAAATTCTAAAGGAGGAAATTTTACTAGTAAAAGTATTTATAGTAGAAGACTAAGGGGTGATATAGAAAGTGGTTCTATTTTCAAACCTAGGAATGAGAAAGAAGTATTACAAGAAGCTAAAAGATTAGAAATTAAAAATTATAAAAGTCTTTCTCCTGAAAAACTAAGAGAAAAAGTGAGAGCGCACCTAAAATATGAGACTATGGCATTCAAAACAAAAAATGATCCAAAATTTAGAAAACAACGAGCAGAATATAATAAAAAACGTAGAGCAATACTAATGGAGGATCCAGAATATCATGCAAAAGAAAAGATACGAAAAAAAAAACTAAGAGCAAAACAGTATTTAAAATGGGGAGCAAATCCTCCTTCTGACACACCAGAACAAGCTTTATGGAATGATTTTGTTAATGCAGCTAAAAAGAATGATAGATTGTCTTTGAAAACTAAACTTCCAAAAAAACGTCCAAGAAAAGTAATGGATGAGATTATTTTAATAGACAATGTAACTGATAAAGAAATTACTTTTGGTAAAGATGGAAAAAATTTAAAAAACTATTTAAACACTCATAAAGAATCTTTTGGTATCACTGGTGCAGATGAATCCTTGAAACCGTATAGACAGAAATTTTTTATAAATGACGAGCCATATTTAAAACATAATATAAACATGGCTCTTCTTGGAGAAAAAAAGGGATCGCTGACAGCCATTCAAATTCAACACGATGCAGGAATGGCTAAAAACCCTGCTAAAGTATCTTTAGCATTTTGGGATGATAATATTAAAGAGCATTATGCTAGAGCTGAGTTTGACAAAGCATGGGACAATGCATATGAAATAAAAGATGGAAAGAAAAAACTTAGCTATTCAAAGGCAAAGGAAGCATTTAATATTTTTAAAACAGATTTAGAAAAATTAAATATTACTTCTATGCCTAAAATGGTAGATAGATTTAGAACTTATGGTAAAGGACTAGGTTTAGAGCAAGCTTTAAAGATTGCTAAAGAAAAAGGAGCAATTGTACCATCTGAAACTTTAAAAAAAGCAAAAAGTTTCTCAAACACTTTAGAAAAAACTATGCCAACCGATCTAGGTCCACGATCCATAGCGCAACTGTCAAAAATACATGGTTGTGGAAAAAAAGCAGAAGGTGGAAGCATCATGAGCTGTCTACAGGGAAAATTTAAAGCTGACCCTGAAAAATTTTTACAAAAATCTGCTCCTCTAGCTAAAGGAAACCCAAATTTACGTAAATGGTTTAAAACTGGTAGAAACATTGCACGAGGAACAGGTGTAGCTCTTGCATGGGAAGCAGCGCTTGCTCCTGTTATTGCCGGTTGGGGAAAACTTGAAGGAGATAGTGACCAACGAATATTACATGACCTTGTTTATGGTCCTATTTTAGAAGGGGTTGGAGTTCCTCCTGAATATGTTCCTGGAATAAATCCAAAAGAAGAATTTATGAAATATGCTGGTGGTGATGAACTAGCTTATAAGATGAAAAGAATGGGTGAACTAGAAGAGCAAGAATTGCCTTATCTTGAGTCTCAAAGAGATGATGTTATTAATAAAATGGCAAATGTGGAAGGAAAAAGTTTTCACCAACGTACAATTGAAGATGATATAAAAGAAAAAGAATTAGAACTTCAAGCACTATATAATACTCCTGAATTTTATGAAGGGCCAGCAGGTGGACAATCCCCTCAAGGAGATTATGGTTATAATGAACCAGTGATACAAGGTGCTTTTGACTTAGAACAACAAACTACAGCAAAAATAGCAGCTGATACAGCAGAACGAAAAAAAGCTACTTTTGACTGGTTAAGAGAAAATAAACTTATAGCTGATAAAAATTGGCAATCACAAGTTTCATATGCACAAGGCGGCATAGCGAGTTTAAAAAAGAAATGGTAAAAGAAAACCCAACACTTGTAAAAAACATGAAGCATGTTAAATGGAAGGCGATACCCCCTTTAAAAGGACCAGATCCTAAAGGGTTGATTAAAGGAGAAAAAAAGGATAAGAATAAACAGGAGAAAATATATGGCAGATATAGATAAAACTCTCCCTAATATTAAAAGACCTGAAGAAGAAGTTGCAGAGGTTATTAATTTACAGGAAGAGGAAACACCAAAAGGTCCCGTTGAAGTTACGGAAGATGAAGAAGGTGCTACAATTGATTTTGATCCTAATGCAATGCCTTTACCAGAAGAGGGTGATCATTTTGCAAACTTAAACGATTTATTACCAGAAGATATTACTGATCCAATCGCAAATAGATTAGAAGGAGATTACAGAGAATACAAAGCGTCTCGTGCAGATTGGGAAAGAGCTTATACGGTTGGTTTAGATCTTTTAGGATTTAAATATGAAAATAGAACTGAACCTTTCCAAGGAGCAAGTGGTGCAACTCACCCAGTTTTAGCTGAGGCTGTAACACAGTTTCAAGCTTTAGCTTATAAAGAATTATTACCAGCAGATGGACCCGTAAGAACCCAAACTATGGGAGCATCGAATCCACAGAAAGAACAACAGTCACAACGTGTTAAAGATTTCATGAACTATCAACTGATGGATCAAATGAAAGAATACGAACCAGAGTTTGATCAAATGTTGTTTTATTTACCTTTAGCTGGATCTACTTTTAAAAAAGTTTATTATGATGATCTGTTAGGTAGAGCAGTTTCTAAATTTGTACCCGCGGATGATTTAATTGTTCCATACACAGCAACTTCTTTAGAAGATGCAACATCTGTTTGTCATGTAATTAAAATTTCAGAAAATGATTTACGTAAACAACAAGTTAATGGTTTTTATTCTGATATAGAATTAAATAAACCTCAAGACGTAGTTACAAATGAAGTAAAGAAAAAAGAATTAGAACTAGAAGGTTTAACTAAATCACAAAGAGTTGAACCATTATATACAGTATTAGAATTCCACGCAGACCTTGATTTAGAAGGTTTCGAAGATGTTGGCAAAGATGGTGAACCAACAGGAATAAAATTACCTTACATCGTTACAATCGAGCAAGGTAGTCGGAAGGTTCTTTCGATAAGAAGGAACTTCGCGCCCAATGATCCATTGAAAAATAAGATCCAATATTTCGTCCACTTCAAATTTCTGCCAGGACTTGGATTTTATGGCCTTGGACTCATTCATATGATTGGCGGATTGAGTCGTACTGCAACTGCGGCTCTCCGTCAGTTATTAGACGCGGGAACTTTATCAAACTTACCGGCAGGATTTAAACAACGTGGTGTCAGAGTAAAAGATGATGCCGCAAACATACAACCAGGTGAATTTAAAGATGTAGATACACCGGGTGGAAATTTAAAAGATGCTTTTGTATTTTTACCATACAAAGAGCCATCGCAGACTTTATTGCAATTGATGGGAATTGTCGTTCAAGCGGGACAAAGATTCGCGTCGATTGCTGACATGCAAGTCGGTGACGGGAACCAGCAGGCCGCTGTTGGTACGACTGTAGCCCTATTAGAGCGCGGCTCGAGGGTAATGTCAGCAATCCATAAAAGACTGTACGTATCTTTAAAACAAGAATTTAAATTACTATCAAATGTTTTTAAAACATATTTACCACCTGAATATCCATATGACGTTGTAGGTGGACAAAGAAATATCAAAGTTACTGATTTTGACGATAGAGTAGATATTCTACCTGTTGCAGATCCAAATATATTTTCAATGTCACAAAGAATTTCATTAGCACAAACAGAATTACAATTAGCTATGTCTAATCCACAAATGCACAATTTATATATGTCTTACAGAAAAATGTATGAGGCTTTAGGTGTAAAAGATATTGATAGAATATTACCACCACCTCCACCGAATCAACCTAAAGATCCGGCGATCGAGCACATTGATGCAATGGCTATGAAACCTTTCCAAGCGTTTCCAGGTCAAGATCATAGAGCTCACGTTACAGCTCACTTAAATTTTATGGCTAGTAATTTTGTTAGAAATAACCCTAGTATTACTGCTGCGTTAGAAAAAAATATTATGGAACACATATCGTTGATGGCACAAGAACAAGTTCAAATAGAATTTCCTCAAGAGTTTGCAATGTTACCACAGATGCAACAGCAAGCAGTTCAAAACCCTCAAGTACAACAACAGCTTCAACAAATATCCCAAAAGATAGAAGCTAGAAAAGCTGTTCTGATTGCAGATATGACTGAAGAGTTTATGAAGGAAGAAAAAACAATTACATCTCAATTCGATCATGACCCATTACTTAAATTAAAACAAAGAGAAGTTGATTTAAAAGCAATGGAGACGGAAAGAAAACAACAAGAAGTAGATGCTAGAATTAATTTAGACAAAGCTAAGATGGTTCAAAACAGAGAGATCACTGATGATAAACTGGAACAGAACGAGGATTTAGCTGAATTAAGAGCAGATACAGCAATTGAAAAATCGTTGATATCAGCTGATGTTAAACTGACTTCAGATAGAATGAAGGCTAAAGATGTTAAGACCTTGAAAGGTCCTAAATCTTAGTATATATATAAACCCTAGGAGAAAAATATGGCAAAAGAAGGTAAAGGATACAATCAGTCAATGTTCACTAATAAAGATGGATATCTTAAAGGTGGAAATAAAATTTCTATTCCACCGCAGAATTTAATAAGAGATCCAAGAGCTAAATCTAGCATTAGAGGATCAAGCGCTAGAATTGCAACTGGTGATAAAGTGACTGTCCGAAGTACAGGTGGCAAAGGTTCATCTACTAAAGCTAGAAAACAGACAGCAACTTGGTTCTAATATGTGGTTTAGTGCTGTTAAATTAGCTCTGAACGCAGGTACTCATATTTACAAAAAGCGTAAAGAGACTCAAATGGCTATGGCTGATGCGCAATATATGCACGCACAGAAGATGGCCCGAGGTGAGGAAACTTACCAGGGAAAACTTTTAGAAGCCCGTCAAAACGACTACAAGGACGAGGTCGTTTTATTAATACTCACGTTGCCCATTTTGGTGCTCGCCTACGGGGTATGGTCGGATGATCCGGCGGCGATGGATAAGATAAAAATGTTCTTTGACCATTTCCAGGCGCTCCCATCATGGTTTACTAATTTATGGATACTTGTATGTGCGTCAATTTTTGGTATAAAGGGTACACAAATTTTCAGAAATGGAAAAAAATAATAAGGAGCAAATATGAGAAATGATTTCGGAACAAGACCTTACAAATCTAGATTCCCGTACAAAGCTGGGAAATCTGCTGGTAAGAAAAAGCAGGGATATATAGATGAGAAAGATGAATCGATCGGTATGCGTTTAGGAAAAGGTAAAGCTACTAAAAAAGATCCTAAAAAAGCAAAAGCTGAAAGAGACATGTCTTATGGTAAGTGGGGCAAACGTTCCAAAGACTGGAAAAAAGCATAAGGAGAACTTATGACTATAAATCTACTTGCAGGCATGGGGAAGGCCTACCAGAAGTATAAAAAAGCTAAAGCTACAGCAAAAATGAAATCTGGGACATCTACGCGTGAAGAGCGTCTTAAATTTGGTAAAAGAGATAAAACAATTAAATCTGTTCCTGTTTCTAGCGACGTTAGAAGAGGTAATGTTAAAGAAAGTATAAGAAAAGGTAAACAACATTTTTATTTAAAAAATATTGATGAAGTTAATAAACATGTAACAGATATTAAAAAAGGCGAAAAAGCTAAGAAAAAATTAAAACAGATGCGGGAGACTAAAAGAGCTTATAAAATAGGAAAAGAAAAAACTTTCCCTTCTGATCCTGCACAAGGAAATAAATAATGAGAACTTTTAGATCACCAAATTCTGGACAAACCTCTTTATCTTTGCAACATAGCACAAGTCCAAGTTCAGGTTATAAACCACCTGCAGGACACAATGCTGATGGTTATACAAATGGTGGGGATAGAGTTAATTTTAGAGTGGGTGGAAGAGTTGCTTTAAAAGAAGGTTCTAAGAAGAACTGGATACAATCAGTAAATAAATCAATCAAAAAACGTGGAACTAAAGGCAAATGTACACCGATTACAAAAAAAGGTTGTACTGGACGAGCAAAAGCGTTAGCAAAGACGTTTAAGAAAATGGCTAAGAAAAGGAAATCATAATGGCACACGACACACAAACAGAAACATGGGACAAAAGAAAAGAAGGTTATGGGAAAGCTAAACGAAGACCTATAAGAAAACAACGATCTGAACCAAGAGATGAGCAAACTCAAAGAGATCCAAGAGCAAAACATAACATAGGTGGAAGAGCTAACTTACTAGAAGAACTAGGTCGTGTTGAAGGTGAACACTCAAATAAAAATAGAAGAGCTGAAGTATCAAGAATTCATGGTGAATTGAATAAAGGCTATGCTAAAGGTGGAAGATCTGGTTATGGTTCTGGTGGTGCAGTCCTTAAAGGCAAAAAAGTAGGCTGTCAAATCAAGTAATGAAAATTTTAAAGAAAATATGGAACTTCCTATTCGGGAAGAAAAAAGAACCAGTAGTTGTGGAAGAAACTCCTGTAGTTGAAGAAAAAGAAGAATCCACAGTTCAACACTGTGTATCTCACATAAGATTTAGAAAGAATTGCCCGGATTGCTTAAGAGCAGTTGGGGTAATATAATATGGTGGATTTAGAAAACGTAATCTACAAGTTAAGAAGAGCTTTAGATAATAGAATTAAACAATTAGCAATCTCTGTAACGTCCGGAGGGGTTGACAATATGGAAACATACAAGTATATAATAGGACAAATAAACGCCCTAGAGGCAACTAAACAGGAACTCTCTAACCTGCTAGACGATAAGGAGCAAAATGAGTCAAAAGGCACAGTCATCAATATCAACGGCACAAAGCCCAAAGATAATCACACCAAATAAAGAATTAGTCGGAGTTAAAAAATCCGAACCTCAAAAAGAAGTTACAAAAGAAAAAGATAAACTACCACAACCGACAGGTTGGAGAATGTTAGTTCTTCCATTTAGAATGAATGAAAAATCTAAAGGTGGAGTCATGTTTGCACATGAAACTATAGACAAACAACAAATTGCATCACAATGCGGAAACGTATTAGCAATGGGATCAGAATGTTATAGGGATAAAGAACGTTATCCTAATGGTCCTTGGTGCAAGGTTGGTGATTGGGTGGTCTTTGCACGTTATGCAGGATCACGTATACAAATTGAAGGTGGGGAAGTTAGGTTGTTGAATGAAGATGAAATTTTAGCAACCGTCAAGAATCCAGAAGATATCTTGCATAAATACTAAACATAGAAGGAGAAAACTATGCCAATAGATGAGAAAAAAACAGTTGATATTGATACTTCAGGTCCTGAAGTAGATGTAGCTGTTGAAGAAAAAAAGGATGAAGCCGTTATTGAGACGGAAGCTCCTAAAGAGGAAACAAGTGCCCCGGAACAAGAACAGGAACAGGAACAGGAAACAAAAAAAGATGAAACAGTAAAAGAAATAAAAAAAGAACAAAAAGAAGATGACTCTAAATTAGAAGACTATAGTAAAGGTGTTCAATCACGTATTGCTAAACTTACTCGTAAGATGAGAGAAGCAGAACGTAGAGAAGCTGCAGCTGTAGAATATGCTAATGCGTTAGAGCAAAAAAGAAAACTTGATCAGGAAAGATTTCAAAAAGTTGATTCTGATTATAGTAAGAAAGTTGAGGAGCATGTAAAAACTGGAATGGAAACAGCGCAAAAAAGTTTAGCGCAAGCCATTGAAACAGGAGATGCAGCTGCTCAAGTCGAAGCAAATAAACGTATTGCCGAATTAGCGTTCGAAAATGCGAAAATACAACAACATAAAGTTGTACAGGAAGAGAAACCTGCACAGCTTTCTGACGGTGGAAAACTACCCCAAAAAGCTCCACAATCATTACCTCAAGCTGATCCTATGGCTGAAGATTGGGCTGGTAAAAATAGATGGTTCGGAACTGACCGACCCATGACTTTTACTGCGTTCGAGATTCACAAAGATCTAGTGGAAAAAGAAGGTTATGATCCTAAATCAAATGAATATTATGAGGAAATAGATAAGCGTATAAGAGTTGACTTTCCCCATAAATTTGATAATAGTGGAGATAGACAAACGACTAGACCCGTTCAGTCGGTGGCTTCTGCGAATAGAAGTGCAAAGACTGGTCGCAAAACAATGAGACTCACATCGTCTCAAGTAGCAATAGCTAAAAAATTAGGTGTGCCACTCGAAGAATATGCAAAACAATTAAAACTCACGAAGGAGGCGTAAGCATATGAAAAAACAAGACACAAAAACTTCTCGTGCGGCGGATACTCGGACAAAAACTGAACGTCCAAAAGAGTACAAGCCACCATCCTCTCTGGATGCACCACCAGCGCCTAATGGCTTTAGGCACAGATGGATCAGAGCTGAATCTGTAGGATTCCAAGATAGTAAAAACATTTATGGAAGACTTAGAGAAGGGTATGAATTAGTGAGAGCTGATGAATACAAAGATTCTGATTATCCTGTAGTTACTGAAGGCAAATACGCTGGAGTGATTGGAGTAGGAGGCCTATTGTTGGCTAGGATACCCGAAGAACTCGCGCAGCAACGTGTTGATTATCAGAAAAAACTTACTGAAGGTCAAGACGAAGCGGTTGAAACCGACTTGCTTAGGGAACAACATAAGAGTATGCCGATCGATGTCGATCGACAGTCTCGTGTAACCTTCGGTGGTACAAAGAAAAGTTAATTTTTTAACTATTCCTTATCATCGATTTAAATTAACCCGTCTATAATTTATTATAGACATAAGGAGTAATAACTATGGCAAATAGTGCAACAGCTGGTGACGGTTTGAATGCTACAAGTATGCTTGGAAATACTCCTGCACCGCAAGGTCAATCTGCTTATAAGATTGACGCTGCCTACGGAACTGCTATTTATAATGGCGCTCCGTGTGTTAGTGCTGCAGGATATATGACTGAGGGTACGGTGGTAACAACTGGAACCACTTCATCTGTCGGCGTGCTAAATGGTGTTTTCTACAATGCGGCTACAACTTTGAAGCCAACTTGGGATAACTATTACGCAGGCAGTATTACTCCGGCTAACAGTGAAGATATCACAGCGTTCGTTAATGATGCGCCGTGGCAGAACTACGAAGTTTTTACAGACGCAGCAGTAACGCAAGCAGGTTTTATGGAAACATATAACATGAATGCAGCTGCTGGAAGTTCAGTCACAGGTAAATCAACTAACACGTTGGATATTGGATCTACACATGCTACTAACTACTCATGGCGATTATTAAGACTTGCCGAAGATCCATCAAACAGAGACATAACTGCAGCTTATGCTAAAGTTGTTGTTGTTTGTAATCTTAATGAGTTTGTTGATAGCGCGTAATAGGAGCATATAGACATGGCAATATCAAGAGCACAGCTAGTTAAAGAACTAGAACCAGGCCTAAATGCACTATTTGGGCTGGAGTACAAACGGTATGACAATGAGTCTGCCGAAATATACGTTACTGAATCAAGTGACAGAGCTTTCGAAGAGGAAGTTATGTTATCAGGATTCGCTAACGCTGATGTAAAAGCAGAAGGTCAAGGCGTTTCTTACGATCAAGCGCAAGAGACTTACACTGCACGTTACACTATGGAAACGATCGCGCTTGCTTTCGCTATCACAGAAGAAGCTATCGAAGATAACCTCTACGATAGATTAGCTTCTAGATACACAAAAGCACTAGCAAGATCTATGTCAAACGCTAAACAAGTTAAAGCGGCTGTCCCATTAAATAATGGTCTACCTTCGGTAGGTACATATAAATCTGGTGACGCTAAAGAGTTGTTTTCTACTAATCACACTACGATTGCAGGAGCAACTAAAAACACTTTAACTACTCAAGCTGACTTAAACGAAACTTCATTAGAACAAGCATTGATTGATATCGCTGCTATGACTGATGAAAGAGGTTTAAAAATAGCTGCGAGAGGCGTTAAGATGATAGTTCCGTCTGCTAATCAGTATCAAGCTGAGAGATTATTAAAATCTCAAGGTAGAACACAGACAGCAGATAATGATATCAATGCAATCAACTCTATGGGAATGATTCCTCAAGGATACAGAGTGAACCATTTCTTAAATGATTCTGATTCATGGTACATTATGACGGACGTTCCTAATGGTATGAAACACTTTGAAAGAACTCCATTGACAACTTCAATGGAAGGTGATTTCGATACTGGTAACGTAAGATACAAAGCTAGAGAAAGATACGTTTTTGGCGTGTCAGACTTTAGAGGTATCTTCGGCGTTGAAGGTGCGTAATAACTAAATAATTTTGTGGCGGGACACAGTTCCGCCACAATTCTAAAATAGAAAGAAAAAATGCATACATTTACCGTTAAAATATGGGCTTATGATCACTATGCGTCTTTTGACGTAAAAGCTGATGATAATTCTAAATCTATTGAAAATTCAATCCTTGACAAAATTGGAGAAAAGAGTATAAAATGGGAATCAACGGGAATGTTTTCGGACAAACCTAACAGAATAACCTATGAGGAGGTTGTTGATGGTACAAGAACTATACAAACAAAAAAGGTCCTTGGAGTTGAGGTGGCAACTGGAGTATGAGCAAGAAGGTAAATATACTCTGGATATGGTCGAAATTGATAAAAAGATTAGAGAAGTTATCACTGAGATCAAACTTGAAGAATCTAGAATTGCAGATCGAGAAAATGCAATTCATGACGCTGCTGCCCAAGTTTCTGTGGCTACTTAGATAAACGCCACATCGCTGAAATCGTATATTTCTGTAAGGATCTCTTGCACTCTACTAAAATCTCATATATAAATTAAACACTATACAATTAATAATACAATATTAAATGTAGACGCGTATGGTCGACTTCCCTAGGGACTACATTTAAAATATTCTAGGAGGAATATTATGGCAAACACATCGTTTAATGGTCCAGTTAGGTCCCAAAAAGGATTTCAACAGATCAATAAAGCTGCTAGCACAGGAGTTATAACATCTAGGTTTTTAGGAATGAAACCAGATTTAACTAGCTTAACTGCAACAGTAGTAGCAACCGGAGCATCATTAACTTATGGAGCTAATGTAATCACGGCTAACAATTACACAGGCGCTGCTGCT
>Ga0080013_1005015_pt1 | contig 12644 bp, 18 predicted proteins | sample ETNvirenome_6_85_FD_69236 | JGI IMG/M metagenome (GOLD analysis project Ga0080013, IMG submission 69236) | Marine viral communities from the Pacific Ocean - ETNP_6_85 (SPADES assembly) (version 2) | ecosystem: Environmental > Aquatic > Marine > Oceanic | place: Pacific Ocean | collected 2013-06-19 | reverse complement strand
CCTCGACCCAGCGGCCCACCTTGCCCGTTCGCGGGTTTTTTCCGCGGAGACCCCCCCCCCCCCCGAGCCGAGCCGAGGTGGCCATCGCGCCGATCAGGATGGCTATGTCGTCGCAATCGCCGCTCATCACTTTCGGGTTGAGTGTGTAGGTCGGAGCTTGCAGGAGCTCGGACGGTTCATTGAGGTAGTATATGGAGGATTGCACCCATTGAAGCAGGGCTTTCGCCTGTCCGCGATAGTCGCGGGGCTTCACCCTGTACTGTCGGAAAACGTCTACCGCCACGTTGCGGATTCGCGGGTCGCGGCCGTAGCTCAGAATGAGCCGCTTGATGTAGCGGACCTTCTCCCTGTCCGACATTTTTTTCCAGTCAGGGAGCTGATACACCTTCCGGCCTCCAGGGAGCGGAGGGCCCGAGCGCAGGTGACGAACGCGGCGCATCCGGCCGACGCGGGGACGTAGAGGCATGGAGAGAGGTTACTCCGCGAGCCGCCTCGAGACAACCGAGCTTAGAAAAGAGCGCCCTTGTCGAGCTTGAGCCGCTCCAGCGACTTGGCCACAGCATCCTCCTTGAGGTCAGCGTTCCACAGCTTCCAGTTGTAGAAAAACGAGAGCTGCACGAACCCGTAGGGGTGGGAGTAGTCAACGCCGGGCGGGTAGTCGCGCTTTTCGCGCCCAACAAGGTCCAGGTAGACCTTGAAATCCCAATTCTCGGGGGCACCGGCCCTGACGAACGGCCGGCCCACCTTCCGGATCTGCGTGAGCACCGCCACCTCGATCTTACGAATGAACTCGATTTTGTGGGTGTACTTGGCCGGGACGACCCAATCGCAGTGGCCTTTATCCTGCTCCAGGAGCTCGAAGAGCTTTTCAGCCTCGTGTTTGTAGGCCGTCCACAGAGGGACCTCCAGAACTTCCCCAGGGGCGCTCACTCAGACTTCTCGCGGCGCCCGTACTCTACGGGAAGCCACCTCGTCTTTTTGTACCCGTTGGCCGGGACCCGGTTGGCAACCGGAAGAGTGAGCGCGCACCCATCGAAGAAATAAATCATCGCAGGCGTAGGAGTCTCGACGATTTGGGAATTCACCCTCTTATCGCTGAAAAACTCGCCCCCCTCCTTACTCAGTCCCGACCATAGGACGACGTTCAGCTTGGGCATCTCGATTGAGACGTCGCCCCCAAACATCCATCCGAAGGTGTCCCCTCGATTCATCATCTCCGCAAAGGTCACCCCCCCGGTGCGTTTGATATAGTCCAGGGATTCAATCCAGTGCGGAGGCATCGGGGCAGAGCTCATCCCGCCGCTGCCTTCTTGGCCTTCGCCTTGGGCTTGTCCTTGGCCACCGAGGGCTCCGGGACCGGAACTTCCTCGAGCTCTTCCTCGTCCTCTTCCTCGTCGAAGTCGTCGAAATCATCCTCGTCTTCTTGGATGAAAAGGGCGTTTTCCTGGTGAGCCTTGGCGAGCTCAGGGTCGAGTCGCTTCATCAGGTCGGTGATGTAGTCCGGGTGGACCCAAAGGGAGCCCTCGTTGACGGTGTACTGAGGAACCGAGAGGAAAGGCACCATCTGCTGCTCGAGGGCGAACATGGCGGCCTGGAGCAGGGACGCATCCTTTTGGTCCTTGTATTCGTTCTTGATTGAGGCCCGTGCGCCAGCGTAGGCCTGACGAGCTCGGCTCCAATCGGGATTGGCGACCCTTGTTCTCACGATGACCTGGGACCAGCCTTGTGGCGCGTCCTCCATCGGATCATCATCTTCGATCCCGTCGGTGAACTCCAGAGCTGGGGCGCTCTTGCCGCTCAGGTCGCAGACATAAATGGTTTCAGGGCGTTCGACTGGCATGGCGGACCTCTCTACTTGGTTTGGAACATTTCGGATGCGGTTCCGACTGAAAAAATGTTGGCGGCGAGCTCGTCGTCGGCGCCGACTTCGGTGAAGGCCTTGATCGGTCCGATGAGCCGCATAACCTGGACAAGGTGAGGACCGGCATCGGAGGCCATTGTCTCGAGTAGGAGCGCCCGTCGGTCTGGCTGTTCTGCCTCTGGGTCTTTCCACCCGACCTTCCACGCCTCCACCAGGTCGTGAGCGGCGTCGAAGGCCGCCTGTTGATCCACGGCGGGACTCTTGGGTTTGGAGAGCCAGTCCCAAATGCGCTTTACGGGCGCCGATAGAGTCTCCATCATCCCCTCGGAATCTCGGAGGACACGAGCCCCGTTCGGTCGATGGCCTCTATGATTTGCTGGTCCAACCCGTTGGTCGCACCACCCTCCACCAAGGCCCTGCGGATAGTCACTGCCTGGACGTACTCGTAGATTTCAGGAGTCTCGACAACCCCTGCGGTGATGAGCGACTCCCACTCCGAGCTCGGAGAAGAGCCAATGCGCTGGACCAATTTCCGGATGCCGTTGCGGGCCTTTTTCTGGACCGTCAGATCGACATCGAGCACGGCCTGGGGCTCGCGGAAGGCCGCGAGTACCTCTGGCGGGCTCCCGGCCGACGAGCTCGGAGGGGCCGTCTGCTGGAATTCTTCGGGCTCGTCCTCGTCATCGTAGTATCCGAAGTCGACGTCGAGGAACTCTTCGTCCCTCGGGGGCGCGATCTGTGGGTTCTGTTGTTGGTGGGCCGCAACGAGGTCGAGCTGCTTGGATTGGGCCTCGGCCTGTGCCTTGGCGGCATCAGCAGACGCTTGAGCGAAACTCTTAGCAACGTCCCCAAGAACCCCCACGATGGCGCTCCCGGTGGATTGGGAGTCTCCGTCTCCGCCCTTGAGGGCTTGAAATAGGTCTGAGGGTGTCAGACCGAACTCCCCCAGGAGCTTCTTTGCCCCCCCAATGGTTCCGTTGTTCTGTTGGAGCTCAGTCACCGCACGGAAATGGCGCCGGTCGTTTTCCCGAGCCTGCTCAGCCATCTGTCGCGCCTCCTTGGACCGGGACCTGTCCCGCTCACGTTCGCGCTCCTGAGAGGATTGGGCACGGTCGAGGGCGAACTGTTGGTCGTTGCGGGCGCGCTCCATCGCTTGTTCGTGATTCTGCGCCTGATACTGGATCATCTGCTGCATCATCGAGTTGGTGTTCTGGAAGAGCTGCGTCATCGCGGTGAAAGTATCTCGGTGGTGCTGGGACGCGGCCTCGAGCTGGCGTTCCGAAATGGAGGCCGTCGTCGAAGAGGCCTGGGACGCCATCGCCACACGTTCCGCAGCGATCTCAGCGCGTTCGTCCTGGATGAGCAAACGCTGGTCCTGGAGGCGTTGGTCCTGGAGCCGGAGCTCGGCCTCGAGCCGGCTCTCCTTGGCCGCGATCTGGCGTTCTCGCTCGCGCATCACCTCCATGAGGACGTCGGTGGAGGAACCGGCGGACCGCTGGGCGCTGTCCGCGCTCTGATTGACGAGGGCCGTGTGATGGGCACTCACCGTGTGAGTGAACTCGCTCCCCATGTAGTTTCCGATATCGTCGATGGGGCGGAGCACGAACTTCCCCGGACATGCCGAGCGGAACTTGGCGATGAGCTCGTCCTCGGTCGCTCCCAGGCCGACCTTGCCGACCGAATGGGGGACCCCTTCTTGGAGGTGGTAGACCCTGAGCTGTACCGCCCGAGGGAACTGCTCCGCGTGTTGAAAGAGGGGAGAGGTATGGATGCGTTGCTGCGGTTCCTCGTAAGGCCGGAGCTCGGGAGCTGCGGTGTGTCGAAACGGCGGCATCTCAAAGCCCTCGTCGTACTCGTCTCCCAGGTCGTCGATGACGATCCCATCGAGCTCTTCGCCGGAATCCGGCTCGGGGGGAACCATGTCGCTTAGGCCGCTCATCCTGGGCCTCCTTGTTCGATGAAGAGAAAACGATGGATCGTGCGATCCGGTAGGGCCGGTATCCCGAGCCTACCATACTGGCAACGTGTTCCCCGGTGGGACGAGGTTCAACCATGTCCAATCCCGCCGATCCCTGGAGAGCGTTGCACGCGAAGCGAGCAAAAAAGATCGCACGACGTATGTCTGGGACCCCCTCCCGCGTTCCGGCTCCTGCCCCTATACGGCCCAGAACGTCCCGCGAACCCGTGCGAATCCCCCCGAACCGCGACCCCGGCCCGCTCCAGAGCGCCCCGGCGGAGCCGTCCATGCGTTTTGAGGATCGCCCCCCACCTTCCCGAGCTCCGGACCCGTCTTCTGCGTCGAAAGGGCGCCCGAGATTCCTGGTGAGTATCGACATGGTGAGCGACGAGAACCGTGAGGCCGTCCGGAGCGCAGCTCGAGCGGAGGGCCGCACCCTTTCCCAATGGGCGCGGCGCGTCCTACTCCAACAGGTGACACAACCATGAAAACCCCCGGCCCCAATACACTCACTGACGCCCAACTCGAAAGTCTTGACGTGAGTGTCTCCCTTATCGAGAAAAAGATTGGGGAACGCTACCTCAAGGTAAAGGACCTGTGGCAACGGACCGAGGTTGTCCAAGCTCTAAAGGAAGCCGTCCCCCATGTTCACCGTCAGCTCCATGGCCGACACGAACAGGACCGGAAAGATGCGAAGGAATGGGTCCAAAAGTGGGCGCCTCTCATCGGAAAGCTGTGGTCCTCCTAAAACCCGGTCTGTCGTGACAGGTCGTCCTGGAAAAGCTGGTCGGCCTCTTCCGGGGTCGCGTCCGGAGGAATCTCGAGCTCCGGCCGCGCCGTTCGGAGGGAATCGACGACCGCTCGCCGAGGCCAAATTTTTCCTGCTCGGCGTTCGCAGGCGCCACCGGCCTCCTGGATGAGTAAATCGAATTCCTTTTTGGAGATCCCGTCGGGACGGAACCGCTTGAGTGTTCCCCTCACGAGCTGGGGCGCGAGCCTCGCGGCTTCGTCCCAGGTCTGGAATCCGAGCTTCGAGAAACATTCGTGTTCCTCCGCCTGCGAGCCCAATGCCCTCATCATCAGCATCCAAGCAGCCATTTTTGCGACTGGTGTCCCATCTTTCTCACTTGAATTAGATGGTAATTGAGGATCAATTGAGGGAGATGGGCCACCCATGCGTGTCCCATCATGTACCGACTTCTGTCCCATCTTGGGGACAGACTGGTACCTGCGAGCTCGGATTTCCATAGAACGGTCCACAGGGTTCTCCACAGGCTGCTCCAGGAGGGAGGGCGGACGCAAGAGGATGAAGGTTGCCCATCCTCGCGTCCACTGGACCTCGAGCAAACCGGCGTCCTTGAGCTCCCTGATGTACCGTTTCACCGTCCGCGTACTCACCGGCCGGAGCTCTCCGGCCTTCGCATCGAACCGGCCGATATCTTGAGCGAGCTCGGAAAGGGGGACCTTCCACCCATGGTGCTTGTCTGGAGCGACCCGGAGCGAGCGGGTCCGAGCCCCCAGGACTGTCCAGAGGTCCCGCGCCCCCCACGAGAGCGAGCGAACCTCGACAGATTGGAGCTCATCCAGGTAGACCGGCCCGAATTGGGGACGTTTGGAATCAGCGCCCATGGTGCCCCTCCGCCTGGTCCATAGTGGGGGCGGAGAGGGGCCCATAGTTGCATCTGGCAGCGTACAACGGTACGATGGGCGGGAAGCTCAGACGAGATTCAGCCAGTTTCAATTCCTTCCTGTATTTCTGCATAACCATCCTCGGCATTGTGGAAGTCGATTTAGCCTCCGGACGGTTCCCGCCGTCCGGAGGTTTTTTTTCGCGCTCAGGGCGCGCCCCGAGGATAGCGGAATTACCGCCAGGGCGCACGGGGCCGAGCGCAGATAGTTCCTCGGACGTCCTACGGCTCGGCCCTCCACTGGCGCAGGAGAGCAAAGAACCGCCGCCCGACCCTTTCACCCGCACGGTGCGCGAGCTTCGCAAGCGCCTCATCGGACGGCAAGCTCGAGACATACTCGTCGATGATGGCGGCAGTCTCAGGGTCCAGCTCGAGGTTTACCCGCAGGCCGCGCACGGAGTCTCGTACCCCGACCTTCGCATGATGGCCCAGGAACTTGGCGGCCTCGTCGGGAGTCTCGATTTTGGGCCGGCGCGCAGCTCCGGCCTGGTCGATGAACGGCGCGTACCTGTTGATCACGTCGAATGGATTGGTGAAGCCGGCCAGGATTCCAACCGCGTCGGCCATCGCCTCGGTCCACGAGGGAGTAGCCATCTGCTCCACCTCCTGGAGGACCTCTGACTGTTGAGCCCATTGGTCGATTCCTGGGTAGTTGGACTGGAGCGCGGACATTACCCGTGCCGCGTTCTCCTTTTCGTTGCCCTCGGTGCGTTCCCAGAGGGTCTTCACCTTGAGGTATCGCTCCAGCACTTTTTCCTCGATGGGGCCGCCCATACTCGCCTCGATGTTACGATGGTGTCATCTAATCGGCGGCGACACAATGAACGACAGCAAAGAGTTTCGAGGTCTGCCCGACGAGCCCATCTTCGGATTTTACGCCGAAGCCGTCGCCAACCCTCCGATGCTGGCGCTCGCGGGTGTCGAATGGGAGCCGGAGTCCTTGAAAGCAAACCAGGCGATGCTCGTGGGGGTAGCCTCGAGAATGGGGGCGGAATACCGGCCGGAGCCCCGAAGTACCCAGAGGCGCATCTTGAGCTCGGCGGCCTCCAAGGCCTGGGAGCTCGGAGGTCTGCGAATCGTCTTCGTCGGGACCAAGTGCTGGGACGAAAGGCTCTTTCTGGACGAAGACACCGACCTGGACTGGCTGTGTACCGATGCCGTCCTGGTATGTCTGTTCTCTGACTGGCCCGACGAGCTCGCCTGTCCAGGACTCACCCTGAACTCGATCCCAGGGTGTGCTCGGCTCGTACATTCCATCGTTGCCACCACGGACCTCATTGGCGATTGTTTGCGGATTCTCAGGTCCGTCGAAGAGCTCGGCTCCGAGCTCGACCTGGTGGGGGGCGACGAACAGTACCCGGCGGCTGCGTGAGAGACGCGGATTTCATCGAATGGCTCACTGATTCCAAGGGGCTCTCCCGGCAGAGCGCCCTGTGCTACGAGCGGATGGTGAGGGGGATCTGGCCGAACGACCCTTCCGGGTGGACCTCGCGCTATCTACGGGGGCGTCCCCCCGGAACGGCCGTCGTGGTGAAGGCTGCGGTGAGGCGCTGGATAGAATTCTCGGGAAAGAAACCCGAGCAGTTCCGGTTGCGAGGTGGGCGTGTTCGCTCACACCGGCCGGCGCCCCGAGCCCTGAGCACGGCGCAGCACAAGGCCTATCTGGCTGGAGCCTCGAGGAAAGGGGAGCCTGTCCGCACCATCCTGTTGCTTCTCCCCAAGACCGGCGCCCGCATCTCCGAGCTCTGCAACGCTCGTAAGGACCAGCTCGAGCGGAGAGAGAAGAGAATCGCGCTGGTGGTTACCGGAAAAGGGGACCACGAGCGCCGGATCTGGTTCAACGAGAAGGCCGAAGAGCTTCTGGACGCCTACCTCAAGGACCAGGAGCCCTCCGGCGATTTCCTTTTCCCCGGCTACGCGGGCCGTTCGATTTCCCCCGCTCGGGTGCGCCAGGTAAGCTCCGAGCTCGGCAGCGAGCTCGGATTCCGTGTCAACCCCCACACCCTGCGTCACACCTTCGCTTCCATCTTGAGCTCCAAAGGGGTGAGCCTACCGGTGTTGAAAGAGGCGATGGGGCACGTCTCGGAGCGTTCGACCATGCGCTACATCCACCCCACCGATAAGGAACTCATCGAGGCCGCAGACCTGGCCGACCTGGAGAGCGCCAAATGACCATCCTTACCCCCAACCCCGATCCGTGTCTCGGAACCTCCAGAGTGTCCCAGCGGGCCGGGGCAGCAGCTCCAGCGGGCGGGTTCACCACCATGGACCTCGCAGCGGCTACCCTGGTGGACCCGAACGGGCTCCTGGACGCGGGGGCCAGCACTCTCGGCACTACCTCGACGGTAGCCGTGAACACAGGGGTACAGGGACTCTGGGACGGGGGGCTCGACGGGCTTGGATTCTTTTTCTCCCTTGGTGCTCTCCCAGCTCTGGTCATAGACAATTCGGGCGTGATTCTCCGGCTCAAGTTTGGGAGCACCGCTGCCCCGAACCCTTGGCGAATCTCTCTTGGGTTCAACGCGGTCGCCGGAGCTGCGGCATGGGGCGACGGATTCATGGGAGGACAGCTCCAGGGCGTGTGCAACGCCCGTCGAGACCTGATTGGAGGTGGGGGGTCTTCGGGTAGCAACATGGGGGCAAACACTGGCGTCTTCATCGACACCTTTATCCAATTCAACAACGTGAGCACCGGCAACACTGGGCCAGAGGTGCGGGGCATCCTCGTGACAATATCGGACTCGGCAAAGACTCTTTCGGCCGGGATCGGGGCCGGTGTCAACCCGACCAACACAATGACGGGGACGGGATACGCGGTGCTCGGCATCGGCAACACGTCAGCGGGACCGGCAACATCTTGGGTAGACATCGAGGCCTCGTACCAGCTCATCCCCAGGCAGCCCTGAGTGAAATACGTTTCCCCCATCCGGCGCACTGGCTTCACCGGGAGCACGATCAAAGTCACCTCTTTGTTCAAGCCTCCCCACCGTCCGAAACACAACGGGATCGATATTGGGATTCCCCAGGGGACTCCGCTCTTCGCCTCCGCTCCTGGGGTGGTGAAGAGCGCGGACGGCACCTGTACCGACCCGGTGAACGGCGGGTATGTCATCCTGAAGCACGCCGACGGGAGTACGACTGGCTACGTCCACCTAAGCCGCGTCGATGTTCGGCCGGGCCAGCAGGTCGAACGGTGGACCCGAATCGGCCTGAGCGGCGGAAAACGAGGGCACCGCTGCGCCGGGAGGTCTACAGGTCCCCACCTCCACTTCATCGTGCGGCCCGACGGGAAGAGCTCCGCCAACCCGATCCCTCTGGTCAACTGGTATCCGTTCGATCTGAGTTACCGAAAGCAACGCATCGCGGCCTACTCGAGGAAATGGGGAGGGGCTGTCTCTGCCCTACGCCAGCTCCCCTGGTGGGGGATCGCGCTCGGAACGGCGGCCGGGGTCGCCCTCCTGGTGCTGGCCGTCAAGCGGCCCCGGCGGCGAGCTCTACCCCTCGGATAAAAAACCGGGGGTGCCGCTCCCCAGCGACACCCCCGAGGGGCCTCCGTTCCCTAAATGGAAACCCCTATTCCTCTCCCTTCGGCGCGTGGGGCCTCTTCCATCGGTGAAAGCCGCCCCAGCTCTCACTGAAATGGATGTTGTTGCAGCTCGAGCACCTCCAGCGGCCCTTGGAATCCACGTAGAGGTCGTCCTCCCAGGCGGGCTCCTGGCAGCTCGCGCAGAGGGTGGCCTCGCTCCCGCAGTGGGGGCATTTGTGATCGCTCGGGTAGTCCTCGACGGGGGGTTTCCCGGCCTTGGCCGAAGTAGGGAGAACGACGACTGTGGGTGTATCGCTCTCAACCTGTTCGGGTGAGGTTTCCACGGGCTCCTGGACGGGAACCAGGTAGGTACGTCCGGCCTCGGACGTGCTCCGTTCGACCAGGCCGAGCTCGACCGCACGCTGCACCAACAAGGCGAAGAGGCCTCTGGAGCACCGCTGGCGCCCGAGCGATCCCCGCACGACGTCCACGAACCCGGAGGCCGTCCGCCTCCCCTTTCCCGTCTTGGTGGCCTCGAGGTATTCCCTCACGGCCGTGGCGAGCTCCTGAGCAGCTCGAGTGAGCTCGTCATCGGTGAGATTGAATCGAGAGGCTTGGGTGCTCATTTTCTTTTGCCTCCCTTGGGCATCCCATCCGGACCGAGAAAATCCGAATTCGGCAGCATCACCACGTCCCCGTTGGGCCGCACGATTGCCAAGCTCATCCCGAGAGCGTTGAGGTGGGCCACGAGCGGCCCGATACGGGGGAGGAATTCGGCCGTCCGTTCGATACGCGAGATTTCGGAATGTTCGCGGCCGATCATTTCGCCCATCGCTTTCTGGCTCAGTCCTTGGTTGAGCCGTTCCTCGCGCAGGATACGGCCGTGGACCGTAGTGGTTTGGGCCTCTCGGGTCGCTCCGTAGCCGGAGGCGTAGGGCTTTTTGACGGGGGTGTGTTTGTAGGCCATCATTCGCTCCTGTGGTTGTGTCACCCCCGTAATACACAGTTGTGAGGGAAATGGCAACCTCCCCGCCGTCCGATGCGGTTCCTTCCCCTACATTAGTCTCAGGTAGTGGCGGGAAGTCGCAAACCCCTGTCCGACCTGTCCCGTTGGGGCGCACACCCGTGCCCGACCTGTCCAGGCTGGAGCGTGCCAGTGTCGATTTCAACGTGATACAGTCGTCCCACACCGGAGGAAAGATGGACAACCGTTCGCAGATAATCAACCCACAGACCGGGGTGGCGTTCTCCGACACCGACTCCGTTTCGGCAGGCCCGTTGACGGTGGAACAGTTTCCGTCGCTCACCGACGAAGAGCTCCGGGTGTTGCGTCTCACCGCAGAGGCGAGCCTGGCCGACGGCCATTCGCCCCAGGTGGGTGTCGCCCTCCCGTTGCAGGCCATGGTCCAGATCGTCGTCACCATCGACGAGCTCAAGGCCGAGCGCGACGAAATGGAACGGGAGCTGTGCGCTCTCTACAACGCTTGTGGGGGCCCGATCTACGGATACAGCAAAGAGGCGCTCGACGAGCTCACCGACGAGGCTCACCTGGCTCGCTTCCGGGAATGGCGAAAGAAGCAGGGTCACTGGCGGAACGACCCCGGAGAGGACGCGGTTGACCCCATGGAGCAGAACCTCTCCGACTCGCTCGCCAAGAGCTGGTCTTCCGAAGATATGGAATGGGCGCAGGAGAAGCTGGGGCTTCCTCGGCCCTCGTGTACCGGAGAGGAATGATGGGGATGGTCGATCCCCGGAGCTTCCCCAAGAGGTGGGGACAGAAAGTCTCGGCTGGTGACAGCGCCGGAGCTCTGGGGCTTTACGCCAAGACCGCCGTCCTCATCCCCACCTACGGAGCCTCCATCCTCCAGGGCCACAAGGAGCTCGCGGGGTATTTCAAGCAGTTCATGTCCCGCCCCAACCTACAGGTGCTCATCACCGATATCGTGCTCAGGAGAACGGGCCCTACCCCGGTTGTGTCTGGGTTCTACACCTTCACCTGGGGGAAGGGCGGCCCTCGAGAACGGGCCGCAGCTCGTTACACCTTCGTCCTCGAGCCAGTGCGCGCTCCGAGCGGGGACCTGGACTGGCGCGTGATCACCCACCACAGCTCGGTGGTGCCCTGATTACCATCGGAATCGCGGCCCGAAGTTGCGATAATACGCTATTATCGAGATTTGCGGAAAAGCCAGGTTAAACCTACCTTTTTGCCCATTTGTTGGTCCTCGATAGCGTCGTTCTTTCAAGGTTGGACCGTACATTCCCCCACTTTCCGCGTACTACCAATTGACGCCGAGCGTCAAAAGGGGCTTTAGGCCATGAACCCACCTACCAACAACATCTCCATCGAGCTCAACAAGGAGGCCGCGCTCAATTTGGCCGACGCCTTGGACGCCACGGCCGAGCTCTGGGTCCAGGAGCTCGATGAACCGTTCCTTTTCGATGATGGAGCGGGCGCGGATCTGGAAGAGCAGCTCGTGGCGGTGAAGTCCACGCTTCTCAAGCTCAACCAGGAGCTCCCCAAGCACTACCCTCAACTGAGCCGCGCCAATCGTCGCGCCAAAGAGGGCGCAGACGAGGATTAGAGGGGGGGAAGCGCGCAGACTTGCACAACGCAGGCCGCGAACACGGCCGCCACGAGCAATACCAGGAGGTGGAGGTGCTCGTCATGCGGGGGCTCGACTGGTTTCCAGCTCACTGGAGCTTGCGGCGTTTCTTCTTCGGCCGCACGCGCACCACCAGGAGTGCGATGAGCACCGCTATCCCCACCGAGCTCGCCGCCAGCACCCAGGCCGGCGCCTTCGCCGCTCTCTTCGCCAACGCGAAAGGGAGCGACAAAAGCGGCGCATCCCCCACTTCCGAGCTCGACGGGAGTTTGGCTCTTCGGAGGGCGTGCCCCACATAGTCGCGGACGGTGACGATGCCGGGGTTGCTTCGCTGTACCCGTTTCGAGAACTTCCGGTCTAGCTCCCACCTCATGGCGGCCGGGTAGAAGACTGCCATGAACAGGCCGTGGACGTTATTGAGCGGCCCGATCCTCTTCTTTCTCTTTAGGTAGCTCTCGACATACCGCATCTGTTGGGACGGGCTCAGTTGGGCTAGCGCCGAGGTCGAGGTGCCCATCCCCCTCGCGGTGCTGGGCATGAATTGGATGAGCCCAGTGGCACCGCTCACCCTGTTTCGCACCGAGCTCGAGAAGGTGCCGGCCGACTCGAAATTGATGAGATTGGCGAGGTCGTAAGGGTGGGCTCCGAGACGGCCGGCGACGGCGACTATCTCACGCGACAGCGCGATCCCTGCTCGAGGGTAGGCCTTGTTGATCTGTTCGGCAGCTCCCATGAGTCACTTCCCCGATCAGGCCTTCCGGTTGTTCTTCTTGAGGAAGGCCACGGCCAGGAGCACGCCGCTCACCAACTTGAGCACCGTCGCGGTGCCGCCTGTCGCTGGCTTTTTCATACCTACGGCGATGGCCAGGGGGAGCACCGGGAGCATCGCTCCGGTGAAGTAGCCGAGAGCTGCGTCCCGCCCCTCGGGGATTCCGGCCAGGCCGTCAGAAACGGCGTTCCCGACGGTCGCTCCGATGAGCACGCCGTAGCCGGGGACGCCTACCTTCTC
>Ga0080013_1005013_pt1 | contig 12648 bp, 16 predicted proteins | sample ETNvirenome_6_85_FD_69236 | JGI IMG/M metagenome (GOLD analysis project Ga0080013, IMG submission 69236) | Marine viral communities from the Pacific Ocean - ETNP_6_85 (SPADES assembly) (version 2) | ecosystem: Environmental > Aquatic > Marine > Oceanic | place: Pacific Ocean | collected 2013-06-19 | reverse complement strand
CATTTCTTTTGGGGATAATTTTTTAGCTAGTTTTTGAAGTAGTTTAAATCCTAGACGTCCTATGCCGCCTGCCGCATAGCCTTTGACCGCGCCGCCTTTGTTATAATTTTTTATTAAGAAGTCTCTGTTAGGTAGTGTTAATGTTTTTCCTGTATCAGCACTTACACCAAAAGGTTTATCCATTAAAACTCTTTTTAAGAATTCTCGTAATTGTTTAGGATCTAATCCTTGCTCCATTCCGTACGTAACCATTTCTAAAGTTTCAGGATCTAACACACGTGTGGTCATTTGGGCCTCATCTAAAATATCACCTACGCCTGCTAAGTTTCTATTTACAAACTTAGGGTCATATAAAAAACTTTCTATACCTCTTTTCTGTTGATTTAAAAAATTTACTTCAGGGGACATAAAAGCAGGATTGTTAACTTGGTCTAAAATTTGTTTTTTTGTTAAATTATTTAATGCACTTTTTTTAACCATTTCTGCTATACGGTGCATTGGTAACGTATGGCCAATACTTCCAGCTCTACTTCCTGCACGCATTATTCCTAAATCATCTATTAAACTAAAAATTCCAAGATCGTCCATGGCAGCTGTAAGATCCGCTCTACCTTCTACAACAGATTTAAAATCTTCTGGTTTATAACTATACTTATCAAATAACTTTTCTGTTGGTGTATTTCTTTCTGGGTAAAAAGCACTTTCACCACGTCTTAATTGTACAGCACCCATAACACCTGGATCTTGTTTAGCGACACGAGAAGGCACTCCTAAATCTTTAGATATTTGTCTTATATATTGTTCGTAAGTTGGAAGACCAACTTGTTTAGGATAATTACCTTTGTTGATCATGCTTTGTACTCTTGCTACACCTGAAGCAGCTCTATGTGCTTCTGTTTGTGGAGAATTTTTAACACCAGTTTTTCCTACAGGAAAACCAGACTTAGCTGAAATAGGTTTAACCTCGCCTGTTAAATCTTGTATTATTTTTTGCTGTGGTTTTGTAAACTTAGTAACGTTTAATGCTTTTTTAGCCTCTTTGGCTGCATTTGGGCTTCTTCCTTGTTTAATAAAATTTGAAAGAATTTTTATGGCTAATTTAGTGGCTGCAGCAGTCGCCATTACATTCCTTGGTAATTGTTTCTAGGTCCTAGGTCCTTGGTGCGCGGTTCAAAATTAGCGAGTTTATTTTGCATGTAACTATCAAATACTACTGGGTCACGATCCCATGAATCTGAAATACTCATAGGTTCAAAATTATTTGGTGTATTAGCCATTAAATCAGCAGCGCCAAAAGTAGGAAGAGAATACGTAACATTTCTAAAAGTAGTTGGTGGTGACTTAAAAGGATGTCTCAAAGACTTATACCAATCTCTTTTTAATACGTGATCTGCCCAATTTTTTACACCTGTAAACTTATTCGCACCTGTATATTTAGGCCACATAGTTCCTTGTCCTGATGTAAATGGTAATATTTGTGAAATTGTTTTTCGCATTGCGTTTGGAAGTCTACTAACTAACGGAATAATTCCTTTTTCTCTTGTAAGAGCCATTGCTGCCGCTGCAGGAATAGTACTTCCTATTGGTCTGACACGCTTATCCATAAGTTTTTTCCAAGGATTAGTTTCTGCAACACTACTTGGTTTTATCCATCCCCCCTCGTCGATACGCTCCCCTGTCACTATATCATATTCAGGTTCTGATTGATTTAACCAACTAAACCATGAATCTTCATCAATAGCAGGTTCATCAGTATACCTAAACCCTGCAGCATTTTCTCCCATATTATCTTTAAATCTATCGTAAAATTTCCAGTTGCCATATGCTTCTTCTGAACTAAGTTGTCTTTTATCGGATGCAGTAATTTCTGGCCAATAATTTTCCATAATATTGTCGACATCCAAATTTGCAAAAGGTACTCCATATAATGGATAATGACCAAGTTCCCTTGCCGTATTCCAAAGATCAGATCCGACATCTTTTGTAGTTCCCCACAAAGCTTCACCAAGATCTGAGATTGATTCCGTCGAATACCAAGGATTTTTTGGTGTATGCAATTTTGATAATGGATAATTATCCATTAATTGATCTTTTACTATAACAGGTGCACCTGTTTTAGCGGTTACATTATCCATAATGTCAACGGCTTGATTCCATGATGCTAGTTGTTCATCAGTTTTTATTTGAGAGGTATCCCAGCTTCCGTCGGGCTTCTCAATGACACCAGCTTTCTTTGCAAGCTTCTCAGCGTCGTTTAGACGACCTTGTAGTCGCGTAATTTCATCTACTTCACGCCAATCATAACCTTCTTCTAAAAGATCTTCTGATATTGATGCAAGGTGGTTTTTCTTTTTTTCAGGGGATGCTTTTGTATAGCGTGAACCTTTATACTCATCCCACCAATCCTTTGGAGGCCAGTTTGGCCTAAAATCTTTTATTTTATAATCTTTATCAACCATTAATAATAAACCCTCCCCGCGGTTTTATCAGTTGGATCATCTTCAAAATCATCTTTTAACATGACATGGTATCCTTGTCTATATTTCATCAAGGCTTGCGTGGTAGAATCCACGTAGTCATCATTGTCGCCGAATGGGAATGCTGCACATTCCTCGATAACTTCTTCAGCGAACGTTTTTTTGGGCGCCCATATCGCTCCCGCTTCGAAAAGAGGGGCTACGCTGTTTACCCTCGAATGTTTATCATTTCCTTTAGAGGGTGTAAAGTTTATAACAGGGATCCCCATCTTTTGCAACTCATGAGTGAGTGGCATACCAGAAGCCTTTGCTTCTATGATCACCATCTCTGGTTCCCAGTATTTAAATTGCTCCATTGCTTCTTTTTTTAACTCAGGAAAATTCCAACGATCTTTCTTGGCATCCAATAAAATCAACGCTTTGCCTTTTCCATTATCAGGGTCAAATACACCCCATGTTGTTATAGCTGAATAGTCAGCAGTTTCTTTTGCACTAAATGCAGTATCATATGATTGAATAATAAACTCTAAATTAGGAATCTTCTCCGGTTCCCACGTTTGCCACCATTCACGTTTTATAAGTGCACCTTCCTCAGATGTAGGTGCTTGCATCCATTGTGCATTCCATTTTGTTATTGGGATAGAAGCCTTAACGCCCATCAAACCTTTCATGGACCAAAAATTACCCCACATGGGTTTTTCATTTATGATGGCAGGAAATTCTACAACTTCCCATTTGTCCGTCATATCGTCTTTGCCTTGGGCCTCGAGCAATTTACCAGTAAGATCTTTTACAGACCATCTGGTCATTACAAGTACTATGGCACCACCAGGTTGAAGACGCTGACGAGGACCAGAAGTATACCACTCGTAATGAGACTCCAATACAGAAGGCGAGAGCGCATCTTGCTCGGAGTGTGGGTCATCAATAATGAGTAAATCAGCACCGCGACCAGTGATAGCGCCACCAACACCAGCAGCAAAGTATTCACCTTTATGATTAGATTCCCATCTTCCAGCAGCTTTAGAATCTGCTGCCAGTCTAACGTCTGGAAACACGCTTTCATATTCTGATGATTCTATCATATTCTTTGCTTTACGTCCAAATCTGATTGCCAATTCCCCTGTGTGTGTTGTTTGAATGAGCTTGGCTTTTGGATGACGGCCCATAAAGAACGCCGGAAATAAATGTGATGCAAATTCTGATTTTGTATGTCTTGGTGGCATATTGACAATAAGTCTTTTAAGCTCACCGTTTGCAATACGATTTAATTTTTCTGCATAAATTTTGTGGTGCTTTCCTTCTACGAATTCTGGCCAAACAGTTTTAACAAAACTTAAAAAATCACCTTGCGTTTTTTCACGCTTATCATCCAAGGCATTTTTAAGAATCAACTTCAGCGTATTCGTATCTAAGGATTCTAATTTAGAAACATTTTCCATTTTTTAAAATTTTTTGACTAAGGTACCTTATAACGTTTTTATACATGGTTGTCACTCTCAGACTTGCCTTCGGGTTTTTTCAGAGGAGGTAAACGAAAAAGGGGGGGGTGACCTTCGGTATGGTAGGTCGAGACCGGGCGGCGAACGGAGTGAGCCGCAATAAGAGCCCGGGCCGAGTTATCCACAGGTTATCCACAACTTACTACTATTAGCTATTGACAATAGTTATCCACAACTAATGTCAATTAGCTATATCAATGGTTAAAGATCTATGACACTATGAATTAGAAATAGAAAGGATAGGTAATTATGCCAAACGATTTAATAAAGACACAATCAATCAACAATGTTGATATTACCCCTGTAATGAAAGAGGTAATAGAATACTCCAAAGACCAAGCAAGTGTTGGTGATTTAGAGGCATTGATTAGTAAAGTTCCTGCAAAAGACAGCATGGATTGGAAACTAATTAGTGGTGTACTAATGAATTCACTCGTTGAGTGGGTTGCTGAAGATAAGGAGGCTAGACTTGACTTGATTAAAAGACTGCAAGGTGATGTTGGATACATCTTAAAGCGAATGGGTTTAACTATGTAAACCTATCCACATAGTTATAAGAGGGCGATAATCTTCCGATAGTCGCCCTTTTTTTATGCCCAATCGTCAGCATCGCTTCGTGCTGGGAAGTACCGGCCCGGGAACTAAATCCATTAGTAAGCGAATTATGTGCGGTTTGGGAGTTTGATGGGAGTTTGTGAGGGGCAGGAAGTCTAAGACTGACGCGGTTCACCTCGTGAGTGTGTGCATTACCCCTCCGTGTAGAAGTCCGCAACAAATTAATGTGCATTACCCTTCCTAAATTTGTGAGGCAAGAGCCGAATAACTCCGTTTATCTTGCCTCATGTTGTCTAGCGTCTGGCAGGTTTATTAAGGGTGCTAGTACTCGACTTACCTTAATACTTTGCTTATGGAAGCCCGAAGGTTCTCCTCAGCTTAGACTGATAGTCTGCAACAGTTGACTACGCCCGTAGTATGTTAGACTAAGTCTGCATTATATCATCAAATGTAATTCATCTCAACCCCTCTTTCACATTTCTTGTGGATAACTATTTAACGAATCCACTTCCAGTCAGGGAACTCCATTCGGTTCCCGGGCCCTGCCGGGCGACATGATGTCGCATGGACCAAAAACCTGTGGATAAATATTAATGGAGTTTGGGAGTTTAAGACAAATGGGATACTAAATAGTACACCAGGAACGCGATCCCAATCCATTTCAGAGGTAGGAGTATTCCTATTATAAAATCAAACATATGTTACCTTTCTAATTCTGATGCAGCAGCTCACGCTGCAGCTGGTGAAGCAGGATGCAGTAGCTGCTTCCAGCTCTACCTGCTTTAAAAAACGGCGGAAATACCCCAATTCCAAGTGTCATCTACCATCTCTTCTTCCTTATATAAGCTTCCTGGATCCTGAAGTCAAGTCCCGGGCTACAAAAAAATGGCAGAAATCCAACCTTTTATTCCGAAGGAAGTACCGGGAACTCCCGGCGCGCCCGGTGCGCAAACCAGCTCGGAGAAAACGGCAGAAAACCTGGATTTATTAATAGGGAGTTTGGGAGTTTCAGGGAGTTTGTACGCTGCGGGCCCGGTGCCCCAGCGGGACTTATCCACAGGTTATCCACAGTTAATTTGTTAGGGGGAGTTTGGGAGTTTGACAACCCCCCCTAAATGTGCCTAACTCTCGTTAGTACTGAAGATTCCGTCATACATCTTATCGAGTGTACTTCTGTTATCTTCGTTTGCTAATGCAACCACTTCTTGATTCTTCTTCATTACAGGAACAACCGAATCATAATGATTACATATTCTATTTAGTATATCTGTATTCTTATCTAAAGAATCAGCTATTTCTTTGAGCACTTCCACTATTGGATTGCTACTATCTTCTGGTAAAACCATATTAACTCCTTTGTTATATTTCTAACTATAATATAACACCTAATGACATCACATGCAACCACCCACGCAAATTAGTTGTGGATAACTTTCCGAGCTTCACGGAACTTGGACAGTTACCCGAATGGTATGAACCAGAGAACTCCCGGCGCGCCCGGAAGCTGGGGATGCAGGATGAGATCCACGAAAAAACGGGAGAAACATTGGGGAGTTTGGGAGTTTCAGGACTGAAGCTCAGCTGCTTCCTGGCCCGGGCTGGTGGAAGCGTGAAACGAATCCGCAGAAAACTGGGAAAAACTAAGGGGAGTTTGGGGAGTTTGAGCTGCGCGCGCCCGGTGCCCCGATCCTCGACTTATCCACAGGATATCCACAAGAAATTATTATTAGGGAGTTTCGGAGTTTGACACGATTTTGCTTAGGTCAAGGTCCACGAGCCTTCCCTCGTATAACCCGGGTACTTGGTCCACGGTGCTTTGGCCTAGTTCCTTGGTTTTACATCCATGAAACAATTTAACATGGTGGTTGGGAAGCCCCCCAACCAAGATATATGACTTTGCTCCTGCTAAACTATGACGCATATTCCATGCGATTTGGAAGGGTGAAACGGTTACCTTATTATTACTATTAATAACCTTTAATTCAATTGTAAAGAAACCTGTAACCTTGTTATAAATAAGGCAATCTGGGAATCCTGGTGTAACGTATGATTCAAGGCGTGAAACAATATATTCACCACCTTCTAATGATGTCTTTAAAGTCTTCCAAAAGTTTGTCTCCCCTTTTACGGTCATACTTTTTTTTGCTTTTTACTATCTTTTGTTTGTACTGGGGTGATGTCTTTAAGTCCCTCGCTATTGGATTCCTCTTCGACTTGAATGATAGTTTGATTACCTTCTTTTTTAAATTTTCCATCTAATCCTATTTCCTTTAATTTCTTTAGAACTTCTTCACGCGACATAGAGTCAATACTTCCTGTCCTGATTTCTTTACGGTCAATGTACAATCCGGCAGCCTGCCCTCGCAACCGCTCAGCATTAACAGCAGCACTATAAGACTTCTCTGAAAGAGAACGATCACGAAGTCTAGCCAATTCTTGTACATGCTTACTTAATTTAACTTCATGTGTTTTCTCTAATTCCGCACGTCTTGCCAAAACAGCTTCTACTACTTTCGGATGTTGTTTTCCATTTAATAGTTCTGATGCAGTGATAGCTGCTCTCTCTTCTTTGTAACCTGCCTGTCTTGCGCATTCTGTTGGAGTCAACCTACCTTCATTATCAGTATAAATTTTAACAAATATCCTCTGCCTATCAGTCAACCCATCTCTTCCTTTTGGGTGTTTAAGAGACATGTCTTTTGTGTCACCACTTGTGTCGGCAACTAATCTTTTATCTACCATCCGCTAACCCGCTGTATAGTTGAGTTTTTACTCATTTTAGTTCTTAAAAAACAAAAAAGTGCCTTGCGTTGTTTAGAGTAGTGACACATAGGTGACACAACATAACTAATTGAATTATATAGATTATTGACCAAATGTGTCACTGTGTCACCAATCTCCCGGTATTTAAAAATAAAAAAAACTTTTGAGCAAAATATACACTATACATACGTCTCACACAATAGAAATTGACCGATTTCTGCCATTCCCATTTCTAAGCCAACCACGAGCTATGAGCCTGTGCACATATCCATGAACTTGACTCTTTGAATGCATACCATTCAATTGTTTCATTTCTTCATATGATGGAGCATATCCATTAGCTTTTACGAAGTCTTTTATCACATCGTAAAACTTCTTTTGTTTGGGTGTTAACCCTTCTTTATCTTTTTTCTTCGAGGCCTTTTGCATCCGGATGACTCCAATATTCTTTTCTTACTAATCTTAACATTTCATTTCGACCCCACTCATCTATTGCTTCTTTGGTAATAGATGCTTCGAGGGTCTTTTGTATCTCTTTTTCATCTTCGGTTAACTCTATCCTTGTTGGTCCTTTCCTCCTTACATATGTATGGACCTTGGCCCACGTAATAATATATTTAGAAGCCTTGGGCCGTGTATAACCACGATCTGGATCAAGTGAAGGGAATTCTGGATCAGGATCAGTATCAAAATTCATCTTTATGTATTCTAATACTTTCTCATCGTCCTCAAATTGCTTAACAATCTTCTCAATGACCTTTTTATCAAGCCATAAATTAATTTCGTACGTCTTCATTATTTAAATTTATCCTTGAAATATGGTAATAGCCACTTGTTATCCCTAAACACCTGGGCAAGGCCATTGGTCATCGAATTAATAACCACTTCCTCTTTATTCTCACTATCCAGTGGCTGGTCACTCTGCGTCAATGAATTAATATATGCTATACCATGTAATATCTCATGGAGCAGTGTATTCGCTTCATCAAGTGGTGGCAAACCATTCTGTATCGTAATAGTATTCTTACGATGATCATACTCACCATAAGAGTCTGTTTGTTTCTGAAACGTAGATGTATCACGTTCTATGACTATATCCTGGTAGCCAATCTTTAATTTCTTTTCCATTAGTTAAGTTTACTATTCCAATTAGCAGATGCTTTTTCATACATCTTACGCGTATCATCTTCAGATGGTATTTCAATTTTACTTTGACGATCCTTATATCCTTCAACAAACTTATCTATAATCTCTAATAACATAAGTGTAGGAAATACAACTCCGTGTACTTTAACACCACTAAGTTTATTAAGTACTACATCCATGTTATCACCTTCTTCCTCACACTGATGAAGAATTTGGTTCATCTTCTTAGCTGCTTCTATTAATTCTTTCATTCTATTTATCCTCTAATTTATTAATAGCGTCCTGTTGTTCCCATATATCTACATTAGCTTCACCATACTTCTTAACAAACTCTTCTTTTGTAGATTCATTTGCATACTCTGTCATCTCTATTAACCAACTACCTATTTTACTCATAACATTCCTAACAAAAACATTGACGCATGATACGCCAAATAAAACCCAATAATAATTTTAATCGGTACCATAAAAAACCAAAATATATCCCACATTATAACCTCACTGCTATGTATTCATAATCAAAGTCTTCATGTTTCTTTTGAATAAGTGTTACTAAACCTTTATCAGATGCAGCATACACATGTTGCTTGATTGTTCTCACACGCCGTTCGTCCATTGTAGGAGATAGCTTTTGAAGCCAGGGTCCACATAAATATCCACGGTAATAAGTAATTCTATTACCTTTAATAGATTTATTTATCCAATCATCGAACTTTTTTATACTTAACATAATATCTTTCTAATACAAAAGCCTCCGAGGGATTATCTTGTGGTCACCCTCAACCTTTTCCCGACAAATCAAGTTTCCTAAACTTAACGAGTACTTCAGAACTAAAACTCCAACCCCTAATCCATTTGGACATTGTGATCGGTGCCCTATGCCTTACAACTTTGTGATTGTTGTTCAGCCAGGAGGATATGTCAATTGCAATTGACATACTCTTCTTTCGTATGATGTATTATACCATGTTCACGTGAACAAAACAAGAATTTTATTTCGCAGAAAACAGCCATTATTTAAAGTCAAGTAAAATTATTTTCTTGACACTGTGGATAAATAACATGTCAAGCATTATTTTCTTGCACATTATTGACACATAATGTACACATAAATCCTCAACTTCATTTCATCTCGGTGGACTAAGCGCACTCAAGTAGTGCCTTGGTCCCCAATTAAAGGACTATGCTAAACTACTGGAAAAAATTTATAAAATGGTTAAAATATGAACCACATAAATATTATATGAGAGGCAATGTCATTCCTAGTAGCAAATCTACCACCAACAAAAGTATATATAAAAAAAGAATATCTATATGATCACGAGAAGGGTCATGGAGAATTTGTAGAAGGTGTTTGGATATCTGTTAAGTCAATCCAAGGCAGAGCGCTCTACTTTGAAACGTATCTGCCGGAATATGGTGCTCTATATGATAAGCTCCCTATTAGTGCTTTTGTTAGTAATCCTTGTGAGCTATCTCTTGAGCTAGAAGAATTAGAACTGTGGGATGCATTTAGCTACCACATAACTATTGTAGAAAAATCTTCACTCGCTGGAACACGTTGTAAATACCTTGCACCATCCAAGAAATGGTACTATGGTAAATACTTATTTACGATTGACAGTTGCCATGCGGATACAAACATCCTTAAAGTAAATTATTCAGAGGTCCCAGAGGAGCACAAATCGTTTAATATAATAGAATTAGATAATGGACACTACGCTGCCCAACCTAATAACAGAGTTATATTCTACGACAAATCCTTAACACCTTCCAAACCATTGCAACCTGATTTTAAAGTGTCAAGTAAATATTACTCCGTTGAAGATAAAAGTAAATGGACAGCTGGTGATGACACAAACTATTTTTATGGATTAAAAGAACAAGAATGACAGTTAAAATTTGGTTACTCTATTTATTAATATCAATGCCTGGGATGCCTTCAGTAAAGAACAATTCTTTTGTATACCCAAGTGAAGATCAATGCATGCAAGCACTGACAGATTACCTCAATATTTATGAGTCTAAATCCTTGGAATATAAGGAATCTTTGAAGACCACAGGGTATTGTTTACCTTTCGATGCTTTTCCTATAAAAGGTATGCATAAGCTAAGTTTATGAGATTATTATTTTTTATTTTAACCTTTATATTAGTCGTTGCTGCTATAACTAGCGCAAAGGGTGCTGATACAAATACAACGGTGTCTTCGACCGTAGTAACGGACAAGGCACCACCAACTGCAAACTCACCAAGTGTCGTTGTAAACAACTCTGATGTGTGTAAGACAGCAGCTGCAGGGGCCATACAAACCCAGATCCTTGGTATTAGCAGCGGAATTACAATCACCGATGAAAACTGTGAACGTATAAAATTATCACGATCACTCTACTCAATGGGCATGAAGGTTGCTGCAGTATCTACATTGTGTGCTGACCCTCGTGTTTGGGATGCCATGTATATGGCAGGCACAGTATGTCCTTACATGGGTGATATAGGTGATAGTGCGCGTTCTAAATGGGAAGAGAATCCTGACATGATACCTGAAGGATCACAAGTATTTAAGAAAGTAGAAATGGTAAAACAAGAAGAAAACAAAACAACTGGAATGACTGATGGTCAAAAATTACTCAAATTTATTCTTGCTGGCATGGTTATGCATTCCGGCATTGTTGCCTTCGTCCCTTAGAGCTGAGTGCCCTGTTACAGCAACAGGAGTATGTACGCCAGGTGTAGAAGAAACAATAGTAGAAGACATAATAGAAACCACAGAGCACGGCGCTGATGGATATACAGTCATAACAGAAACTACCACAACAACGACAACAGTAACTACAACTAATGAAGATTCAGGTGATTTACTTGATGGTGATAATGATTATGTCACATCTAAATTTGAAGGTGATATGGATTCCGATTGGGGAGGTCAGGGTCCTGCAAACATACCCTCAGGCAACAGCTGTTACGGATTAGGAGCTGATAGGTGTGCACAAATAACAGGTAGTGGTAACTCAACATCAACAATGGGTGTGCCTGGTATGGGTACTACATTTATTAATACTATAGATATTTCTGAATTAGATATAGAGAACGGAGGGAGAACAAACTACACAATTAAAATAGATAAACAAGATCCACAAGATCGTATCTATATGCATGTAACGGGGCGTAACGGTAATACGAATGTATTTAGTGGAACAGATATATTATCTGAATCAGGTGTTACTACAGGATTTGCTGAGTACGCAGGTGGATGGGATTTCTCTGGCGCTATTACAAAAATAATTGTGGAGGTTGGTGGACGTGATATCAATTTGGCAATTGGACCGCTTTTTGATGATGTGTCCATCAATGTCTTATATAACGTGGTAAACACAATAGTAAATGAAACTATAACAACAGTAGAAATGTGGGTATCAATGGGTGGTAGTATAGATACAGAAGTTATTGATATTGTTGAGAATATATTTGAACATAATGATATCGTTGTAGATGGACCAGGTGATGACATGTACTTCGAACCAGAATTTGAAGAACCTAACATGGAGATGTCTTATGAAACTGTTGAGATGGAAATGGAGATGGATTTTGATTTTGAAATTGATTTTGAAATGCCTGATGTTAACATGGATGAAATGGAAGTAGCAGTCATGGATATTGAGATGGAAATGGAGATGGAAATGCCTGAGATGGAAATGTCTGAACCAGAAATGGAACCAGAACCTATGAATGAACCGGAAATGGAACCAGAATCTAAACCAGAAATGGAGGAGGTAAAAGATGAACCTATTGAAGAACCTACTGAGGAGCCTCAAGAAGATGTGGCAGAAGAGCCAGAGAACGAAGAGAGCGTATCAGAGACTAAAGCAGATGAAGAACCAGAAGATAAAGGTGAAGCAGATAAAAGTGAAGACGATGAGAAACCTGTAAAGAAACAAGAGCAAAAAGAAAAAGCTGCTAAGAAAATTGTAAAAAAAATGGGGGATAAAGGTAGATATGACTCTACTAACCAGACTAAAACCCTAATTGTTATGCAAGTTTTGGGGGATACAAAGACATTTTTTGATACCCAGCAACAGCTAGAGGACAGGGTTGGATTCTTTACAGATATGATAATTCCTGATACAAAGATAGAAGATAATAATATGGCAGGCTATTTTTTATTTGTTGGAAGTGATGGCCTGATGAATCAAATCGAGGAGAGTC